>OJPF01000675.1_pt1 | contig 18941 bp, 16 predicted proteins | sample 1598441 | NCBI WGS metagenome assembly OJPF01 (sample SAMN03922474, study PRJEB24848) | human gut metagenome | isolation source: stool sample | host: Homo sapiens | place: Germany | collected 2010-11 | reverse complement strand
TACGAGATCCTCTCTGGTCTCGTGGGCTCGGAGATGTGTATAAGAGACAGGCCTCCTTTCGGGTCAGAGTGGGGAAGGGGTTACGGGTTCCATTTGTAGCCGTAGCCCCAGACGGTGGTGATGTATTCGGGCGCGGTCGCGTCGTCCTCGATCTTGATGCGCAGACGGCGGATATTCACGTCGACGATCTTGACCTCGCCGTTATAGTCCGCGCCCCAGACGGCGTGCAGAATGTCCTCGCGCGAGAGTGCGCGGCCGGGGTTTTCCATGAACAGCTTCATGATCGCGAACTCCGTCTGCGTCAGGCGGATGTGCTCGTTGTTTTTGTCGAGCGTGCGCGAGCGCAGATGCAGCACGAACGGCCCGCTCGAGAGCACGTCCTCCGTGTTCTCGCTGCCGCCGATGCGGCGGTAGAGCGCGTCCACGCGCGCGATCAGCTCGGCAGGGGAGAAGGGCTTTGTGACATAGTCGTCCGCGCCGGTCATAAGGCCGGTGATCTTGTCCATCTCCTGACTCTTGGCGCTGAGCATGAGGATGCCCATCTTCGAGCCGGTCGCGCGGATGCGGCGGCAGACCTCAAAGCCGTCAATGTCCGGCAGCATCACGTCGAGCAGAGCGACGAGCGTGTCCGGATTCTGCTTGAGCTTTTCGAGCGCTTCCTCGCCTGTGGCCGCCTCAATGGGCTCGTAACCGGACCGGCGCAGGTTGATGACGACGAAGCTGCGGATGCTGGGCTCGTCCTCAAGTACGAGAATTTTCTTCATGTAATCTGTATCCTTTCCAAAGGCGGTGTGTGGGCGCCTTTGCGGTTAGTGGCGTCTGCTTTCCCGGAAAGCAGGAGGTTTGCAGAAATATTCATTTCAGTATATCACACAATTTACAATAGTGGTAGCAAAAAATTACGAATCGTGTTATTCTGTGACACAGGAAATGAGGTGGGCCATATGGAGCTTTTCTGGACGCAGATCACGGACGCGCAGCCGGTGTTCCCGGCGCGCACGAAGGCGCACGGGAGCGCATGGGGCGTGTCGCTGCTGGCGTATGCCGTGCGCGCGGCCTGGGGCATCGACCTGCCGGAGACGGCGGAGCTGCCGGGCGGCAAGCCGTATTTTCCGGCGTGCCCGCAGCTGCACTTTTCCGTCAGCCACACGCGCGCGGCGGCGCTCGTGGCCGTGTCGGACGCGGCGGTCGGCGCGGATGTGGAGCAGGTGCGTCCGCTGCATCCGGCCATGGCGCGGCGGCTCGCGCAGACGGACTGCGGCGATCTGCAGCCGTTCGAGCTCTGGACGCTGCGCGAGAGCTGGTTCAAGCTCACAGGCGCGGGCGACCTGCGCACGATTCCGTTCCGGCGCGCAGACGGGCGCATCGTCCCGCCGGAGGCGGGGGCGCTCTGCCGCGTGTATGACGGCATCCCCGGCTGCATGGCCGCCGCGTGCTCGCTTGCCGAGCAGCCGCCGGAGCGGCTGCGGTTCGTGCCGCCGCGCGAGATTTGCACTTGAAATATGCGCCCGGCTGTTGTATAATCAAACAGCCGAATTTGCCGGTGTGATGGAATTGGTAGACGTGCTTGACTCAAAATCAAGTGCCGCAAGGCGTGCCGGTTCGAGTCCGGCCACCGGCACCATAACGTCAGAAGAAGCCAGCACCGTTCCGTTTCCGCCTCGCGGCGAAAACTGCACGATGCTGGCTTCTTCAACATATGATGGATATTCAGTTTCGTTTGGAGAAGGAGAGTGGAAAAACGGCGAAAGAGGGAAAGAACATCTTCCGCCGGATCCTTCTTACAAAATGAGTTGGGAACCGGTAATTGGCGCTGGTTTGGTTGTCATATGTACTGTTGGCATAATAGCTGTTGCTGCCGATGATCTCACAGGCGTAGGAGTTGCGGATGACTTTCTCTTTGGGCCACTTGGAGCAGGTGTAGGTGAAGGGCTGATCATGATCTTTGGATGACTAAAGGAGACATATATGTGGAATGACATTGCAAACGAAAATGATTTAAAAAACTTTATGGATGCTATGTATGGTTTCCATGACAGTTGCATAAAGGAGATCAAATACATTAGCGGTGCGTATGTGAATGAAAAATTAAGTATGTCGCCGGTCAATAGCCAAAGAATATTGAGCGTGATCATTCAACGGCAGTTTGAAGATCCATCCGCTATTGAAATGCAATTTGCGGGACTAAAGTATTTAAATCTATTCCCCAATGACGAAAACTACACCTGTGAGATACTTGATGCAACTATGATCATAAAAGAGGATCGCATATATTGGTGTGATTGCGGTGGGCTGTCAGAAAAGGATATAGAAAGCTACACAGGAACTACAATATGTGCATCAAAAGCTCGGTGGAGAGCAGCAGATGAATATCTTGGGGCGAAAGAAATATATGTGACGATTTAGAGTTACATCGCATAAAAAACGAATAAAGGTTTCAGGAATGCAATTGGCTTTTTGAAGTTCTTTGTTTTCATTTGAAATCCTCCTAAAAGTTAAAAATAGTAAATGCATTTAACATCGGAAAAAGTGCTTTTGATGCGCTATGCGATGGAGCGTCGCTTAAGGAAGTACTAATTCGCACGGCGATCACGGCAGTTGGTACAGCAGCTTGCAGCTCTGTTAGCAGACAATTTGGTACGAGTAAAGTGGATAGAGTGGCAAGTGAAATTGCTTCTGGACTAACGCAGGGCTCGATAGATTCACTGGAGAAATGCGGCGATATTGCGTATACTCTATTCAAAATGCATCTGGTATATACATCGATAGCATATGGGCAACAACAGAATACAATATTGTCAAAGGCTGTGAAATTACATATGGTGTTGTTTCGCAAAATGGATATATTCAGTTTTTACCATAGGAGAGATGCAAATGGGCCATTTTTTTGTTATGAGTACTAGGTTTAATAAATGTGATGCATCGGATTTTGGATTATTACCTCTAGCCGAAGATATGGCAACAAGCCCCAATGATGGTTCAATTTGGGTGAAAACTGAATTGTATAATTTTGGATGGGGAGATGAAAACGGATACTATAGGTATCCTATGCCATCTTTTGAGAAACTCTTTCATTTGGTTCTTAACAGTGCGGATGAAGAAGATATATATGGCGCGGCATCGGTTATTCTAAAGAGATATCCTGATGAACTTTTAAAACAATGTGAAGCTATCGCAGAAAATCGTGGTAGATCGGATGATTTTGGAAAACTGATAAAAGTTTTTCGATTGGATTCACCAGTTAACAGAAGTCCGGTTCTTCGAAAGACATATGCGCAAATTCAGCAAGATTCAAGACGATGGCGGGAAATTGCTGATTTAGCCAAAGGGGTAAAATGTAAGTCGTGTCGATTGAAAAGCAGTACGTGAGCTTCAACGACGACTTCACGGACTGGCAGTACGCGTCCGGGGTCATCATCCCGAAGCGGCGTGACCTGATGGTCAAGAACATCACGGTCTACTGCGCCTATGACTACAACGGCAAGGACTATACCTTCACGTGGACGAAGGGCCGCCAGCTCGCCTCCGCAACGGTGGACGGCAAGACCGTGGAGTACACCTACGACATGTCCGGCGTCCGCAGCGGCAGTAAGCGGTGTTGTGAATTTGGCCACATCATGGGCAAGCGCTAAAGCTACGGGACAAACATTCACTTTTTTAGATGGGGCGGTTGCATTTGTCGCTGGAGCCGTTGGAGTTTTTGGCTCAGCCGGCAGGTTCGCTTCGGCTGCTATATCAGGTGCTTGGACAGCATATTCTGTTAGCAGAAATGGCGGTAGCACAGTTGGAGCGATTTCCTGTGGAGCATTGAGTGCAGGATTTTCCTGGTTTGCTTTTTCAAACCTTGCAAAGTTTGGCCCCAAAAGAATGGATCATATTTTGTATAAAGCGGCCACAGACGCTTCGTTGGGATGGGGCAGTAACTTAATTAATGCCGGAGCGACAACGGCGGCCACAGTCCCTAAAGCGCCTCAAAAAAGCAAACACAAGAAAAACAATGTGAGCGAATATAGATATGCCAAGGAAGACCATATCAGGTGGAAGTATTATGCTGAACATTTTGCAAACATAGGGTGATGCGCGATGATTAAGATAAAGCCAGTACTTGTAAATGTTGTTGTTATGTATAGTCTTATGCTAGGCATGATGGTGCTGAACTACTTGGACGCAATGGATAGGGGGGCGCATCTGTCAGCCGTATCGAATTTCCTAGTATGGATGTCTGGCGGCACATTATGTGTGATTTGCACATGCCATACCTATAAAATTGATGAAAAGGGAGTGCGCCAGTTATGGCTGTTTATCCCGAAATTTACACCTTGGTCCGCTTTTACCGAGGTGTCGATCGAGCCGCTGTTTCCCGATCAACCGTCCGATACACGAGACCGATATGTGATATGCCTCAATCGCGGCGTCAGCAGAATCAACCAGTCCTCGTCAGCCGGAACGCACCTGATGCGCTTCCTTGTCTTTGAGCTCTTAGATGGGCCGCCGACCAAGCGGCAGAACTGGCGAGTTTTTCGTTATCCTTATATCCAGAGAGACGAAATTCTTCAATTGTTAGAAACGGTAGGTGTGACTGTGATTGAGCGTGACTACAATTGAGAGGATCATCGAGGGATACAGAGGCACAAAATATAACCGGCGCATTACTTTTGTGTGTCCCTTGCGGGCGGTGCAGCAGCATCGCCCGCGTTTTGTTTCCACGGCAGTGTCAGGCACATAAAAGACACAGACTGGACACAGGAACTTTTCAGATTCTTCAACATTCGCCCCGGCGCGGCGGATATACTAACTGGGTGAATGAATGAGGGAGGTCCTGCATCATGTGTACCGCAGCAACATACTGCAACGGCGATTTTTATTTCGGCCGCAACCTGGACTACGAATTTTCCTACGGCGAGCACGTGACCATCACGCCGCGCAACTACCCGATCCGCCTGCACGGCGGCGCGCTCGACCGGCATTATGCCATGATCGGCATGGCGCATATCCAAAACGACTATCCGCTCTATTACGACGCGGTCAACGAGAAGGGCCTGTGCATCGCGGGGCTGAACTTCGTGGGCAACGCGGTCTATCCGCCCGTCACACAGGGCGTGGCCTCCGTGGCGCAGTACGCGCTCATCCCGTGGCTGCTCGGCACGTGCGCCAATGTTGCGGAGGCGCGCAGCGCGCTCGCGCGCGTGGTCGTGGACAACACGCCGTTTGCGCCCGAGCTGCCGTGCGCGCAGCTGCACTGGCTGGTCGCTGACCGCAGCGGCTGCATCGTGGTCGAGTCCACGGCGGATGGCCTGCACGTCTATGACGACCCCGCCGGGGTGCTGACGAACAACCCGCCGTTTCCGCAGCAGCTGGCCGCGCTGCGCAGTTACACCCGCCTGAGTCCGAGCCAGCCGCCGGCCGATTTCTGCGGCGTGCCCGTCACGCTCGACAGCCGTGGCATGGGCGCGCTCGGCCTGCCGGGCGACCTGTCGTCGCCCTCGCGGTTCGTGCGCGCGGCATTCGTGCGCGCCAACGCCAGCGCGGCGCAGACGGAGGACGCGAGCGTCAGCCAGTTTTTCCACATCCTCACGAGCGTGGAGCAGCAGCGCGGCTGCTGCGAGCTGGATGACGGCCAGTATGAGATCACGCTCTATTCCAGCTGCTGCAACGCGGACCGGGGCATTTATTACTACACGACCTATGATAACCGCCAGATCACCGGCGTGAAGCTCCACGCAGCCGACCTCGACAGCGCGCAGCTCACGGCGTATCCGCTCGTGGACACGCAGCAGATCCGCTGGGAAAACTGAATCCAAACGCAAGGAAAAACAGGAGTATCCGCTGGAATGCTCCGGTTCGTGCGTTTCTGGCGTTCGCGCCGGTGCTTGGCAAGAAAAATCTGCGTGCCGGCAGCTTGCACCGCCGCCGGGCGGCGTGTATAATCAAGGCAGTTGCTTCAAGGAGGGCTTTTCCATGCGCCAGTATGTCATTGATGCGTTTACCGACCATGTCTTTGCCGGCAATCCGGCCGCCGTCTGCTTGATGGACCGGTGGCTCGGCGAGGCGAAGATGATGGCCATCACGATCGAAAACAACCTCTCCGAGACGGCGTTTGCCGTGCGCGAGGGGGAGAAATACCATCTGCGCTGGTTCACGCCCGGCGGCGAGATCGACCTGTGCGGCCATGCCACGCTTGGCACCGCCTGCGCGATCATGACGTTTGTGGAGCCGGAGCGCACGCAGATCACGTTCTCCACGCTCTCGGGCGACCTGACCGTCGTGCGCCGGGGCGTTCGGCCCCAATGATGAGATCACCCGCGAGCAGCTGGCGACCATGCTCTACGAGTACGCCAGGTACAAGGGCTGTGACGTCACAAAGGCGGCAGACCTGTCGGGCTTTGCCGATCAGGGCAGCGTCAGCGCTTTTGCGGTCGGCCCGATGCAGTGGGCGGTCGCGCATGAGCTGATCTTCGGCGTCGGCGGCAATGCCATCGCGCCGCAGGCCACGGCCACGCGCGCCCAGCTTGCCGCGGTGCTGCACCGCTTCTGCGAAGCGTTCGCCTGAGCGGACGGCGCAGACTTTCGTTCCCGGCACAGAGGCGCATCCATCCGGATGCGCCCCTGTTTTTGTGCTGCACGCAGGAAAACCTGCATTTTCCAGACGAATTTTTAAATATTTAAATTGACGCGGGGGCGGGAAGCTACTATAATGATAAATATTTTTGTAATATTTTAAGCGAATGCTTTTCTGTTTTCCCCGAAAGGATGATGTTCATGGCAACCGTTTCCGCGCCGGTCAAGCGCGCGCGGCGGCTGCGCCCGGCCCCGCTGTGGCTGAGCCTGCTGCTGGCGTTTCTGGCGTATTTTCTTCTGGATTTTTCCCTGCGTCTGTTCTATGGCTCGATGAGCAACGTGTCGCTCTGGGCGTGGCAGCCGCTGGTGTTTACCCTGCTGTGGTCGGGCACGATGACGGCGATCGCTGCGCTGCTGCCGCGAACGGGTCGGCGCATCTTTCTGCTGGTCACGTTCGTGCCGTTTGTGCTGCTGGCCATTACGAACTGCGTGCTCTACCAGCTGACGGGCACGTGCTTTTCCTTTGCCGACCTCGCCTATGCCGGCGACGGCGCGCGGTTTATCAGCGCGTCCTACTTCTGTCTGAGGAAAGGCGAGTGGTTCAGTCTCGCCGTTTGCATGGCCATGATGCTCTGCGCCGTGATCTTCATGCCGAAGGCGCGCCCCGGCCGCCGCGGCCGGATCGTGGCCGCCGTGCTGGCGGTCGCGTGCGCGGCGGGCATCGTCGTTGTCCACAATGCGCTGGCGTACCGGGGCGATGATCAGAACCGCAGCGAGTACCTCTCCTGGGACAACGCAGAGAGCCACGACACGTTCCGCGACACCTATACGGACTTCAGCAATCCCAACCGCTGCCTGATGCTGACCGGCCTGTACCAGTACACCGTGCGCGGCGCGGCCGTGACGCTCTGGCCGCAGGACACGGCGACGGATCAGCGTATCGCGGAGCTGGATGACTACTATGCGTCCCATCCGAAGGCGGCGGCCGATACGCCCATGACCGGCGCGTTTGCGGGTAAGAACCTGATCTTCATCATGATGGAGTCCATGGACGACTGGCTCGTGACGCCGGAGTATATGCCCAACCTCTGGCGGATGGAGCAGGAGGGCCTGTATTTCCCGAATTATTACGCGCCGATGTTCCTCTCTGCCGGCACGTTCAACTCGGAGTTCACGGCCAATACCGGCCTCATCGCGCCGGAGCATCACGTGCGCAACTCGTATTATGCCGAGCATGCGCTGCCGTATTCGCTGGCGAATCTGTTTCGTGACGCGGGCTACAGTGCCCGGTCCTATCACGCGGCCAACCCGAACATTTATAACCGCGGGCAGATCCACCTGAACTTCGGCTATGAGTCCTATAACGACTACGGCGATCTCGGCATGGACGACTATATGCTTGATTCGCAGCTCCTGCGCGGCTATGATCAGATCGTCTCGGACGAGCCGTTTTTCAGCTTCATCATCACGTATTCCGGCCACGGGCCGTACACTACGGAGCAGCAGAACATCTCAGAGCCCCATCTGGACCGTGCCCGCGCGGTGATCGACTACAGCACCGTTCCGTACACGACCGAGGCGCAGAAAGAGGAGTACACCCGCGCCGTGGCGCAGGCCATGGAGACGGACGCCTTCATCGGCGGCCTGCGCGAGCGGCTGGAGGCCGACGGTCACGCCGAGGACACGGTGCTCGTGCTGTTCACGGATCACTACTGCAAGTATTTCTCCGATACGGAGCTCATCGAGGCCATCAAGGGCACCAGCGATCACAACCTGCTCTCGAACGTGCCGTTCGTGATCTGGACGGAGGGTATCACGCCGCAGGTCTCCGAAAAATACGTCAGCACGATGGACATCGCGCCGACGATCGTGGACCTGTTCTCGCTGGATACCGACCTGCGCTATTACATCGGCAACGATATGTTCGGCCCGGACGGCGGCGTGGTCTACTTCCGCAACTACGCGTGGTATGACGGCAAGACCTATGACACCGGCAATGACGCTTCGACCAACCCGGCCGTGCTGGCCATGCGCGAGCAGGTGCGTGAGCAGATCGACGTCTCGCAGGATACGTTCCGCAGCGACTATTTTGCCTATCTGCAAAAGCGCAGCGGCGAGACCGAAGCAAAATAGCAGGCAAAAAAATCCCCCCGGATGCGCCGCATCCGGGGGGATCATTTTGCGATTTGTTATCCGTTCATGCCGGGGATCAGGTCCAGGATGGTCTTGCTCTCCTTGACGGTGACGGTGCAGGCGGCGGAGTGGGTTGTGCCGTCGGCGCCGGTGATCTGCAGGATCACGCTGGTGGAGCCGGCAGCGGCGGCCGTGGCCGTGACGCTGTAGGTGTCGTCCGTACCGTTGCCGGTGCGCACCGGCTGGCCGAGCGAGACGACGCTGCCGTCGGCCGCGTAGACCTTCACGGAATCCTGCAGGCTGTCGAGGTTCTGCCCGTGGATGTGGAACGTGATGGTGCCGGTCTTCGTGCCGCCGAGGTCAAGCGTGGCCGCGCCGGTCTCCGCTGTGACGCTGTCCACGCGCGACGGCGCCTTGACGGTGATCTGGCACGTGGCGGTGCAGCTGCCGGCGGAGGCCGTGATCGTCACGGAGCCGGCGCTCGTCGCCACGACGATGCCCTTTTTCACGCTGGCGATGTTCGGGTCGCTGCTGGCCCAGGAGACGAGATCGTCCGGGGCGTTCGCGGGCTGCATGGCCGCCGTGAGTGTGAGCGAGTCGCCGATCTGCAGTTCGGCCTTGTCTTTGTCGAGCTTGAGGCTCTTGACCTCAATGGCGTCGTTCGTGACGGTGACGGTGCAGTCGGCCGAGCGCTTGCCGGCCTTGACGGTGATCTTGGCCTTGCCCTCGGTCACGCCGGTGACGACACCGTCTTTCACGGTGGCGACGGCGGCGTTGCTGCTTGACCAGGTGAGTGTCTCATCCGTCAGCTCCTGGCCGTTGGCGTCGAGCACAGTGGCCTTGAGCGTGAGAGTGTCCTGCGGGGCGATCTCGGCCTTTTCATGGTCGAGCGTGATCGAGCCGACGCCGGACTTGCCGCCCTGCAGCGCCATGACGAGGATGAGCGCGATGAGCGCTACGACGACGAGCGAGCCAAGGATGATGGCGACGGTTTTCTTTGCGTTGTGCGGCTTTTCGGCGTCCTCCGTCTCAACCGGCACGGCCTTGCGCTGTGCCTTCGGCTTCGAGCCGGGGAACGTGTCCGCGGCGGCCTTGGGGGCCGGCGTCTCCCGGCGGACGGCCTGTGCCTGCTGCGGCTGGGCCGCTGCAGCGCGGCGCGCCACAGCGAGCAGCGCTGCACGGAACTCCTCCACGGAGGCGTAGCGCTGGGCCGGATCGTCGGCGCAGGCGCGCATGACGACGTTCTTCAGCGCCTGACTGCCGTGCAGCGGCTCGGGCAGCGGGTCGCCGCGCAGGCGCTGCTCGCGCGCGATCGCGAGGTCTGATGCCTCCACCGCCGTCGGCGGCAGCGGCACGAACGGGATGCGCCGCTCGTTGAGCGCCCAGTAGAGCACCATGCCCACGGAATAGAGGTCGCTTGCGGGCGAGACCTCCGCACCGCACAGCACCTCGGGCGCCATGAAATCATTCGTGTTGTCCACGGCGGAAAACTGCGCCATGCCGAAGTCACCGAGCTTATACGTGACCTGCTCGTCAAAGTTGCCGCCGCCGACAAAGACGTTGCGCGGCTTGATGTCGCCGTGCACGATGCCACGGCGATGGCAGGTCTCCAGCGCACTGCACAGTCCGGCGCCGAGCCGGATGATGTCCGCCTCGCCGTGCGGGTGGTTGCGCAGATAGTCCGGCAGGGACGGCAGCAGCTCCGTGCGCACATAAATGTCCCAGCCGCGGCCGTCCGCGTGCGCGCGGATGACGTGATCCTCGCACCGCAGCAGGTTCGGCTCGTCGCTGATGGCGTCGACGGCCATGAGCTGCCGCGCGATCGTCTCCACCTGGCGGTGGAGCAGGGCGGTCACTTCCTCCGGTGTGCGGCCCTCGGCGACGAGGGCGTCAAAGTCCTCCGGTGCGGCGGGGATCGACAGCACTTTCAGCGCCGCGTGATCCACCATGCCGAAGCCGTCGTCGCGCGCAATCTCGTACACCGTCCCGTAGGAGTCGCTGCCGAGCGTGCGCACGGGTTTCCAGTTTTGATAGTCCAGATTGCGGAATCGTTCTTCCATGTGCGATCTGCACCGCCTTCCATATCAGGGTGAAAATCTTGTTATCAAACCAAACTATATTATACTGAATCCGCCGGCAATCTGCAAGAGGCGCGTGCAGGGAAAATGACCGCATTTTCTCTCCGGATGGGAAAAAGACGGAATTGTGTACCTTTTTCTACCCAAACGCCGGCTATCCATGCCAATTTTGCAAAGTGAATCTTGACTTTTGTTTAAGATTTGACTATGATAAAACAAGGAAACAAGGGATACAGTTGGTTCCGCCACAAACTGAAAGGGGATTTTTCACGATGATTGACGCGATTGTTTATTCTTCGCTCTCCGGTTCCTGTGAGGAGTACGCCCACCGCATGTCGGCAGCGCTGCACGTTCCGTTCTTTACGGAGCAGTCGCACATCTGCCCGACCGGCCGCAAGGTGGTCTACATCGGCTGGTTGCTGGCTGGCAAGGTCGTTGGTCTGGACAAGGCCAAGGAGCGCTACAACGTGGTCGGCGTGGTTTCGGTCGGCATGGGTGCTCCGGCTGCCAACGCAGAGGAAGTCTGCCGCAAGAAGAACAGCCTCGGCGCTGACGTTGCGGTGTTCCCGCTGCAGGGCCGCTTTGACCTGAAGCGTCTGCCGCTGCCGTACCGCCTGATCATGAAGGTGAAGATCAAGGACATTGCCAAGCGCCTGAACGCGAAGGCTGCCAAGACCACGCTCACGCCCGCTGAGCAGGCCTGCCTGACCATGGCGACCGTCGGCCGCGGCGAGCCCGCCACCTGGGACGGCATCAAAGCCGCCATCGACTGGGTCGAGGCCAACAGCTTCCACTCCAAGTTCCCGGAGCCGAAAGTCTGCTGAGCACCATATCCTAACCCTATGCGTTCCGCCGGACGGGAATGTCCGGCGGAACTTTTTTGCACGCAAAAAGCCGCTGCCCGGCCGGGCAGCGGCTTTTCCTTATTTTTTCTTCTTTTTGTTTTTCTGCCCGGCGAGCGCCGCGTCGGACGGGCCGGTCTCGGTCTTGGTTTCGCCGCCGCCGATGTGGTCGACGATCAGGATCACGGCGCCGAGCAGCGCCGGCACGAGATAGCCGATGAACATGGCAGCGCTGCTGGTCATGTCGCCGCGGATGATGCCCACGACCACGCTGATGACGCCGAGAATGACGAGGAAAATACCCATGAACTTCGTTCTAGACATGGTGAAGCCTCCTTCTCCGATTGAATTTCGGGGCGCTTTACAGCGCGCAGTACTGCATGAGGATGGTCGCCACCTGAGCGCGGCTGGCGTTGTCCTGCGGTAGCAGGTAGAACTTGCCCGCGTTTTCGCTGCCGCTGATGATCTTCTGCGCGACGGCCCACTTCATGTCGTTCACGGCCCAGTCGGACACGCTCGCGCTGTCGGCAAAAGCGGTCAGCTCAGCGGCGGCCTTAGCCTTGTCGGGGGCGAACTTCGCGGTGTAGCGGCTGAAGATGGCCACGATCTGCTCGCGCGTGATGTTGCTCTGCGGGGCGAACGTCGTGTCGGACGTGCCGGCGACAATGCCGTTCTGGTAGGCCCAGAGGACAGCCTCGGTGTACCACGTATCCGCCTCGACATCCGTGAACGGCATCTTGCCGCTCACGCTCGGGCTGCCGGCCAGACGGTGGAGCACGGCGACGAGCATGGCGCGCGTCATGGACACGTCGGGGCCAAACGCCGTGTCGGACGTGCCGACCATGAGGCCCTTGTTGTAGGCGTAGAGCACGGCGTCATAGTACCACGCGCCGGCCGTCACATCCGTGAACGGGGATTTGGGCAGCTTGCTCATGTCGAGCGTGAACTCTACCGTGAGCGACACGGCATTGCTGCCAGTGGCGTAGGTGTAGCTCGGCTTTTCGACGGCGGCGCTGTAGCGTGCGATGCCGGTCTTCTTGTCGTACATGCCGCCCTTGACGGCGGTGATATTGCCGATGTTGTCCTTGCCGACGATCTGGCTGAGGTCAAACAGGCCCACGCCGTTTTCCGTACCGGTGAGTGCGTAGCTGCCGGGCAGCTTCTGCACGTGGCCGGTGTCGGTCTCGGCGTCCTTGATGGGCAGACCGGTCAGATCGAGCGTGGCGAGCTGGTTGCCGCCGCAGTAGATCTCGCTCAGGTGTGTGTTTTTCGACACGTCAAGCGCGGTGAGCTGGTTGTTCTCGCAGTTGAGCGCCGCAAGCTCTGTGAAGTGCTCAATGCCGGTCAGGTCGGCGATGCCGAGGTTGCTGCAGTTGAGCTCCGACACATGGCGCAGCTCAAGCGTCGAGAGCTGGCCGTTGCCGTTGACATCGGCCGTGTCGGCGAGCAGGGTGCGGAAGGCCGCGTCCGGGAACGCCTTTTCATCGAGCGCGACGCCGCTCGTCAGGCCCTGCATCTCAAAGTACACGGTCATGGCCGGCAGGCCCTTGCGCCCGGTGTCGTAGCTGTAGGCGAAATAGTCCGGCGTCTTGGCGTACACGGCGGCGCCGGTCTGCTTGTCGTAGTTTGCGTCCGGCACGCGCGTGACGCTACCGAGGTTATCCTTGCCGACGATGGCGTCGAGGTACACGGTGCACTGCTCCTTGTCCACGACGGCACCGGTCTGCTCCGGCAGGTACTGCGGGCTGAGGATCGGGTTTTCGGCTTTGCCGTCACCCTGCGCGGTGGCGTTGAGCGCGGTGCAGCCGCTCAGGTCGAGCGCGGTGAGCGCGTTGCCGCTGCAGTCGAGCGACTCGAGCGCGGTGCAGCCCGTGAGGTCGAGCTTCGTCAGGCTGTTGAGGCTGCACGTGAGCACCTTGAGCGTTTTGTGTCCGCTCAGGTCGAGCGCGGTCAGGTGGTTGGCGCTGCACTCGAGCGTGGTCAGCTTCTCGGAACCGGACACGTCGAGCGCCGTGAGCGCGTTATACGAGCACGCGACGGTTTTCAGCGCGCTGCAGCCCGTGAGGTCGAGCGTCGTGAGCGCGCAGCTCGAGGCGTCAAGCTGCGTGAGCGCGCTGCAGCCGGCGAGCTTCAGGCTCTGCAGCTTGCCGCAGCCGGACACGTCGAGCTTTTCGAGCTTGGCCATGCCGCTCAGGTCGAGCGCCGTAATCTGGTTGCCGCACACGAGCAGCTCGCGCAGGTCCGTGAAGTGCTTGATACCGGTCATGTCGGCGACCTTTGTGATCTTCATTTCAAACAGGTCGATGCACTGCACGGCCTCGCACTCGGCCGCCGAGAGCTTGTTGTCCTTGTTCGTGTCGCAGTAGTCGGTCACGTACGTGCGCAGCGCCTGATCCGGGAAGTGCTCGGCATCGACCGGGATCTCGCCAGCTGCCATGGCCGGCACGCCAAGCGCCAGCAGCATCACGGCCGCCAGCAGCAGGCAAAACGCCTTTTTGAGATGTTTCATCGCGGTTCCTCCTGTAAAAAATCCAAAAAACGTGGTATTTGTCATTGCCTTCATTGTATCAGGTCTGCCGCCCCGGGTCAATCTCCAGTTGCGGCGCGGTTGTTTCCCGCGCGCCGCGCGTGCACGGCATGCTCGGCCACGAGCAGCATGGCGGCCATGCCCAGATAGCCGTACACCGGGTAGACGGTGCCGATCAGGTCGCCGAAGCCGAACAGGCTCCCGGCGAAGGCAGCGGCCGTGAGCACAAGCAGCAGGGCCGTGTGGTGCCCGGCCAGCCATGCGGACTTCTGCCCGGCATAGGTCAGCACGGCCACGAGCGAGGACACGCTCGTGCCGAACATGCCGAGAAACAGCAGCACGGCGTACACGACGCCGGCCGCGCCCAGCCGGCAGGCGAGGTCGAGCATGGGCAGCGGAGCCCGCGTGCTCTCCGGGCTCGTGGCCAGTGCGGCGAGCACGCCGAGTGCGACCGCCAGCAGCAGCACGCAGCCGAGCACGGTGCCCCAGACGGCGGTGCCGGGTTTCTTCAGGTGGCGTGTCAGCGGGGCGAGGATGCCCACGGTGGCGAAGAAATTGTAGGCCGCGTAGTTCACGGCGCTCGTGGCCCAGCTGCCAAGCATGGGGTTGGTGTCCCCGGCGGCGAAGGCCGCGGCGGTCAGCTCTGTGCGGTGCAGGCGGATACCCGCGATGACGAGCGCGGCCACGATCATGCACGGCACGGCGACCGTGAACACCGACACCATGCCGCCGAGGCCGAAATACGCCGCCGCCGCGATGAGCACGCACGCAATGGCCGCGCCCAGCCACACCGGCAGGCCGAGCATCTGATTGCCGAGCGCGCCGATGCCGGCGGCCATGATGCACACGACGCCGAACAGCAGCGCCGCCGTCAGCACGCCGACGGCCGTGCGCAGCCACGGAATGTCCGCGCGCACGATCAGTGCGTCCATCGTCTCGATGCCGGTGCGCGCGCTCAGCCGCAGGAGCAGCACGCCGGTGCCGCCGAGCAGCACGACCGCGAGCGCGAGCCCCAAAAGCCCCCGCGCGCCGAACGCGCCGAAATACTGCCACAGCTCCTGCCCGGACACGTACCCCGCGCCGAGAAAGCACCCGGCAAACGTCAGCGCCAGGCGCAGCGTGCCGATCTTCTGCTGCATGATGATCTCCTCCCGCCCAAACTGCCAAGATAGCAAGCAGTATACCATATTCTGCGCGGGAAGCCAAGATGGCCGCGCGGCAAATTGACAAATTGTGACCCGCGGCCTATAATGGCACAGACCCGTTTGGAAATATGGAGGGAATCAACTTATGAACCAACCCTGTCTGGTCATCATGGCCGCCGGCATGGGCAGCCGCTTCGGGGGGCCGAAGCAGACGACGCCTGTGGACGAGTACGGCCATTTTCTGCTGCACTATTCGCTCTTTGACGCTTACCGCGCGGGATTCCGCAAGGTCGTGTTCGTCGTGAAGGAGGACACGGCCGAGGAGTTTCGCGAGAGTGTCGGCCCGGCCGTGGCCGCGGCGTTCGACGTGCGCTATGCCTATCAGAAGCTCGACACGCTCCCGGCGGGCTACACCGTGCCCGACGGCCGCACGAAGCCGTGGGGCACTGCCCACGCCGTGCTGTGTGCCGCGCCCGAGATCGACGGGCCATTCGCCGTCATCAATTCTGATGACTATTACGGCATCGAGGCCTACCGCCTGCTGTATGATTTTCTCGCCGTGCCGCGCCCCGAGCGGTCGTATGCCATGGTGGGCTTCCGCCTGCGCAATACCGTCACGGCCAACGGCAGCGTGTCGCGCGGCGTCTGCACGGAGCGCGACGGCATGCTCGAGAGCATCACGGAGCGCACGCATATCGAGCAGCGCGGCGCGGACGCCGCCTATACCGAGGACGGCGCGCACTTCATCGACCTGCCGGGCGACACGACGGTGTCCATGAACTTCTGGGGCTTCTCGCCGCTGTACCTGCGCGAGCTCGAGCGCCGGTTCCCGGCGTTTCTGGACGAGAATCTGCCGCGCAACCCGCTCAAGTGCGAGTATTTTGTGCCGTCGGTCGTAGACGCGCAGCTGCGCGCCGGCACGGCGGATGTCACCATGCTGCACACGGACGACGCCTGGCACGGCGTGACGTATCACGACGACCTGCCGGACGTGGTCGCGGCGCTGCGCGCGCTGCGCGCCGCGGGCAAGTACCCGGACAATATCTGGTGAGCGCGCCCCAACGAGGACCGCTTCGCTGGGTCCTCGTTGGCAGAGATTGCAGCTCGCTGCAGCGCACGCATTGCACGCCACAGGCGCACAATGCGCACGTTTGCGAGCCGAGCGGTATTTTCTCCGCCGTACATGCCGCCGGAGAAAATGATTGGACTTTCTTTGCGTCCGCGGACGCAAACTCTGCGAGGCCCTTTTGACGATGTGGCACGCCCGCGGGGGACTTCCCCGCGGGCGTGTTTTTTGGTATACTGTTTTTATTCTTGCATTTTGACGAGGTGCTTATGAAGCAACTGGTTTTGGGAATTCTGGCGCACGTGGACGCCGGGAAAACGACGCTGTCCGAGGCGCTGCTCTACCGGACGGGCGCGATCCGCGACCTCGGGCGCGTGGACCACAAAAACGCACATCTGGACACGCACGCGCTCGAGCGTGCGCGCGGTATTACGATCTTTTCGCGGCAGGCGCGCCTGACGCTGGGTGACACGGCGGTCACGCTGCTCGACACGCCGGGCCACGTGGACTTTTCCGCCGAGATGGAGCGCACGCTGCAGGTGCTCGACTACGCCGTGCTCGTCATCAGCGGCACGGACGGTGTGCAGGCGCACACGGAAACGCTCTGGCAGCTGCTGCGGCGCTATCGGGTGCCGGGGTTCGTGTTTGTGACGAAGATGGACCTGCCGGGCGCGGACCGCGCGGCGCTCATGTCCGACCTGCGCGCGCATCTGAGCGGCGCGTGCGTGGACTTCACCGACCCCGACCCGGAGCAGATCGCCCTGTGCGATGAGGCGGTGCTCGAGCAGTATCTCGACACCGGCGCGCTGCCGGAGGAAACCGTGCGCGCGCTCATCCGCAGCCGTAAGCTCTTTCCGTGCCTGTTCGGCTCGGGGCTGAAGCTCACGGGCGTGGACACCTTTCTCGCGGCGCTCGCGCGCTACGCGACGCCGCCGGAGTACCCGGCGGAATTCGGCGCGCGCGTGTTCAAGATCATGCGCGACGCGCAGGGCAACCGCCTCACGTGCCTGAAGGTCACGGGCGGGCAGCTGCGCGTGCGCGCGCCGCTGACGTATTTTCCCCGCGGCGCGGACACGCCCGTGCAGGAGAAGGTGAACGCCATCCGGCTCTATTCCGGCGAGAAGTTCGAGTCCGCGGAGACCGTCCAGGCCGGCGGCGTGTGCGCCGTGCAGGGCCTTACACAGACGTATCCGGGGCAGGGTCTCGGCGGCGCGGCGGCGTCCATGCCGCCGTCGCTCGAGCCGGTGCTGACCTACCGCATCGGCCTGCCGCCGGATGTGGATGCGCGCGCGTTTCTGCCGCGCCTGCGCGAGCTTGAGGAGGAGGATCCGCAGCTGCACATCGTCTGGGACGAGGCGCTGCGCGAGATCCATGTCCAGCTTATGGGCACAGTGCAGATCGAGGTGCTCAAAAGCCTCATCCGTGAGCGGTTTGACGTGGATGTGCAGGTCGATTCCGGCCGCATCCTCTATCAGGAGACGATCGCGGCGCCGGTTGAGGGCGTGGGTCATTTTGAGCCGCTGCGCCACTATGCCGAGGTGCACCTCCTGCTCGAGCCCGCCGAGCGCGGCACGGGCCTGACGTTTGACACCGCCTGCAGCGAGGACGTGCTCGACCGCAACTGGCAGCGCCTGATCCTCACGCATCTGGCCGAGAAGTGCCACTGCGGCGTGCTCACCGGCGCACCGCTGACGGATGTCAAGATTACCCTGCTTGCCGGCCGCGCGCACGTCAAGCACACCGAAGGCGGCGACTTCCGTCAGGCGACGTGGCGCGCGGTGCGGCAGGGGCTCATGCAGGCGGAAAGCGTCCTGCTCGAGCCGTACTACGCCTTTCGCATCGAGGTCCCGGCCGAGCAGATCGGCCGCGCTATCAGCGACGTGCGCCTCATGTCCGGCACGTTTTCCTCACCCGAGACACACGGCGACATGGCTGTGCTCACCGGCCGCGCGCCGGTGGCCACGATGCGGGATTACCCCGCCGAGGTCGCAGCCTACACCCGCGGGCGCGGGCGCATCTCGTGCACTGTCGCGGGTTACGACACCTGCCACAACGCGCAGGAGGTCATCTCGGCGCTCGGCTACGACCCCACGCACGACCTCGACAACACGCCGGACAGCGTGTTTTGCGCCCATGGTGCGGGCACGGTCATCCCGTGGGATCGCGTGCGCGATTATATGCACCTCGACACCGGCTTCGGCAAGGCGGAGACGGAGACGCCCCCGCCGGCGCCGCGGATGTTCCGCCGCCGGTTTGATCTTGACGACCGGGAGCTGGAGCAGATCCTGCAGCGCGAGTTCGGCCCGATCCGCCGCGCGCAGTATGCAGCCCCCGTGCGCAACGCCGCGCCCGGCGCGGACGAGACAGAGCGCGCCGAGCTGTTCCACCCCCGGCGCGAGCGCGTGATCGTGGATGGCTACAATGTCATTTTCGCCTGGGATGAGCTGCGCGCGCTGGCCGACAGCGGCCACATTGATGCCGCGCGCGAGCGGCTTATGGACGCGCTGAGCAACTACGCCGCCTTCACGCGCCGTGAGGTCGTGGTCGTGTTCGACGGCTACCGCGTCCCCGACGGGCAGGGAGAGAAGTTTG
>OJPF01000589.1_pt1 | contig 20774 bp, 15 predicted proteins | sample 1598441 | NCBI WGS metagenome assembly OJPF01 (sample SAMN03922474, study PRJEB24848) | human gut metagenome | isolation source: stool sample | host: Homo sapiens | place: Germany | collected 2010-11 | reverse complement strand
CAGATGTGTATAAGAGACAGGTCCACGGCGGTGCGCAGCTCCTCCAGACCGGAGATGGCGGCGTCCAGCTGGGCCTGCACGTCCTCGTCGGAGGTCAGGTCTCTGGCCGTCTCCAGCGCGGCGATCATCTTGTCGATGCGGGCGTTGACCTTCTCGTGCGCGGCGTCATCCGCGGGGCCCATGTCCACCGCGCCCAGCATGTCCTCCAGATCGGACAGGGTATCGTCGGCGGCGTCCAGCACCCGCAGCAGGTCGGCGGAGGCGTCATCCGCCGCGTCAAGGCCGGAGCCGATAAGGCGGACGGTGCTGCCCACGGTCTCGGAGGCGTCCCCCAGGGTACTGCGTGCGTCGGTGATGGTGATGGCAGAGGCGGCCAGCAGGCTGTCAGCCCCGTCCATCACATCCTGCAGCGAGCGGAGCACCTGCGCCAGCTCATCCATGTCCCGCTGGGCGGCGGACAGCTTCTCCAGCAGGCCGTCGGCAATGTCGCGGCCGTCCAGACCCATGGCCTTGAACACGGAACCGGCGGTGGTCAGGGCGTCGGCCACCTTTTCCAAAATGGTGGTGTTGATCTGCTCCTGCACGGCGGTCTTGGCCTTGCTGGTGATCTTGGGTGCGATGGCGTTCTTTTTCTCGTTTTCGTAATACTGTATCTGGGGATGGCGCAGGTCTCCCTCCAGAATGCTGACGAAGTCGCCGGTGAATTCCGGCGGCAGGATCAGCGCGGCGTAGTAGTCGCCGGCGTTCACGCCGTCCAGCGCCGTCTGGGCACCATCCACAAAGACCCAGCCCATCTGGTCGTTGCTCTCCAGCCCACGGAGCACCAGCTCGCCGATGTTGACATGAAGGCCCAGCACATCGCAGCCGTCGTCCTCGCTGGCCACGGCCACCTTGATGCGGCTGGTGGAGGCGGTGCCGTAGGGGTCCCAGTTGGACAGGATGTTGAACCACGCATACAGGCAGGGCACCAGGCACAGTCCCAGCATGACCACCACGGCCACTACGCTGGCGGTCAGGCGCTTCCAGTCGGCGCGGAAAATGTTCCAGATCTGTTTCACCGCTCCCCCTCCTTTTTATGGTCAGCCGCAGGGCGGCGCAGGTCGTCGGACAGATCCTGCAGCGCGCGGGTCAGCAGCGCCAGATCGTCCGCCAGCCTGTTGGGGTCCTCCAGCACATGCTCCCAGCCGGAGGGCAGGGTGACGCAGGGGCCGGCGGGCCCGGCAGGCTCCGCCGGTGCGGCGGCCTGCTCCGCAGCGGCAGGCTGTGCCGCGGGGGCAGGCTCCGTCACAGGGGCAGGCTCCGCCGGTCCGTCAATAGCAATAGCCTCCGGCTCAGCGGGAGCCGTCGCGGGAACGGTGGTCTCCGGCAGGGCCTCCCGCTTGCCCCGGCGGCGCAGCCGCGTATGGGGCAGACGCGGTGCGGCGGGCAGCTCCGGCAGCTCTATGAGCCCGTCGAAAACGTCCTCCTGCAGCTGGGCGATGTCCCGCAGCTTCTTTTGCAGCTCGTAGTCCATATACTCCACGGCGATGAGGTACGCCGCCACAGCGAACATGGACAATATCCACAGCATCAGGGTAAACACTTTATTGCCGTCGGCCAGGAACATCAGGAGCATCAGCCCCACGGTAACGGCCAGCAGGGCCCGCAGGCCGCTGCAAATACGGTGCTGGTTGGCGCGGTGCAGCGCGCCAACCTCCTCCAGCAGGCGGTCGTACAATTTCTGGTAGTCGCGTTCTGTTGACATGGGTCGTGCGCCTCCTTTACAGCAGCTCCGTCTCCTCCAGCTTCTCCTCCATGAACCGGTTCAGGCCCATGAAGGGGCGGCGAACCAGCAGGCCGATGAGCAGTGCCGCCGCGACAAACAGCAGCAGGAAGGCGAGCTGCCGGATGTAGTAGTCGCCGTACAGGCCGCAGATGCACTCGCGCATGGCGTCGATGGCATAGGGGAATGGGAAGAAACGGTAAATCTTCTGGTAGATCTCCGGCAGCAGCTCGATGGGGAACGTGCCGGAGGAGCCGGCGATCTGCATGACCATGACGACCACCACCAGCGCCTTGCCCACGTCGCCGAAGGACAGGGCCAGCGAGTAGATCAGCAGGCTGAAGGTGAAGGCAGTCAGGGACGCCGTCAGGTACAGCAGGCCTGGATGCTCGCACTGGATACCCAGCAGGTACAGGTCGCCGGTGACAATGACGGCCGCCTGTATCTGGCTGAGCAGGAAGAAGAACAGATAGCGGCCAAAGTACAGCTCCGCCGGTGTGGGGTCGATAAGCCCGTCGGTGCGGGCGTGGACCTTGATGAGGGTGGACAGGATGACGCAGCCCACCCAAATGGCCAGCGTGGTATAGAACGGCGCCATGGCGGAGCCGTAGTTCTCGATGGGATAGACCTTATGAACGGTGGTCTGCACCATCTGGGGGAAATACTGGCTGTACGCGATGGGGTCGCCGCCCAGTATCTCCAGCAGCATATCCATATACTCGTCGGCGGACAGGCCCTCCAGCTTGTCGATGGTGTCGGACAGGGCGCTCACCATGCGCTCCGCTGCGGGACGCAGCAGGTCCACGGTGGTGTTCAGCGCCGCCGTGGTGTCGGACAGAGCGGCCTGCAGCGCCCTGGCATCGGCGGACAGGGCCCTGACGCCGGAGAGGGTGTCGGACACATCGGACACCACGGTGTCCAGCTGGCGGCGCAGGTCGCTGTCCGTGACGGGCAGACCGCCGGTGAGGCCGCGGATGGCGTCCGTCAGGGCACCGCAGTCATCCAGCAGGCCGCTGACATCGCTGGCAGCGGCCAGAGCGTTCAGGTCGCTTTGCAGCTGGCTGCACTTCCCCGCCAGCGTCCGGAGCCGGGCGATCTGGGCGGAGACAAGATGCCCGCCGGACAGGGCGGAATCCTCCAGCCTATCGGCCAGCGAGGTCAGGCGGCCGCTGAGCCGCCCCATCTCCGCTGCGGCGGCTGTCAGCTGCTGCTGCACGTCGGGCAGCTCCGCGCTGTCCTGTATCTCGTCCATGCGGTCCAGCGCCCGCTCCACCTTGGCCAGCGCGGTATACAGCGCATGCTGCAGCTCCGCGGCGGTGGCCTCCAGCTCCGAGCCGGAGGGCAGGTTTTTATTGATGTCGGCAATGGCGGCGGCCAGGGCCTCCGCGTCGGCGGAGGAGATGCCGCTGCCCCCTGCGGCGCGGAAGGCGTCCATCATACCGCGGCAGCCGGTGAGCACGTCCTGCGCCTGATACAGAAGGCCCTTTACGGCGGTCTCGGGATCCGTCTCCGTCAGGTCGGCGGCCAGCAGGTTGCTCTGCTCCATGACGCCGCCGATCAGCACCTCCAGATAGTTCTCGCTGATGGAGCGCTTCAGCGTCTCCACCGCCGTGTCGGTGATCTTGGTGGCCACGGCGTTCTTCTTGGCGTTTTCGTAGTAAGTGATGGCGGGCCGGCCGTTCCAGTCCGTGAACATGCGGTACATCTTGCGGGAGAAGTCCTCATCGATGACCACGGCGGCGTAGTAATCACCGGCGCAGACGCCGTCGGTGGCCTCCTTCTCCGTGTCCACGATGACCCAGTTGATGGAGGTGGCGGTCTTGAGATCCTCCAGCACGTCGCGGCCCTTGTTGACGTATTCACCGCCGTCCGTGTAGCCCCGATCCAGCGAAGCCACCGCAATGGAGATGCCGCCGGTGCTGCCGTAGGGGTCCCAGTTGGAGTAGATGTTCAGCCAGGCGTACAGGCTGGGCAGCAGGGCGATGGCCAGCACCACCACGCAGGCGAAAAAGCACCTGCTCAGCGTGCGGATGTCCGTTTTGAAGATCGTCCAGATATTACGCATATGTCCTCCCGCAGCGGCGCGGTATGAAGCTGCGCCGGTGTATGTTTCTTGCGCGAAAAACCGCAGTATTCATTATACAGAGTACCCTGCGGAAAAAACTACACATTTCGGCGGTTTTGTCTGAAATTTGCGCACAATGGGACGAAAAACAAATACCCCGCAGCGGCAAGCCGCTGCGGGGTATTGCGTACTATCGCATATTTATGCCAGCGTCATCAGCAGCTCTCTGGCCTTGACGGGCTGACCCTCCTTGATGCGGATGGCCTGCACCGTACCGGCAGTACGGGCGGTGATGGCGGTCTCCATCTTCATGGCCTCGATAATGGCCAGCACCTGATCCTTCTCCACATGGTCTCCCTGCTTGACGCAGACCTTGGACACCATGCCGGGGATGGAGGAGCCCACCTGCATGGGGTCGGACTCGTCGGCCAGCGTGGCCTGCCGCGTCTGCTCCGAGGCGTTGGGGTCACGGACCGTCACCTCGCGGCGCATGCCGTTGAGCTCGAACTGGACGTTGATGGTGCCGTCGCTGTTGCGGTCGCCCAGACCCAGATACTTGATGACCAGCGTCTTGCCGTCCTCGATGTTGATCTTGTTGGTCTCGCCCAGGGCCATTCCGTTGAAGAACACGTGGCTGCCCATGCGGGTGATGTAGCCGTACTCCTTGCGGTGGCGGCAGAAGTCCTCGTATACCTTGGGATACATGGCGTAGGAGATCAGATCCTTCTTCTCCGGGCCCTCGTGGAACTGCTCCACCTCCCGGCGCAGCTGGTCGAAGTCCACCGGCGGCAGCAGCATACCCGGGCGGCAGGTGATAGGCTCCTCGCCCTTGAGGACCACCTTCTGCAGGTCCTCGGGGAAGCCCCAGGCGGGCTGTCCCATCATGCCCTTGAAGTAGGACACCACGGAGTCAGGGAAGGCCAGTGCCTCGCCGCGGCGGACAATGTTCTCCGGCGTCAGGTCGTTCTGCACCATGAAGATGGCCAGATCGCCCACCACCTTGGACGACGGCGTGACCTTCACGGGGTCGCCCAGCATGTCGTTGACGGTCTTGTACATCTCCTTGACTTCCTCGAACCGGTCGCCAAGGCCCAGAGACTCCACCTGGGGGCGGAGATTGGTGTACTGACCGCCGGGGATCTCATAGCGGTAAATATCGGTGGTATTGGTCTTCAGGCCGTGGTCGAAATTCTCGTAGCGCAGGCGCACGTCGGCCCAGTAGTTGCTGAGCTCCTGCACGCGGCGCAGGTCCAGGCCGGTGTCGCGCTCCGTACCGTGGAGCGCGGCCACTACCGCGTCCAACGAGGGCTGACTGGTGAGGCCCGCCAGCGGGGCGCAGGCCACGTCCACCACGTCCACCCCGGCCTCGGCGGCCATCAGCAGGGCTGCCACCTGGTTGCCGGTGGTGTCGTGGGTGTGCAGGTGGATGGGCAGGCCCACCTCCTGCTTCAGGGTGGACACCAGCTTCTTGGCGGCGTAGGGCTTCAGCAGACCGGACATGTCCTTGATGGCCAGCATATGGGCGCCCCGCTTCTCCAGCTCCTTGGCGAGGTTTACATAATACTTCAGGGTGTACTTGTCCTTGGTCTCGTCCAGAATATCGCCGGTGTAGCACATGGTGGCCTCCAGCAGCTTGTTCTGGCGGAGGACCTCCTCCATGGCCACCTCCATGCCCGGAATCCAGTTCAGGGAGTCAAAGACGCGGAACACATCGATGCCACGCTGGGCGGCCTCCTCCACGAAGGCCCGCACCAGATTGTCGGGATAGTTGGCGTAGCCCACCAGATTGGAGCCGCGCAGCAGCATCTGGAACGGGATGTTGGGGATCCTCTCCCGCAGCAGACGCAGGCGCTCCCACGGGGACTCGTGGAGGAAGCGGTAGGCCACGTCGAAGGTGGCGCCGCCCCACATCTCCAGCGAGAAGCAGTCCCGCAGGATGTCGGCCACGCCATCGGCGCCCTTGACCATGTCGCGGGTGCGCATACGGGTGGACAGCAGGCTCTGGTGGGCGTCCCGCATGGTGGTGTCGGTGAGCAGCAGCTTCTTCTGATCCAGCACCCACCGCTTCACGGCCTCGGGGCCCTCGGCGTCCAGCAGCTGCTTCAGGCCCGGGCCCAGCGGCTCCTTTGCTTGCGGGAAGCGGGGGATGTCGTACTGCTTGCGCTCGGCGTTGGGGTTGGCCACCTGAATCTCGGAGATATAGCGCAGGACGCGGGTGGCGCGGTCGCGGGAGTCCACGATCTCAAACAGCTCCGGCGTCTCGTCGATGAACTTGGTGTGGCACTGACCGCTGATGAACGTGGGATGGGCCAGGATATTGGTGACAAAGGGGATGTTGGTCTTGACGCCGCGGACACGGACCTCGTTGATGGCGCGGGCGGCCTTGCGGCACACGGCAGGGAACGTGCGATCCCAGCTGGTGACCTTCACCAGCAGCGAGTCGTAGTACGGAGAGATAACAGTGCCCACGCCCACGTTGCCGCCGTCCAGACGGACGCCGAAGCCGCCGGGGGAGTGATACGCCGTGATCTTGCCGTTGTCGGGGGCGAAGTTGTTGGAGGGATCCTCCGTGGTAACGCGGCACTGGACGGCGTAGCCGTCAAAGTGTACGTCCTCCTGTCTGGTCAGGCCGATCTCCGGGCAGCTCAGGGGATAGCCTGCGGCCACCAGCAGCTGGGCCCGCACGATGTCCACGCCGGTGACCATCTCAGTAACGGTGTGCTCCACCTGAATGCGGGGGTTCATCTCAATGAAATAGTAGTTGCCGGACTTGTCCACCAGGAACTCCACGGTACCGGCGCTGACATAGCCCACGGACTTGGCGATCTTCACCGCGTCGCGGCGCAGGGCCTCCACCGTCTCCTGGGGCACGGACCAGGCGGGGGCGAACTCCACCACCTTCTGATAGCGGCGCTGGAGGGAGCAGTCGCGCTCGCCCAGATGATAGACGTTGCCGTACCGGTCGGCCAGGATCTGCACCTCGATGTGCTTTGGCTCCACCAGATACTTCTCCATGAAGATGTCGCCGCAGCCGAAGGACTTCTCCGCCTCGCTGTGTACCAGCTCATAGGCGGTCTTGACCTCCTCGGGTCTGTCACAGCGGCGCATGCCGCGGCCGCCGCCGCCGGCGGCTGCCTTCAGGATGACAGGGAAGCCGAAGCTCAGGGCCTTCTCCAGCGCGTCGTCGCCGTCCTTCAAGGGCTCGGTGCAGCCCGGTATGATGGGCACGCCGCACTGGATGGCGATCTCCTTGGCACTGAGCTTATCGCCCATCTTTGCCAGCACATCGGAGGACGGTCCCACGAACAGGATACCGTTTTCCTCGCAGGCGCGGGCAAAGTCGGCGTTCTCGGACAGGAAGCCGTAGCCCGGGTGGATGGCAGTGACGCCGCGGCGGCGGGCCAGACCGATAATGCCCGGGATGTCCAGATAGGCGCCCAGCGGGGACTTCTTCTCCCCCACCAGATACGCCTCGTCCGCTTTGGTGCGGAACAGAGAATAGGTGTCCTCGTTGGAATAAATGGCCACCGTGTGGAGGCCCAGATCGTAACAGGCACGGAAAATGCGGACCGCGATCTCACCGCGGTTGGCAACCAGTACCTTTTTCAGCTGCGTGGTCTGCATGGCCAAATTGCTCCTTCCTGCCGCGCATCGGGCGCGGACTTATTTTACCCCTTATTATACACGGCGTTGGGGCCGTGCGCCAGACGGAAAATGTGCAAAAAGCAGAGGTTTCCTGTCAGTAGAATTTAGGCGTTCTGCGGAGGGCGCGGACAAAAGCGGTCCGGCCGTCCACCGCAGGCGGGCAGGGTGTTTTTCTCCTGCATCCTCCGCGCCCGCTTCCACGCCAAAATATCTCAATACCAACGTAGTACAGCGGCAGGTGTATATGGGCACGCAGCCCCCTTGTCAGCCGGCTGCCGGTCCATCCGGTGCAAAAACCGCAGGGGCGCAAAGCATGCGCCCCTGCGGAGGATTTATGGTAAGAGACAGAGCGATGCCCTATCACCGCAGCTCCGCCAGCTCCAGCACCAGCTGCTCCGTCTTTTCCCAGCCGATGCAGGGATCCGTGATGGACAGGCCGTACACGCCGCCGTCCGGCTTCTGGCAGCCGTCCAGCAGGTAGGACTCGATCATCAGGCCCTTTACCATGCCGCCGATGTCCGCGCTGTGGCGGGTGCTGTGGAGCACCTCCTTGGCAATGCGCCCCTGCTGATCCCACTGCTTGCCGGAGTTGGAGTGGTTTGTGTCGATGATCACCGCGGGGTTTTTCAGCCCGCTCCCGGCATAGAGCTCATAGAGCTGGCGCAGATCCTCGTAGTGATAGTTGGGCAGCGAGCGCCCGTACTTGTTCACCGATCCGCGGAGAATGGCGTGGGCCAGGGGATTGCCTTTACTGTGTACCTCCCACTGGGAGAACAGGAACGTATGGGCGTGCTGGGCGGCCAGGATAGAGTTCATCATCACGGACAGGTCGCCGCTGGTAGGGTTCTTCATGCCCACAGGGACATCCAGTCCGCTGGCGATGAGGCGGTGCTGCTGATCCTCCACGGAGCGGGCGCCGATGGCCGCGTAGGAGAGAATGTCGGACAGGTAGTAATAGTTCTCGGGATACAGCAGCTCGTCCGCACTGGAAAAGCCGGTCTGCTCCAGCACCTTCATGTGCATCTTCCGAATGGCGATAAGCCCCTTGAGCATATCCGGCTGCCCGTTGGGGTCGGGCTGGTGCAGCATGCCCTTGTACCCGTCGCCGGTGGTGCGGGGCTTGTTGCTGTATATCCGCGGCACCAGGAGGAGCTTGTCCTTCACCTGCTCCTGCAGCGTCCGCAGGCGGGCGGCATATTCCAGCACGGCGTCCTCCCTGTCAGCGGAGCAGGGGCCGATGAGCAGCATCAGCCGCGGGTCCCCGCCGGTGATGACAGCCTGTATCTGCCGGTCGTTTTCCCGCTTGTTCTGCGCCATCTCCTCCGTCACCGGATACATATCCTTCACGGTCCGGGGCGCAGGCAGCTTACGTTTGAATTCCATGTTCATGGGCATGTACCCTTCCTTTCAAGGGTCTCAGGGCCGCACGTCCATGCGCAGCCCCAGTGCCCGCAGTGTGCGGAAAAAATCCGGATAGCTCTTATTCACGGCCTCCGCGCCGCGGATCGTGCCGCCCAGCGACGCGCACAGCACCGCCATCGCCATCACGATGCGGTGGTCGTTGTGACCCTCCAGTTCCTCATTGGGCGCGTGGAGCGGGCGCGGCAGCACCGTCACGCGGTCCTCCTCCACTGTCACCTGCGCGCCGAATTTGGCAAGCTCCTGCGCCATGGCCGCCGCGCGGTCGCTCTCCTTGATGCGCAGGCGGCGTGTGCCGGTGAACACGGCCCCGCAGCGCTGGGCCGCAGCGGCAAACAGCACCGGCCCCAGATCGGGGCAGGCGGACAGATCCAGCACCGCGCCCGGGCGCTCCAGACGGCGCAGCATCTCCCTGCACACGCGGTCGCCCTGCAGGCTGTCCGGACGCAGACCGCTGACGCGGACGCCGCCGCCCAGCGCCAGCAGGAAGGCGGCATTAGACCAGTCGCCCTCCACCGCCGCGCAGCGGCTCCCGTACCGCTGCCCGCCGGGGATATAAAAGAAATTTCGTTCCCGCTCCATCACGGTGACACCGAAGGACGCCATGATGTCCAGCGTGATGTCGATGTAGGGCCGGCTCTCCACCGGCGGCAGAACGCGGAGCGTACTGTCCTCCGGCAGCAGCGGCAGCGCCAGCAGCGAGCCGGTGACGAACTGGCTGCTGACGTCGCCCCGCAGCGTGTAGCTCCCCGCCGTCAGCCGCCCCGAAAACGTGACGGACTCCGGCGTTTTCTCCACCGTGATGCCCCTCGGGCCCAGCAGCTCCTCGTAGATGCCCACGCCCCGCTCCATCAGCCGCGGCGCGCCGGTGAACACGGCGCGTCCGCCGGACAGCAGCGCCGCGGGGATGCAGAAGCGCAGGGTGCTGCCGCTCTCACGGCAGGGATACGTCCCATTGGGCCGGACAGCGCCGCCGATGCCGGTGACACCGGCCGTCTCCCCCTCCAGACGGCAGGCCCCGCCCATGGCGCGGATGCAGTCCATGGTGGCCAGCATGTCCTGGCTCCGGGCGATGCCGTCGATCCGGCTCTCTCCTGCGGCCAGAGCGGCGCACAGGAGCATCCGGTGCCCGCAGCTTTTGGACGGCGGCGCGGCTGCTGTGCCCGCCGCCCTGCCCGGGTATATGGTCACGGTCACGGGCGTCGCTCCCCCTTCAGCAGGATGTCCATGGCGTCCAGATACCCCGCGAAGCCCCGGCCCATCACCGTGGCCACACAGGCCGGACGGACATAGCTGCGCCGGCGGAAGTCCTCCCGCCGGGAAACATCGGAAATGTGTACCTCCACCGTAGGGATGGCCACGGCCTTCAGCGCATCCAGCAGCGCCACGCTGGTGTGGGTGTACGCCGCGGGGTTGAGGATGATGCCCTCCACGCCGTCGAAATACGCCTGCTGGATGGCATCCACCAGCGCTCCCTCGTGATTGGACTGGAAAAAGGATACCTCCGCGCCGTTTTTCTCCGCGTGGGCACGGATCAGCGCCAGCAGCTCCTGATAGGTGCCGCTGCCGTAGATGGCCGGCTCCCGCACGCCCAGCAGGTTCAGGTTCGGTCCGTTGATAACCAGTATCTTCATGTCGTCCACTCCTTTTCGATCTGCGCTGCGGTCTCCTCCGGTGTGCCGTCCCCATCCACACGGAGGTCCGCCGCCGCGCAGTAGAGGTCGTACCGCTCGGCGTACCGGCAGCGCAGCGCGTCGGTATCGGCGGAAAGGGGCCGGTTCGCCGCCGCAGTCAGCTTGTCCAGCGAGCGGTCCAGAAAGACGAGCCGCCCGCTGCGGCGCAGCGCGTGGAGGTTCTCCTCCCGCAGGATGACGCCGCCGCCGGTGGCAATGACCCTGCCGCCTGCGCCGGCCGCAGCCGCCACCGCCTCCTGCTCCCGCTGCCGGAAAGCGCTCTCGCCCTCCGCCGCGAAATAGGCAGGGATGGTCATGCCCACCGCCTGCTCCACCATGGCGTCCGTGTCCATGAAGGTCTTGCCGGTGCGCTGCGACAGCAGCTGCCCCACCGTGGTCTTGCCGGAGGTGGGCATGCCGATGAGCACGATGTTCTCCATCTGCCGCCGCACCGTGTGATAGGCCAGGTCGATCTCCGCCTGCGATGCCGTGCAGCCCCGAAACAGGGCGCCGGCATAGGCGGCCTGCGCCGCCAGCATGTAGAGGCCGCCCTCTGCGGGGATGTCCCGCCGCCGGGCGTTCAGCACCAGATCGGTGCGCAGGGGGTTATACACCGCGTCCACCACGCCCTCCAGCCGGGGGAAGTCCTCCAGATCCACGGGGCAGGCGTCCACATCGGGGTACATGCCGCAGGGCGTCGTGTTGATGATGCAGGCCGCGTCGCCGTGTTCCGCCGCTGCCTGCTGATAGGTGATGGCGTCGTCCTTGCCGCAGCGGGACACGCGGTATATCTCTGCGGCATGCAGCTGCGCCGCGGCGGCCCGTGCGGTCTTGGAGGTACCGCCGGTGCCCAGGATGAGCACCTTCTTGCCGGCAAGCGTCAGTCTCATGCGGCGGATGAGCGCCAGCATTCCCGGCAGGTCCGTGTTGTCGCCCACCAGCCTGCCGTTCCGGTTCACCACGGTGTTCACCGCGCCGATGGCCCGCGCCGTCTCGCTGAGCTCGTCCAGATAGGGGATGACCTGCTCCTTATAGGGGATGGTCACATTGATGCCCGCGAAATCCCGTTTTTTCAGAAAGCCGGCCAGTCCCTCCGGTTCCAGCTCCCAGAGCTCATAGCTGTAATCCGCCAGCGCACGGTGGATCTGGCAGGAGTAGCTGTGCCCCAGCCGCCGGCCGATCAGTCCGCATCTCATCGCCCTGCCCCCTTTATAAAATAGTCCGTGCCGAAGCGCTGGGCCAGCAGGTCGCACAGCACCAGCGCCGTCACGCTGTCCAGCACGGGGCAGATGCGGCGGATGATGGCCGGATCGTGGCGGCCATGGATGGTCAGCTCCGCGTCCCGCATGCGGAGAAAGTCCACGGTCTGCTGAGGCTGTCCGATGGACGGCGTGGGCTTCACGGCGCACTGGAACACCACATCCATGCCGTTGGTAATGCCGCCGTTGATGCCGCCGTTGTGGTTGGTAGCCGTCACCACCCGCCCGTCCCGCATGCGGAACGGGTCGTTGACCTCCGAACCGCTGCCGCAGGCCATGGAAAAGCCGCCGCCGAACTCGATGCCCTTGACGCCGCCGACGGAGAACACCGCGTGGCTCAGAAGGCTCTCCACGCTGTCGAACCACGGCTCGCCCACGCCGGCGGGCAGGCCGCACACGGCGGTCTGGGTGATGCCGCCCACGCTGTCCTGCCGTTCTCTGGCCTGTAATATCCTCTCCCCCACGGCCTGCGCCGCCTCATGGGTCAGGGTGGGAAACGGCGCCTCCTGCAGAGCCGCCACGTCCGATGCAGCCTCCGCCGCGAAGGGCCGGTCCCACACGTCGCCGCAGCGCAGGATGTGAGTACCCACGGTGACGCCCACGCCGGCCAGCGCGGACAGCAGGATGGCACCTGCCGCCGCCAGCGGCGCGGTGACGCGGCCGGAAAAATGGCCGCCGCCCCGCCAGTCCTCATAGCCGTGGTATTTGCAGTAGGCGGCATAGTCCGCGTGGGAGGGCCGCGCCAGCCCATAGGCATAGTCCCCGCTGCGCACGTTCTCGTTGGGGATGATGATGGCCACCGGCGTTCCGGTAGTGCGTCCCTGAAACACGCCGCTGAGGATCTGATAGCGATCCGGCTCCTGCCGCGGGGTGTCCAGCGCCGTGGCGGGACGGCGGCGAGCCAGCTGGCGGCGGATGCGCTCCTCGTCCACCGGCAGTCCCGGGGCCAGACCGTCCAGCACCACGCCCACGGCAGGGCCGTGACTCTCCCCGAAAATGGTCAGCGTCACCGCCTGTCCAAAGGTATTTTTCATGTCTCTGCTCCCTCCCAGCGCCGGAGTATCTCCTCCGGCGTCTCTTTTTCCATGCGGAATGCGCCCGCCTCGTCCGCCAGCACGATGCAGATCTCGCCGGAGGCGGCCTTTTTGTCGTGCCGCAGGTATGGCAGCAGCTGCCGGGCCGTAAAGCCGCAGGTCGTGGGCAGGCCGCACTTCCGCAGGATGCCCGCCAGCCGATGCCGCAGCGCCGGCGCACACATGGGCAGCATACCCAGCGCCACGCACTCGCCATGGAGGAGCTCCCCTCCCGCACAGCTTTCAATGGCGTGGCCGATGGTGTGCCCGAAATTCAGCACGCGGCGCAGCCCCTGCTCCGTGGGGTCCTGCTCCACCACCCGCGCCTTGATGGCCAGGGAGCGGGCGATGATCTCCGGCAGGTCCGCCGTCAGGTCGGCGCTGTTCTCGATCAGCGCCAGCAGCGCCGCATCGCAGGTCACGGCCATCTTCACACTCTCGGCCAGTCCCGCGGCCATCTGCCGCGGCGGCAGCGAACGGAGGGTGTCCGTGTCGATCAGCACGGCACGGGGCTGGTGGAACGCGCCCACGATGTTCTTCACGCCGTCCATGTCGATGGCGGTCTTGCCGCCGAAGGAGGAGTCCACCTGGGCCAGCAGCGTGGTGGGCACATTGTAGAAATCCACGCCCCGCATGTAGGTGGCGGCGGCGAAGCCCGCCAGATCCCCCGCCATGCCGCCGCCCACGGCGGCCACGCAGTCGCCGCGATCCATGCCCAGGGCCAGCATCTCCCGCAGGAGGCGCTGGTAATTGTCCATATTTTTGCTGTTCTCTCCGGCGGGGAGGGTGCAGATGCGGGCCTGACGGCACGCGCACGCCACCGTCCGGGCGTACTCCTGCGGCACGCCGCTGTCAGTCACCACCAGCACCCGTCGGGCCAGGGACAAGTGCTGCCCCGCCCGGGCCAGTGCGCCTGCCTCCAGCAGGATGGGATAGCTCTGCGCTCCCAGTGAAACGGAAATGACCATGGCTCTCTCCTCAGATGTTGTTGGCGTAGTACGCGCCCACCAGCCGGAGCTTGGCGCAGGTGGCGGACAGCTCCTGCAGCATCTCGCGGCCATTGGTGTTGTTGATGCAGCCCTCGGCCTCCACGTAGAAGAAGTACTTCCACGAAAGCCCCTTCATGGGGCGGCTCCGCAGGGTACGCATATTGTAGCCGTGGGCGCCGATGATGTTCAGCGTCTGTGCCAGCGAGCCGGCGTCGTTCTGCACGGTGAATACCAGCACAAAGTTCTCGTCCTCCCGCTTTTTGGTGGTCTCCGGCTGGTTCTGGATACGGGACAGCGCGGCAAAGCGGGTGGTATTGGTCCGCATGGTGTTGATGCCCCGCTCCAGCACCCGCAGGCCGAACACCTCCGCCGCGTCCTCGGAGGCGATGGCCGCCAGTGCGGGGTCATTGGCCCGGCGCACATATTCCGCGGCCGCCGCTGTGTTGGAGTAGGGCTCCGCCGCATAGCCGTGGCTCCGAATGTAGTCGTCGCACTGCCGCAGCGCCTGGGGATGACTGACCACGGTCCTGACCGTGTCCGCCGCAGCTCCCTCCACGCCCAGCAGGCTGCGGTCGATCTCCATGTCCAGCACCTGGTTGATATACAGCTCGCCGGAGAACAGCAGGTCCATCACGGCGCCTACCTCGCCGGCATAGCTGTTCTCCAGCGGCAGCACCACGCTGTCCGCCTCTCCCAGCTCCACCGCCCTGTGGGCCGCGGCAAAGTCGGGGTAGGCGACGAGCTGCGCCTCCGGAAACATGCGCCGCGCCGCCAGATAGCCGTAGGCCCCCTTCACGCCGCTGTACGCCACCTTCATCCCGTTGAGCAGCTTGCTCTGGTAGGCGCAGGACAGGTCCAGGATGCCCCGCAGGAACTGCACGTAGTACGCGGCCACCGCCGGATCCCGGATGCTCCTGCGGTTGCGGTCGATCAGCTCCCGCTCCCGCTCGGCGTCCCGAATGGACAATCCCCGCTCCTTCTTGAAATCCGCCACCCGGGCGCTCATCTCCATGCGCTTTTGAAACAGCTGCGCCATTTGCTCGTCAATGCTGTTGATATTCTCTCTGATCTGATCCAGCTCACTCATTGTTGTACAACCTTTCCTAGCACAAAAAAATCGGTCCTCCTGTCTGGAAGGCCGTTCAAGACGCGAATATGCCGGTTTTCCACCGCACGTTCAGACACAGGCTCCCAGAGGCATTTCCTTGCCGGTAAAGGCGAAAAAGCCAAAAAAGTGCAGCGCGCCAAAGGGCACGCTGCACGTAAAGCCGAAATCAGTCTGCGCAGGGGCAGAATGGGCGCACTTCACCACGGCATTACCGGAACGCATCGCGCAGCGAGCCATGGCAGCACACCTCCTGCTGAAATATAGGTGAATTGTATGCTATTTTTTTCTCCCCGTCAAGAGGACATCCGCACTTTTCCCGTCTACACAAAAATTTCTCCCCTCCCGCCGCCGGCTCTGTGCGATGCAGGCGGGCCGTATGGGGTGATGACAGCGCAATGGTCCCCCTGCTTTCGCTGACAGGGAAAGCAGGGGGACCTTTTTTGTTTTGCAGGCGGAGACGTCCCGCGTCAGAACCAGTCGGAGGCTTCTTCCTCCAGCGCCTCGATGTAGAAGCTCACGGGACGGAACCCGTCGTTGCAGGACACCATGGCGCTTTTCTTGTTCTTCATCCACCCCTTATAGATATCGCTCCCGCCGTAGGCCAGCGTCATCACGAAGGGTGAGATGCTGGACCAGGCGCTGTCGCACATCCCCTCCGGCTGGCGCCAGCCGTCCGCGATGAACACCTGCCCCAGCTGCATATCGCAGGCATGCTCCAGCGGGTTTTCATACGCGGCGGACAGGTCCGGATAGGACGCCATGCGCATGACGGTGATCCTGATCTTTTTCATGATGCAGCACTCCTATCAGCTGTTGGAGCTGGCCATCACGTTGGAGATGAACAGGTCGTACATCTCCAGGCTCTCGGAGGACAGAGAGGACAGTGTGAAGAAATTCGCGCTCTCGGGGATGTCAAACGCCTTGAACAGCTCCTTGTACTCGTCGGTCAGGTAGGCGATGCAGGCCTCGTTCACCGGCACGCCGGGGTACTTCATGACATTGTCGGCGTAGTTCTTGGCGTCGTGGATATAGTTGATGAGCAGCTCAGCCTCCTCGGCCTTGGTGCTGGAGGCCGGAATGGCCAGCATCCACTCGCCTCTGGAGTACCAGCCATCGGGCAGGGTAATCAGCTCATAATTGCCATCGGGGTCCTCCTGCTTGACCAGCACATAGTCGGTGGTATAGGTGAAGGCCACGCTGCAGTCGCCGTTTTCCAGAGAGGTACGGGGCGCGCCGTTGTCATAGACCTTCACGTTGCTGTTGAACTGGCACAGCCAATCGAACACGGCGTCCAGATCCGCCTGGTTCTCGCTGTTGGGGTCAAAGCCATTCTCCGCCAGCGTGGTGGCCACGAACCGGCGGTCGATGTCTGTGGAGACGATCTGCCCCTTCAGGGCGGGGTCCGCCAGATCAGACCACTTGGTGATCTCGATGGGGCAGGTATCCTTGTTCACGATGATGGACATGGAGCCGCACATGTAGGGAACGCTGTAATCCTCCTCGCCGGGGTAGTCATAGGTGTTGAATTCATCGTACAGGTTGACCAGATTGGGGATCTTGCTCTTGTCGATCTTCTGCAGCAGGTTTTCCTGCAGCATCTGGTGTACCGTTTCCTGGCAGGGATTGATGATGTCGAAGTCGTCGCCGGTCTCCACGCGGGTGATGTTGTCCTCCTCATAGGACAGGTAGGTGATGTTCACCTGAATGCCGTACTCCTGTTCAAAGGCGGCCAGCACATCCTCGGACACATAGTCGGGGTAGACCAGAATGTTGATGGAATCGGCGTAGCCGGTGTCGCCGTCGGCGGCGGCATCCTGCTGGGTCTTCTGCTTCCCGCCGCAGGCGGTGAGGGAGGCCAGCACTCCCAGGGCCAGCAGCGCGGCCAAAAGTTTCTTCTTCATGTTTGTGAGCTCCTTTCTCCTAACTCTCTGTTTGTGTTTGATGGAATGGTTCTATTTTTGCGGCAGCGCGGTCCTGCCTGCCCTTCAGCAGCAGATAGACGGCAACTCCCAGAAAAATCAGGCCGGATATGATCGTCTCCAGCGCGTTGATCTCCGGTGAAACGCCCTTGCGGATGGAGTTGTAGATCTTCATGGGGAACGTGAGGCAGTTGGGTCCGGCCAGGAAGTCCGCCATGACCACGTCGTCCAGCGTCAGCGCAAAGCTCAGCAGTGCGCCGGTGAAGATGCCCGGGGCGATAGACGGCAGTGTGATGCGGAAGAACGTCTCCACTCCGCTGGCGCCCAGATCCATGCTGGCCTCCTCCACCGAGCGGTCCAGTCCCAGAAAGCGGGTCCGCACGGTCAGGATCATATAGGGCAGCATCAAAATCACGTTTCCCAGCACCACGGCCCAGAAGCCCTTTTTCAGGCCCATGAGCACCAGCAGCGCCATCAGAGGCACCGCGAACACCACACCCGGGACGATCATGGGCAGGTACACCGAATAGGTCAGGGCGTTCCGTCCGAAGAACCGGTAGCGTGTCAGGCCCATGGCGCCCAGCGTGCCGATAATCACCACGATCAGCGTGGACAGCAGCGAGATCTTCAGCGAAAGACCGAAGGACTGCCACAGCTGCGCGTCCCGGAACAGCTTGCCGTACCACTCGGTGGTGAAGCCCGTCCACCACTTGTTGCTGGGCTGCTGGTTGAAGGAATACACCACCACGATCACGGTGGGGATGTAGATAAAGGCGAACAGCAGCACCGCGTATATCACGCCCAGCTTATCGCCGATGCTTTTCTTTTTCACGCGGTTCATAGGCCCCCCTCCATCACGTCGGCCCTGCTGACGCGGGCGTACAGATATACCAGGATCATGGTGCCCGCGATCAGGAACACCGACAGTGCGCTGCCCAGCGGCCAGTTGCGGGAGGACATGAACTGATCCTTGATGAGGTTTCCGATCAGCAGCGTCTTGCTGCCGCCCAGCACGTCCGCCACGAAGTAGTTGCCGATGGACGGCACAAAGGAGATGATGGCCGCGGCGTACACACCGGGCATGGTCATGGGCAGCGTGATCCTGAAAAACGTTTTGACACGCCCCGCCCCCAGATCATAGGACGCCTCCAGCAGCGCCTTGTCCAGCCGCTCGATGGACGAGTACATGGGCAGCACCGCATAGGGGATGCAGACGTACACCAGCCCCAGCACCACGGCGCTTTCGCTGTACAGAAAATCGGCGCTCCACGTCATCCCCAGTCTGGCCAGAATACCGGTGAGGATGCCCTTCGTGTTGAACAGAGTGATGTAGCTGTACAGCCGGATCAGGCTGTTGGTAAAGTACGGGATCATCATCAGGATGATGAGGTTGGACGCCACGCGGCGGCTGCACCGCGAGAGCATGTAGGCCATGGGATAGGACACCAGCAGGATGATGACCGTGGACACCAGCGACATCCGCACACTGTTCCAGATAGCCACCAGATACGCTTTTTCAAACAGAGCCTTGTATCCGTTGAAGGATACCGTGAACTCCACGCCGCCATAGGACGGCCGGGTCATGATGCTCATCAGGCACACATACAGCAGCGGAAGCACCACCAGAAGCAGCGTCTCTGCGGCGTAGGGCCCTACGCTGGCCAGCACGGCCAGTCTCGTTCCTTTTTTCTTCATGGCGCCGCCTACTTCCGCATGACCGTGCAGGCGGCGCTGTCCCAGTAGGGGTACAGCGTCTCGCCGCAGGAGAAGCCGTCCGCGCCCGCCAGGCGGGAGAAGCGCAGCTCATGGCCGTCCGCATCCACGCCGATGGACTTGATGAGATTGCCGGTGCAGATGTTGTCCGTCACCGTGATCTGTATGCCGAAGCCGGATACCGGCTCCGCAGACACACAGACAGCCTCCGGCCGGACGCAGAGGTACACCGTCTCCCCCTCCGACACGTGAGCCGCCGCGCCCAGCACCTGCCCCATAGGCGTGGTGTAGACGCAGGTATCGCCCCGGACCGCCGCGGCGGTGGCCGGCAGGATGTTGGATTCGCCGATGAAATCCGCCACGAAGCGGGTGGCCGGTGCGTTGTAGATCTCGGAGGGCGTGCCGATCTGCTGGATCTCGCCGGCGCACATGACGGCGATGCGGTCGGACATGGTCATGGCCTCCTCCTGATCGTGGGTCACATAAATAAAGGTGATGCCCAGCTGCTTCTGCAGCCGCTTCAGCTCCAGCTGCATCTGCTTGCGCAGCTTCAGATCCAGCGCCCCCAGCGGCTCGTCCAGCAGCAGCACCTTCGGCCCGTTCACCAGCGCTCGGGCAATGGCCACGCGCTGGCACTGGCCGCCCGACATCTGACTGACCCGCCGCTTTTCGAAGCCCTCCAGCTGCACGGTGCGCAGCGCCTGCGTCACCTTTTCCCGTATCTCCGCCCTGGGCAGCCGCTTCACTGTCAGTCCGTAGGCCACGTTGTCATAGACATTCATCAGTGGGAACAGCGCGTAGCTCTGAAACACGGTGTTGACTGCCCGCTTGTAGGGCGGCAGCGCGGTGACCTCCTGTCCGTCGATGGTGATGTGTCCGCTGTCTGCCTCCTCAAACCCCGCGATCATCCGCAGCGTGGTGGTCTTACCGCAGCCGGAGGGCCCCAGCAGCGTCAGGAACTCTCCCTGATGAACCTGCATGTCCACGCCCTTGACCACCTCCACGTGGTCAAAGCTCTTGCGCAGGCCCGCGATCTCGATGATATTCTCTCCCATACCCGCTCACCGCCTTTGTATACTTGGAGAATAAATATTCTTTATATTCAAATTTATGTGGATGATTATACACCCTTCTTCAAATTTGTAAAGAGGAAATCCGCTATTTTAATGCTTTTGTAACTGTGCACAAATTGCATATATATCCGTAGAAAATATCTGGCATGCCTGCACATTCCCCGCCCCGCCGCTTTTCAGGAGCAGGGGCAGGCAGCGGCTTTCATCACCTGCGCTTATACATCACATATAAAATCCATACTTCCCTTACTCTGCCGCGGTGTGTATAATGGACTGTCGTTTGAAAAAACGTATCGAAAAACACACGAAAACACGCAGAACAGGAGGGTATACAGACATGGCAAATTGTGCGATCGTAGGCATCAACTGGGGCGATGAGGGAAAAGGCCGGATGGTGGACTACCTGACGGGACAGTACGATGTGGTGGTGCGGTATCAGGGAGGCGGCAACGCCGGACACACCGTCATCAACGATATGGGCAAATTTGCCCTGCACCTGCTGCCCTCCGGCATCTTCCGCGCCGGTGTGATGAACATTCTGGGCAACGGCGTGGCGCTGGACTGTGAGAATCTGGTGTCGGAGATGGAGTCCATCCGCGCGGCGGGCGTCGGCATCTCGCCGGAAAACCTGCTGGTCAGCCACCGTGCGTCGCTGCTGCTGCCGTGGCATCGGGAGCTGGACGCGCTGGAGGAGGCGCGGCTGAAGGACAAGCAATACGGCTCCACCAAGCAGGGTATCGCGCCGTTCTACTCCGATAAATACCAGAAAAAGACCATCCAGGCAGGTGAGCTGCTGTATCCGGAGCACCTGAAGGCCCACCTTCAGGATCTGCTGGAATGGAAGAACCTGATCCTGCAGAAGGTCTACGGCGCCAAGGGCTATACCATGGAGGAGATGACCGCCTGGCTGGACACCTACGCCCAGCAGGTGCGTCCCTATGTGGCGGACACAGGCCGCTATCTGCGGCAGGCCCAGGCGGAGGGCAAGTCCATCCTGTTTGAGGGCCAGCTGGGTGCGCTGCGTGACCTGTCTCTTATACACATCTGACGCTGCCGACGATATGCAGTGTGTAGAT
>OJPF01000571.1_pt1 | contig 21493 bp, 17 predicted proteins | sample 1598441 | NCBI WGS metagenome assembly OJPF01 (sample SAMN03922474, study PRJEB24848) | human gut metagenome | isolation source: stool sample | host: Homo sapiens | place: Germany | collected 2010-11 | reverse complement strand
GACCGGCGTGCTGCTGCTGGATTACCTGATCGGTGCGCTGCGCCGCGCCGGAAAAATGCCGGAAAAACCGGTGTTTCTGAAGTCTATCGTCACCACCAACATGGCCCGCACCGTGGCCGAGGCCAACGGCGTTACCTGCTGCGACACCTTCACCGGCTTTAAGTTTATGGCCGAGAAAAAGGCGGAGCTGGAGTCCTCCGGTCAGGGTGAGGTCATTCTGTCCTACGAGGAGAGCTACGGCTATATGATGGGCGACTACGTCCGCGACAAGGACGCCGTCACCGCGTCTCTCATCATCACCGAGATGGCGGGCTGGTACGCCGCCCAGGGCATGACCCTCTACGATGCGCTGCAGGCCCTGTACGTCAAGTACGGCTGGTACGGTGAAAAGACCCACAATCTGGTGATGCCCGGTGTGGACGGGCTGGAGAAGATGGCCGCACTGATGAAGCATCTGCGCCAGACGCCTCCCGCTGACATCGCCGGGGTGGCCGTCACCGTCCGCAAGGACTATGCCGACGGAACCGCAACCGATTGCGCCACAGGGGTTTCCAGCCCCATGGAGCTTCAAGGAAGCAACGTGCTGCGCTACGAGCTGGCCGATGGCACCACCATTCTGGTGCGCCCCTCCGGCACAGAGCCCAAGATCAAGATCTACATCCTCACCCGCGGCAAGGACGCGGCGGAGCGGGACGCCAACCTCGTCAAATACTCCGCCTGGGTGGAGACCCTGGTCAGGTAACAGCGGCGCACCCCTTTTGACCCCCGATTTTCGTAAAAAAGAACTGCATGATGAAGAAAAAAAGAGACTGGGAACTTTCCCAGTCTCTTTTCTGCGTTTTTTTGCCGAAACGGTCATCTCCAGATCTCGCTGTAGAAGTAAACGGCCAGCATACCCGGGCCCACATGTGCGCCGGTGACAGGTTCATGACACACGGTGAGGATCTCTCCGGTGCAGCCCACCTGCCGCAGCTTGGTGGCCACCACCAGCGCGTCCGCCGGAGAACCGGCGTGGGAGATGCCCACGGGGGCGCTGCGGTCCTCCACCATCTGGTCGTACAGCTTCACCAGCTCCTCGATGCCGGCCTTCTTGCCGCGTACCTTGGAGAGCATCACGATCTTGCCCTCCTCGTCGCCCTCGAGGATGGGTTTGATCTGCAGCAGCGTACCGGCCAGCGCCGCACCGCCGGAGATGCGGCCGCCCTTGCGCAGGAACTTCAGCTCGTCCACCATAAAGTGCTGGCGCATCTTGCCGCACAGCTCCTCACAGCGGACCTCGATCTCCTCGATGACGCGGCCCTCCGCCGCCAGCTTGGCAGCCGCCAGCACGATGAGACCTTCGCCCAGGGACGCGCCCCGGCTGTTCAGTACGCGGATCTTCCGGTCCGGATACTCCTCGGCCAGCTCCTTGGCCACCAGCCCCACGCCCCAGCAGGTACCGCTGACGCCGCTGGAGAGGCCGATATACAGCACATCGTCGCCGTTTTTCAGATGCGGCTCCATTTCCCGCCGGGCGGCGTCCGGTGTAACCATGGAGGTCTGCACCACGGCGCCGTGCCGCATGGCCTCGTAAAAGCTGCGGCCATCGAACTCCGCGCTGATATCCGCCGGCTGACCGTCTATGGTGTAGGTCAGGCAAAGCTCCCCGATGCCGTACTGCTCCAGCAGGTGCTTGGGCAGGTTTGCCGCGTTGTCGGTCATAATACGTACCATAACAGTGTTCTCCTTTTTGCTTTCGCATACTATGCCAGCTGCGGCACGACCCACTGGGCCAGCGTGTCAAACAGCTGCCGGTATCCCGGCATGGTCAGGTGGATGCCATCCGCCGAAATGAGCTCCGACAGATCCCGCTGCGGCAGGAAACGGCGGCGCACGTCGATCAGCGGCAGGCCCTCGCGCATGGCGAAGGAGGCCACCGTGTCGGAATACAGCTCCTGATACCGGTAGATGCAGCCCACATCGCCCAGCCAGCGCATGATACTGTCTCGGCTGAGGCCGCCCCTACAAATATAGTCCAAATAACGAGCGCCGTCAATAGGCGGAAGTGTCATCAGCACCGGCTGCACCCCCACGCGGGCCAATTCTGTTACCGTCTGCTTCAATTTGGACAGAAATTCCGGCAGCTCCGTGCGGGGCCTGTGGTCCCCCTCGGGGTCGGCGGCGATGCTGGCCCAGTCGAAATCACTGTCGTTGCCGCCGTAGGCCACCAGCGCCCAGCGGGCGTCCATACCACGGGCCACGTCGTGCTCCACCAGCGAGAGTCCCTTGCTGATGGTGGAGCCCATCTTGGCGCGGTTCACCACCTCCAGCCGCTCCGTGGGGTACTGGGCCATGACCTCCGAAAGATGAAAATGATAGCGCATGGCGGCGTCCGGCACCGTGGCCTTCAGCAGCGAATCTCCATAAATATAGGCACGCTCCATGATCTGCCCTCCTTGACGTCTTTTTACATAATATAGCATATTAGATTTCCCGCGTCAAGGTATCAGTTGCACATTTTTCTTGTCAGCTGCGGCATCTTGTGATATAGTATATTACGTTCATTGACAAGGAGGCGTCGTTATGCAATACGACAAAAGTCTTGTAGCCCATAAGCTGCTGCGCTGGGACAAGTTCATCACCGATTACCATCTGCCGGAGTGGAACTCCATCCCCGATTTCGGCCTGTATATGGATCAGGTCATCGTGCTGCTGGAGCAGTATCTCAGCTTCATCCCCACGCCGGCGGGAGCCAAGGAGCATATCGTCACCTCCGCCACCATCAACAACTACGTGCGGCTGAAGATCATGCCCGCGCCGGTGAAGCGGAAGTATCATCGGGTACACATCGCCTATCTGGTGATGATCCTGACCATGAAGCAGAGTCTCAGCATCAGCGACGTGCAGAAGGTCATCCCGCCGATGGACAGCAGCGAGGATGAGGTGCTGTCTGTCTATGAGGACTACTCGGAAAAGTTCCGGCGGCTGGCGCTGTTTTTCAACCAGCAGGTGCAGTCCGCCGCAGAGGGTGTCCGCAGCACGGAGCAGAGCTCCGACAACGCCGTGGAGCTGCTGGTCATTGAGAGCGCCCTGATCGCGGGCTTTTCCAAAATCCTGGCGGAGAAGCTCATCCGTCTGTGCGGCGCGGACACGGAGGATGTACTGGCGGCGGAACAGGCCAAAGAGGAATAAAAAGAGAGGGCTGCGCCCTCTCTTTTTTATTTGCCGCGTTTGTTGACCTCCTCCTTGTTGAACATGCAGAAGGCCGTCATGATGAGGATGCGCAGGTCAAAGGCCGGCGTCCAGTTTTCGATATAGTACAGGTCGTACTCGATACGCTTTTTGATGGATGTGTCGCCCCGCAGGCCGTTGACCTGCGCCCAGCCGGTGATGCCGGGCCGCACCTGGTGCTTTACCATATAGCGGGGGATCTCCTCCTTGAACTGCTCCACGAAGAAGGGCAGCTCCGGCCGAGGGCCGATGAGGCTCATGTCGCCCTTGAGGACGTTGAAGAACTGGGGCAGCTCATCCACAGAGCACTTGCGGATCAGGGAGCCGAACCAGGTCTTGCGGTCGTCCACGTTTTTGCTCCAGCCGGTGTTTTCGCTGCTGTTCACCCGCATGGAGCGGAATTTGTACATGTAAAAGTTCTTTTTGTCCTTGCCCACGCGCTCCTGCCTGAAAATGATGGGGCCGGGGGAGGACAGCTTCACGCCGATGGCGGCGATCAGCATCAGCGGCGAGGTCAGAATGATGAGTGCCAGAGAGCAGATGATATCCGCCGCCCGCTTGAGGAAGGCGTTGCCCAGATTGTCCAGCGGAATACGGCGCAGGTTGATGAGCGGCAGGCCGTTGACGCTGTCGAACTGGGGGTTTGCGGGCATGTAGCGCACGTAGGACGGCACCACGGACAGCTTGGTACCGTCCTTTTCGCAGGCGTTGATGATGCGGCCCATCCAGCGGCCTTCCTCGGTGGGCAGGGCCACCACCACCTCGTCCGGCTTCTCGCTGGCGAAGATGGCGTCCAGCTCCTCGTAGCTGCCGCAATAGGGCAGGGCATCCCAGCATCTGCGCTCGGCCACGTAGCCGATGACCCGAAAGCCCAGGTTCTTATCCATGGCGACGCGGGTCAGGTACGCCTCCGCGCCCTCGCCGTGACCCACCAGCAGCACCCGCTTCTGGTTGTAGCCCATGGCGCGGCAGCGCCGCAGCAGCAGGCGCATGGCGGCGCGTTTGCCGGTGAGCAGCAGGGTACTGACGGCGTAGAAAAACACCACCGTCCAACGGGAGGTCTCGCCGAGGCGCAGCACGTAGATGGCAGCCATGACGATCAGCGACACCAGCAGCTCCAGCGCCGCCACGCGGCTGGCCTCCACATGGAAGCGCACGGTACGAAACGACTCGTACAGCCCTGCCACGGCGAACACCGCCAGCGTCAGGGCCGCCGCCACCACGCCCAGCCAGATATAGTAGTTCAGGGGCATGCCCCTCACGCCGCGGAACAGGCTGAAGCGCAGCCAGTAGGACACAAGCATGGCCAGAAATACGGCCAGTCCATCGGTAAAGACGTGCAGCTGGTTGAGCAGACGTTGATTTTCCCGCATCATCGCGTTTTTCCCTCCATGACAGACAGATAGCGGTCCATCACCTGCGGCAGCACCGCGTCCAGCGCGTAGCGCTGCATCTTCTCCCGTCCGGCCTGTCCCAGCTCCGCCCGCAGGGTGGCGTCGGACACCAGACGCTCCACGGCGGCGGCAAAAGCTTTGGCGTCGCCGTAGGGGTACAGCAGGCCGTTTTCCGGCCCGATCAGGTCGGTGTGGCCCTTGACGGCGCTGGCCACCGCGGGCAGGCCGCAGGCCATGGCCTCCATGATGTTGAAGGGCAGTCCCTCCGACCGGCTGGAGGATACGGCGATATCCGCCGCCGCCAGCCACCGGGGCATGTCGTGGACTTGCCCGGGAAATACCGTGCGGTCCGCGACGCCCAGCGAAGCCGCCTGAGCGCGGCAGTCGTCCAGCAGGGCGCCGCTGCCGGGCAGCAGGAGCTTCACGTTTTCCGGCAGGCCGGGCAGGGCCTCCAGCAGGGTGTGCTGGCTCTTGCGGCCGGAGAATTCCGCCGCGTACAGCAGGGCCACATCGCCCTCCGACAGGCCCAGCCTGTCCCGCATGGTGCGCCGTGCGTCCGGCGCGGTGCGGAAGCGGGTGAGGTCTACACCCATGCCGGGGATCTCCTCCACACGGGGCGCGGCACGGTGGGCCATGGCCCAGCGGGTATCCCAGGCGTTCATGGTCAGGAGCAGGTCCGTCTGGGGCGCGGTCATGGTCTCCGCCCTGGTCAGGAGGCCCCGCTTCAGCCCCGAGGTCTCGTCGTCGAAGAGGTAGCCGTGGACCACGTTGATGAGCTTCGGGCGGTGCTTCATGCCTCGAAGGGCCCAGCGGGTGAAGAACGCCGCCAGTGACGTATGGGTGATGATGAGGTCGTACTGCTGCCGGATCACCATGGCCCGCAGTTGGGACGCCGCCTGAAAATTGGCGGGTGAGGTCTTCTTCTCCAGCGGCAGCGACACCGCCCCGTCGGCAAAGGGGATGTCGCGGACGGGGCCGCCGCAGGCCACCTCCACCTGCCAGCCCAGCTCGCGGAAGCGGCGCAGGTAGGGCAGGTGGAAGTTGAGAATATGGGAAAATGTGGAGGCTGTGTACAGCACGGACGGCATAGGCGTCCTCCTTTCACCGGAGCGGGGCGGCTCAGCCAAGCATCTCGCTGAGGTAGGCCGCCACGTCGTCCTTCAGGGTGATGGCGCCCAGGTTCTGGGCGTTCCACTCCGTCAGCTTGTCCCGCAGCTGGGATGCGCCCGCCAGGAAGGCGGCGCTGTTGTCGTTATACTGCATCACCAGCCGGAAGCTGGCGTCCCAGGTGTCGGGGTCGGAGGGGGTGTAGTCCACGTATTTGTCCAGCATGGCGAAGCCCTGCTCCGTGCGGCCCAGGCGGAAATCCGCCTCCGCCAGATACTTGGGCACGGAGTTGGAGTTCAGCTTCTCCAGATCCGCCATATAGCGCTCCAGCGTCTCCTGCATACCGGCAGGCAGGTCGGTCTCCGCCGAGGCGCTGTATACGTAGGACAGCTTGTGATCCGCCCACTCGTAGGGGTCCAGATCCGCGGCCTCCTGAGCCGCATCGTAGCTGCCCTGCTGGACGAGGCTGGCGGCCCAGAGGTTCATGCACAGCAGCACCGCGAACACGGCCAGGCCCAGGCCCTCCACCCGCGCCATCCAGCGGCGGGCGCTCTCCTTAGCGAAGGTCAGGGGCAGCAGATCGCCGCAGCACAGGTTGACAACGGCCAGCGCGCCATAGCCGAAGGGCAGGAAGTAGCCGCTGGAGAAGATCACCTCCACGGCGGCGTGGATCATCAGGAACAGCAGCAGGGCGCCCAGCGCGGCGGACATGGCGTAAGCCTGCTGCTCCCGCTCCTTCCGCCACAGGCGGAAAACGGCGATGGCGCTGGCCGCCAGCGTGCCCACCCACAGGAGCAGGCCAATGATGCCGGTGTCCACCATGCTCTGGACATAGTGGTTGTGGACGTACTTGGTCTCGTAGTGATAGCTCTGGACGTTGTAGATGCCGTTTTCAAAGGCGCCCATGCCCAGCCCCACAACGGGGCTGCGGGAGAACAGCTTCATGGCGTCCTGGATATACACGGTGCGCTGCACCACGTTGCCCTCGGAACGCAGGGTCTGGATACGGCCCGCGATGGCCTCCGGCAGCAGCGTGTAGTTCAGCCTCAGCTGGCCGGACGCCGCGCCGTCGTAGCGGATGGCATCGATATGCACCGAGGCGTCGGCAGTGACGATGAAGGTGACGGAGCGGTTATCCGCCGGTGCGTTGAAGGACGCGCCGTCCGCCGCGCCGGAATAGGCCGTCTGCTTGCGGTTCATAACGGCGTCCTCCCAGGTTTGGGTCTGGACCTGTACGTTCACGGGGCCGTCGGCCTCCACGTGCAGGGTGTAGGCGCCCTCGCTCAGGTACGCGCCGCGGGTGATGCTGTCGCCGGCGGCCATGTCGATGGGGCCGGTCCAGTTCACCGCCAGTACCACGACGGCGGCCACCAGAGCCAGCGCCGCCAGCAGCACGATGTTCACGGTCTTCATCCGCCGGGCCATGCGCTGGGCCAGCGGACGGCCCGCGAAGATGTCCAGTGCGCACAGGGCCGCCGCTGCGGCCACAACGGCCAGCAGGGGCAGGATCTGTACCTTCTCCCCCGCCGCAGCGTAGGCAGGCAGCACGGCCAGCGAGGCCGCAGCCGCCAGCACCAGCGTCTCCACCATCAGGATGAAGGACACAGCGCGGCGCTGCCCCCGCTCCATCAGCAGGTACAGCAGGAACGCCGCCGCGATGGCCGCCATGGCGCCGCGGCTCACCGCCAGCAAAAACGCCGTGCTGTTCAGCAGCAGGCAGGAAAGGTGCAGGCAGCGCTCCTTCCGGTCCTCCGCACCGGCGGCCAGACCCAGCGACAGCAGGATGGCCGCGCCGGCGGCGCCGGCGAACACGTTGGGGTTTTCAAAAATGGTCTTGAGACGCTGCTCCTGCAGCAGGGTATTCAGCTGCATGGACGCGCCGAACTGGGCGGTGAAGGACACCATCAGCTTGTAGAGAAGCTGGGTGGACACGGTGTCGATGCTGACCAGGGACACCAGCGCTCCCGCCGTTTCCAGCACCGTGGCGGCGCAGCGTCCCGTGCGGCCCGGCCGCTCCGGCTCCAGCGCCGTCAGCAGCAGGGCCAGACACGCCGCCCCCGCCACCTTCAGAAATTCGTACAGGGCGAACTTGCCGGAGGGGGCGTACAGCGTGGAGATGCCGTCCATGCAGATATAGAGTCCCAACAGCAGCGCGGGCCAGCTCATGCGGCGGCCCAGCTGCGCCGTTTTCACCACGACGCACACCACCGCCGCAGCCAGCAGCAGCAGGGTGATGCCCTTGTTGGCTCCATGCTTCATCAGACAGGTGATGAGAAAGTAAAAAACAGCCAGCACCGGCACCAGCCACGGACGCCGCAGCTCCTGATGCAGTGAGGCCGCAGATATCTGGTCTTTACGACCTGTTTTCTTCGCCATAACGTTCTCCTTGTCTAAGAGATAGTCTTTGTTCAGTATATCTTTTTCGCCGTTCTCTGTCAATGCGCAGGGGAAATATTCCGCCGCTGCGGCGCATAGTCTTACGTCATAGGAGGTGAGGCAGATGCGCGGTGTGCGTCATCTTCTGGCTTTGGGCACCGCCGCCGTGTGCGGGGTGCTGCTGTATTGCCTGCGCCTGCGGTTCCCCAACCCGCTGACGGAGGCGCTGGGCCCCGCCAACGCCAGTCCCTGGGAGACGGGGAAGCTGGTGTTCTGGGCCATGCTGCCTGCGGCGGCGGTGCTGCGGCGGCTGGAGGGCAGCGGCGGCGCGGGGCTGTGCGCCGCCATCCTGCTGGGTGCGGGGCTGGGGCTGGCCCTTGCCGCCGCAGGGGCGGCTCCTGCCGCAGCGGCACTGCTGGCGGCGGCCATGGCGCTGGGCGTCCACGCGCTGGCGCTGGGACGGCTGGACGGCGACGCCCTGCCGTGGTACGGCGCGGTGATCCTGCTGGCGGTGGCGTATCTCCTGTTCAGCATCCTGCCGCCCACGGGACGGCTGTTCGCGGAGCAGGCCGGTGTGCCCGCCGCCTCTATTCCCTTTTGACGGCAATGCGGGCAAAAAAGGTCCCCTGCACTTCCGTGCAGGGGGCCTTTTTGTGAGGATGCGGTATCAGGGCATAGTGGCGCGGAGACCGTCGGTGTTGTAGGTACGGCTGAGGGTCTTGCCGTCGGCGGCCACGCCGCGGACGGTATAGGCGTAGGTGGTGCCGGACTTGCCGCTGGTGTCCTTATAGGTGGTGCCGCTGACGGAGGATGCCAGCAGCGTCCAGCCGGACGCGCCGTCCACCTTGCGGTAGACGTTGTAGGTCTTGGCGTCGGCCGTGCTCTCCCACGTCAGCTGGATGCCGCCGGTAACGCGCCTGGCGCTGGTCAGCTTCACGTAGTCCGGCGTGGTGGAGGCCGCCGTCACCTTGGCGGTGACGCCGGTGGAGGACATGGGCCCCAGCGTCTTGCCGTCGGCGGCCACGCCACGCACCTTATAGCCGTATTTCACGCCCTTCTGTACCGTGGTGTCCTTGTAGCTGGTGCCCTTGACGGAGGAAGCCACCTGCGTCCAGCTGCTGCCGGCGTCCGCCGTGCGGTAGACGTTGTAGGTCACGGCGTTGGCCGCCGTGTCCCAACTCACGGTAATGCCGGCGGAGTCAGCCTTGGCCGAGCGCATCGCAGGGGCAGCGGGAGTGGGCACGGTGCCGTAGGTGATGGTCACCACGGAGCTGTATGCCGAGGCGGTGCCGTTCGCCTTCAGGGCGCGGACCTTGTAGTAGTAGGTGGTACCGTTGGCGAGGTAGGAGGTATTGGTATAGCCGGTGGCGGACTGAGTGGACATCAGGCTGTATGTGCCGTCCTTGCTGCGGGCGCGGTAGACCTCATATTTGGCGGCGTCCGTAACCTTGTCCCACTTCAGGGCGGGGCGGCCCTGACTGTCCTTGCTGCCGGTGACCAGCGGCGCGCCAAAGGGAGCCTTGTAGGTCACGGAGACGGGGGTGCTGTCCGGGCCAGCCGTGCCGTCGGAGCCCAGGGCGCGGACCTTGTAGTAATAGGTGGTGCCGTTGGCGAGGTAGCTGGTGTTGGTGTAGCTGGTGCCGGTGACGGTAGAATACTTGATGTAATCGCCGTCCTTGCTGCGGGCGCGGTACACCTCGTACTTGGCCGCGCCGGTGACAGCGTTCCATTTCAGGGTCGGACGGCCCTGACTGTCCTTGCCGCCGGTGACGGTGGGTGCCGTCAGCTTCAGGCGGCAGGTAACGGATACCACCGCGCTGTACGGGCCGGCGTTACCATTGGCGTCCAGCGCGCGGACCTTGTAGTAGTACGTGGCGCCGCTGGTGAGGTAGGAGCTGTTGGTATAGGCGGTGCCGGTGGTAGTGCTGTATTTGGTGTAGGTGCCGTCCTTGCTGCGGGCGCGGTACACCTCGTACTTGGCCGCGCCGGTGACGGCCTTCCATGTCAGGGTAGGACGGCCCTGCGCATCGTTGCCGCCGGTGACGGTGGGGGCTGACAGAGTCTGCTTATAGGTCACGGACACGATGCTGCTCCATGCGCCCGCCGTGCCGTTGGCATCCAGAGCGCGAACCTTGTAGTAATAGGTGTTGCCGTCCTCGATGTAAGATGTATTGGTATAGGACGTGCCGGTGACGGTAGAATACTTGATGTAATCGCCGTCCTTGCTGCGGGCGCGGTACACCTCGTACTTGGCCGCGCCGGTGACAGCGTTCCATTTCAGGGTCGGACGGCCCTGACTGTCCTTGCCGCCGGTGACGGCGGGGGCGGGCAGAGTCTGCTTGTAGGTGACGCTGACCACGCTGCTCCACGCGCCTGCCGTGCCTTTGGCATCCAGAGCGCGCACCTTGTAGTAATAGGTGTTGCCGTTTTCGATGTAGCTGGTGTTGGTGTAGCTGGTGCCGGTGACGGTGGAATACTTGATGTAATCGCCGTCCTTGCTGCGGGCACGGTACACCTCGTATTTGGCCGCGCCGGAGACGGCGTTCCATGTCAGCGTAGGACGGCCCTGCGCGTCGTTGCCGCCGGTGACGCTGGGGGCGGGCAGAGTCTGCTTATAGGTCACGGACACGATGCTGCTCCACGCGCCCGCCGTGCCTTTGGCATCCAGAGCGCGCACCTTGTAGTAGTAGGTATTGCCGTTTTCGATGTAGCTGATGTTGGTGTAGCTGGTGCCGGTGACGGTAGAATACTTGATGTAGTCACCGTCCTTGCTGCGGGCACGGTACACCTCGTACTTGGCCGCGCCGGAGACGGCGTTCCATTTCAGGGTGGGACGGCCCTGACTGTCCTTGCCGCCGGTGACGGTGGGGGCGGACAGTTGGGTGCTGCTCGCCTTGTAATCCGTGGCGGAGGTCCTGGATTGGTACTGGGTCCAGTAGGGGGTGTTCAGCTTGTCCGTCTCCGCCTGGTGGTCCCTGCTGAAGCTGGTGAGACCCTTCAGGAAGTACTCATAGTTCTCGGGCTTGAGGCCCGCGTCCCAGGTGGCGTCCAGACAGTAGTACTTTTCGTCCTCCATGCGGACGATGTTCCAGGCGTGATCCGCCGTTCCGTCGTCGTTGTAGGCCTTGCCGGTGATGATACGGCAGTCGACGCCCGCGTCATTGGCCAGACGGTAGAACAGGTTGGCATAGCCCTGGCACACGGCCTTCTTCTGGACGGCCGCGGCGTAGGCGGTGTATTGCGGCCAGTAGGTGGGGTCGTTCATGTGGCTGTAATCGTATTTGACGTTGGCGGTGATCCAGTTGTAGATGGCCTGCACCTTCTGGTAGGTGGTCTTGCCGCCGAGGGACAGCTGGGGCAGGATGGTGTTCCGGATATAGTTGGTCAGCGCGGCCTCCTGCGCGTTGGTGGTGAACCAGATGGTGTCGAAGTACTCCGTGTAAGGGGTATATGTGAAGGTATACTGATAGCCCGAGGCGAGCGGCATCTTTTTCATTGCGCAGGACTTGCCCGTATGCTGCCAGCGCAGATAGTCGCCGGTGGTACCGCTGCCCTCCACGTGGTCCAGGGCAAGATCCCACAGATCGGCAGCCAACGTGAGCATATCGTCTCGGGCGCTGCGCAGAGTGACCACCATCTCCTCGCTGCGGGACACCATCTGCTTGCGCAGATCGGCGGCAGCCTCCGCTTCTTTGGTGTAGACGGTGCCTGCCTTCTTCGGCTGGGTGATCTGCGCCGTCTGGACGGACAGGGTGCTCTGCCGCCGCGGAATGCCGATCTTGCCGGCATAGGCGGGGTTGACATACGACCCGATATAGGTAGTCTGCGCCGGCGCGGTGTCCGCCGCCAGCGCCTGGGCCGGCAGCAGCGTCAGCGACAGGACCAGCGCCAGCAGCAGCGCGGTCACGCTCTTTGTCACACGTTTCATGTGTCTCCTCCTTTGCTCGTTCGCCTGTTTTACGGAGTCTCCCTCCATAGGAATCTATACTGAAAGTGTACCATGCGCGGGCGGAAAAGTACACCGTATTTTCGACATTTCTTCCGTATTGGGATAAAAAAACGGACGCGGGACAGACCTCCCGCGTCCGATATGCTCACAGATGCTTCTCCGGCTCCTGCATGTCCCGGGCGATGGCCTTGGCGTAACGCTCCTCCTCGCTGAACACGCAGCCGCAGTATTTCTGCATGTAAAAGCCCAGCTCACGGGCCTGCCGCTGGCCCTCCCGAAAGCCCGGCCGGAAATCCCGATAGAGGAAGGCCACGCCGTACTCCGCCGCCAGCTGCTCCGCCGTCTGCCGCAGCAGCTCATGGTCCTGATAAGGGCTGACGAACAGGGTGCTGGTGAAGCTCTCGAATCCGTGATCCGCGGCGTACCGCGCCGTCTGCTCCAGCCGCAGGCGGTAGCACTTGCCGCAGCGGTGATCCAGATCCTCCGCCATCAGGCGGCAGAACTCCCGCAGGCCGTAATTCTCCTGCACGATGAGCTCCATGCCGATGGCGGGAGCGTAGGTCATCAGCGTGTCGCGGCGGGCCTTGTACTCCTGATAGGGGTGGATGTTGGGGTTGAACCAGTAGGACACCGGCTCGATGCCCTCCGACCGCAGCTGCCGGATGCAGGACACGGAGCAGGGAGCGCAGCAGGTGTGCATCAGTGTTTTCATGACTTCTTCTCCTTGCCGCCGCGGTGCAGCAGCTCCCGCAGACGCTGTCCCACGCCCTCCCGATGCTGCACCGCCGAGAGATAGCGGGTGCGCACCTGCTGGAAGGGCAGCTGCTCCAGCGCGTCAAAGAACTTGCTCCGCTCCTCCGTCAGCGTGGGCGGCTGGCGCAGGGCCGCGTCGCAGGCGGCCGCCTCCTCCAGCGTCCGCGCCTGCCGGTGCAGGGGCAGGACATCGAATATCTGGGCGCCCTTGGCGGTGTTGATCAGCAGCAGGGACACACCCTTCCGCTTCTCCTCCACCGGCAGGTCGCCGCCGGCGAAATTGGCCAGCGTCAGGTCGCCGGTGCGATCCGTACCGGCGTAGGGACAGTGGTAGCAGGCAGGCCGCAGGAACAGGCCGCGGGTCAGGCCGCGGCCCAGCTCCGACTTGGGAGCCGGTGCATCGTAGCGGCCGCCGCCCTCGAACAGGACGCGGAAGCGCCGCTCCTGATCGCCGCTGAGTTTGCCGCAGAACTCCACCGCCACGGGGCGGTGCTGCTTGACGTAGGCCATGGAGCTCACCAGTCTGGCCCACACCCCGGGGCTGCACACGCCGCTGCACGCCACATCGCAGGTCACAAGACGCTCCGGATGCTCCCCCAGATAGCGGTACAGGCCGTCCACCTGACATGGTGTGCCGGAAAACAGCACCTGGCGGCCCTGATCCAGATAGAGCCGCACCTGCTGGTACGTCTCGCCGATGTCGCTCTGCACCGGCTTGGCGCCCCGCAGGCGAGGCAGCTCGTGGGCGTTTTTCACCGCCGTGTGGGCCACACGGAGCCGGTCGTCCAGCGCCGCGCCGAACACCACGCCGCCGCCCTCCAGCACGTACTCCGCCAGAGCGGAGAACACGCCGCCGGCGGTGGACGCCTGCCGCGCCGCGTCATCGCGGTTCCACACGGCGAACACCGCCGGTTCCGTGCGGGGCTCCCGCTGCTTCAGCACAGGGCAGATGTGGGTGCAGTGGCCGCACAGCACGCAGCCGTCCTCCACCTGGGGGTACAGGAACCCCTCCCTGTCCGGCACCATGCGGATGGCCCCCTTGGGACATCCGTTGCTGCACGCGCCGCACCCTGTGCAGCGATCCCGCGCCGCCAGCTGGGGCTTATTCACAGTCTCTGTCACGGCGATACGCCTCCCGATCTGTTTCTATTGGGAGTATTGTGTCACGACGCCGCGAAAAGCACAACCCCGCCGCGCCACTGTCCGTTTTTTGGGACACTTCCTCCTGTATGATGGCCACACTGGAACAAGGAAACGATATATTCCGATCGCAGGAGGTACACGCCATGCACAAGTTTTTCGATTATCTGGAGCCGGATCTCCCCGTCAACGTTATCCGCGACCTGCTGGGTTACATCCGCCGGTTCGCCGCCCTGTTCAGCGGCGGCGTCCCCGTAGAGGGCGCTATGGACGGCGTGGGCTTCTGCGCCACGGAGCAGGACTCCGGCGCCGTCCGCGTCCACTGGGTGCAGGTGGGCCGCCAGCGCATCCCGCTGGACGCCACCGTGTAAAAATACAGGAAGTCCCGCATCTTGCGATGCGGGACTTTTTTATTGGTAGCGGGCCAGCACGGCAGCGCAGTAGTCCCGAAACTCCTGCCGCACCGTGTCCGGCCCCGTGATCTCCGCCTGGGTCCCCAGCTGGAACAGCCAGCCGAAAAACGTGGGTCCTACCTCCACCTCCGCCGTGACGGCCACGCCGCTCTGCCCGTCGGGCCGCAGGTGGGCATCGGCGCCGAACCGGTCCATCACCACATTGATGAGCCCGCCGTCGAAGCGGAGGTGTACCATCTCGGTGCGGCCATTGTACATGTCGAAAATGCGGCGAACGTAGCGGCCCAGATCGAAGCCCTCCGGCAGGGGGTCCCGGGGCGTATCCGTCACCGTCAGGTTCTCCATCCGGTCTACCCGATAGTGGCGGTAGTCGCAGATGGCGGGGTCATAGGCCACCAGATAGTAGTGGCGGTCCACGCACAGGGCCACGGGGTCCGCCTCGTACAGCGCGCCGCCGCGGCGATAGGCCTTGCCGCCCGCCGCCGTCCAGTCGAAATAGCGGAACGTCACCTTTTTCCCGTCGTTGATGGCGGTGTTCAGGCCGTCCACGGCGTAGTACAGCTTTTCATTATGGGTACGGACGCGGTCCATGACGTACACCTGCCGCCGCAGCTGGCGGGCGTTGGGACGGCTGGTGAGCTTTTCCAGCTTGCCGATGAGCTCCAGACTCTTGCCCCGGGTCAGGAACGGCGATGCCTGCACCACGTCGATGAGCAGCTTCAGCTCCGGCAGCTGGAAATCCCGCTCACCCAGGAAATACCCGAAGCTGCGGCCCTTGACGGACTGCACGTCCATACCGTACAGCCGCAGCAGCTCCAGATCGTCGTACAGGCTCTTGCGCTCGGCGCTGATGCCGCAGGATGCCAGATAGGCGATGATCTCCTGCATGGTCCCGGGATGCTGCTCATCGGTCTGCTCCCACAGGTACTGCGCCAGATACAGCAGCTTCAGCTTTTTGTTGGCCATGTCTGCCCCTCCCGTCCTTTTTTGTTACAATTATACCAGAAAATCTCCCGTATGGGAACCATCTTTTTCCGGTTCCCGCTTTACACCGCCGGCGGGATGGGCTATAATGAAGTGTCATTCTGCGAAAGGAGGCGGTGCCTTGAAGGTAAACCAGATACGGGCAGGTGCCGCGCTGTCCTACGTGTCAATGGCGCTGAGCACCATCATCTCGCTGGTGTATACCCCCATTATGCTGGACCGGCTGGGGGACAGTGAGTTCGGCGTCTATCAGGCCGTCCTGCCCATCATCTCCTATCTGAATCTGCTGAGCTTCGGACTGGGCAGCGCCTATGTCCGTTACTATTCCCGCTTCCGCGCCGCCGGCGACAAAAAGGGCTGCGCCAAGCTGAACGGCATGTTCCTCATCACCTATCTGGTGCTGGGCGCAGCGGTGCTGGTCATCGGCTTCGGGCTTTCCTACTGCGATGTCATCTTCGGCAAGAAGCTGACGGCGGAGGAGATCGCGCTGGCGGAGAAGCTGCTGCGCATCATGACGGTGAACGCCGCGCTGACGTTCCCCATCAGCGTGTTCGAGTCCCACGTCACCATCAACGAGCACTATCTGTTCCAGAAGATCGTGGCCATGGGCAAGCAGGTGCTGAACCCCCTCATCATGATCCCCCTGCTCATCATCGGCTACCGCTCCGTGGCGCTGACGGTGGTATCCCTCATCTTCACCGTGCTCAGCGGCATCCTGAACATCGGCTACTGCCTGACGCGGCTTAAAATGCCGTTTTCCTTCCGGCGGTACGACTTCGGCCTGCTGCGGGAGATGTTCGGCTTCACGCTGTACGTCTTTCTGGGCATCGTGGTGGACAATTTCAACTGGTCCATCGACCGGCTGCTGCTGACGTGGATACACGGCACCACCGCTGTCACCGTCTACACCATCGCCGCGCAGCTCAATACATTCTACCTGGCCTTCGGCAACGCCATCTCCAACGTCATGACGCCCCGTGTCCACCGGCTGGTGGCGGAGGGGCAGCCCATGCGGACGCTGGACGCCCTGTTCACCCGCGTAGGGCGGCTGCAGTTCATCCTGCTGGGCGGCATCCTGCTGGGCTTCGTGGCCATCGGGCAGTCCTTTGTGGTGCTGTGGGGCGGCGATGAAAAGTTCGCCATCGACTACTGGACCACGCTGCTGCTGTTCTTCTCCTGCCTGTGGACCAACGTGCAGACTGTGGGCATCGAGATCCAGCGGGCCAAGAACATGCACAAGTTCCGCTCGCTGGTATATCTGGGGGTGGCGCTGGGCAACGCCGCCATCTCCGTCCCCCTGTGTATGAAATGGCAGGGGCTGGGCGCCGCCATCGGCACCGCCATTGCCACGCTGGCGGGCAACGTCATCCTGATGAACTGGTACTACTACCGCCGCATCGGGCTGAACATTCCCGCCTTCTGGCGGCACATCTTCCATCTGATACCGGCCATGCTGCTGCCCGCCGTGACGGCGGTGCTGCTGGCCGTGAAGGTCCATCCCACCACCTATTGGCAGCTGATCCCGCCGGGGCTCATCTTCGTGGCGGTCTACGCCGTGTGCATGTGGCTGTTCGGCCTGAACCGGTACGAGCGCAGCCTCATCACCGCGCCGCTGCGCCGTCTCAGCCGCCGCTGACCATCGGAAAGGAGCGTTTTCTATGCCCAACATCAAGTACATCGCCCGCGTCCTCACCGGCGTGCGGTGGAAGAAAATGAACTACATTCTGGGCGTCGTCAAGGACAAGTGCGGACAGAGCAAGGTCCGCACGTTCTTCGACATCCTCTGGTGCGCCGCCCGCTACGGTGCGGGGTACTATGACTACGCCATGTACGGGTTCTACGACCTCACCGGCAAACAGCGGGACACCTATCTCACCCGCGTGCGCAACCGGAAGATCTCCGACCTGATGAACGATCCCGCCTTCCACGACGATTTCGACGACAAGCTGAGGTTCAACGAGACGTTCCGCCGCTTCCTGCGCCGCGAGACGCTGAATGGCGAGACCGCCACGCCCCGGCAGATGGCAGAGTTCGCGGCGGGGCAGGAGTACATCTTCGCCAAGATCAACCACGGCGACTGCGGCCGCGGTGTGGAGCGCCTGCGGGTGGCGGATTTCGCGTCCCCCGACGCCATGCTGGCCTATATCCGCGAGCACAAGCTGGTGGTGCTGGAGCACCAGCTCATCCAGCACCCCGACATGGCCCGACTCCACCCCAACAGCGTCAACACCATGCGCATCGTCACCGACAACGTGAACGGGAACGTCACCATCGCCTACATCATCGTGAAGATGGGCACCGGCGGCAGCGTCTGCGACAACTCCGGTCAGGGCGGCATCCTCGCCCGCGTGGATGTGGACACGGGGCGCATCAGCACCCCCGCCACCGACGACTATTTCCACGTCTACGACACCCATCCCGACACCGGTATCCCGCTGGTGGGCTACCAGCTGCCCATGGTGCCGGAGGCCATCGCCATGGCCAAGGAGGCCGCTCAGGTGTTCCCCCAGGTGGGCCACGTGGGCTGGGATATGGCGGTGACGCCGGACGGCCCCGCCATCATTGAGGGCAACAACTTCCCCGGCACAGACCTGTGCCAGCTGGCGCCGCTGTGGCCGGAAAAGACAGGCCTGTGGCCCTACTACAAGCATATTCTGCATCTGAAATAAGGAGGTATTGCTATGCGTCTGAAAGATCTCGAACGTGACGAAGCCTTTGCCTGGGAGGTACTGAAAAAAGCGCCCTACGCCACGCTGGCCATGACCGGTGCGGATGGTGCGCCCTACTGCGTGCCCATCAACCATGTGGCCGACGAGACATACAGGGTCCTGTACTTCCACTGCGCCGGTGCGGGTGAGAAGTGGGAGGTCCTGAAAACGAACCCCCAGGTCTGCCTCACCGCCGTGTCCCGCATGTCCATCGTCCCCAACGAATTTGATACAGCCTACGACTCCGCCGTGGTGCGGGGGCAGGCGCAGGTGGTCACCGACGACGGCGAGCGCACCAAGGCCCTGCTCCTGCTGGTAGAATCGCTGGATCCCAAGGGTATGGGCGGCCTTGCCGCCTACATGGAACGGTGCTTTGCCGCCACGCAGGTCGTGAAGATCGTCCCCAGTCAGATCACCGGCAAGCAGTCCCACCCCTCGCCCAAGCCCACCTTCGGCTGCGGCGAGCATTGAGTACACATGTAAAAAGAGCGCTGTTCCCGCGGGAACAGCGCTCTTTTTACATGTGTTATACCTGGGACACGTCCGTTGTCTCCGCCGCGGCGGTTGGCTCTGCCGGCTCCGGCATGGGCTCCTGCGGCGCGGGAGCCGCTGCGTCGGGCACGGGTGCAGGCGGCTCCGAAACAGGAGCCGCGTCCTGCTGACGCGCCGCGTCACGGGCGGCTGCTTCCGCAGCGGCAGCCTCCGCCGCCAGACGCTGGTTCTCCGCGCGGATGGCGGCCTTTTCCTCCCGGCGGGCATCGGCGGCGGCGAAGAACGCCCGCACCAGCGACGCCAGCGTCAGAAGCGCCACGATGCCGAAGCCGATCCAGCCCGACAGGCGGATCTGGTAGAAATCACGGATGGTAAAGTACTCGTGGTACATACCCAGATAATACAGCACCACGCCGCCCACAGCGCACACGATGCCCAGCAGCAGCTTCAGCACCGCCTTGAACCGGTGCTTCCGGCGCGCCGCGAAATAGTGGACGATCAGCACCAGTGCCGCCAGAAACAGCGCCGGCGACTGGCAGCACAGCACATAGCCAAGGGTCTTGTCCAGCATGGTCCGCCCCCCCTCTTACAGGCTGCACTTGCCGCGGCGGATGTACTTGCCGTCCGGCCCTGCCAGCACACGGCCCTCGTTGACGGCCAGCTTGCCCCGCAGCCACACCTGTCTGATGGAGCCGCGGGTCACCACGCCCTCGTAGGGATTATAGTCCGCCGCGCCCACCATATCCTCGGCGCGGATGACATGGTCGGCCTGGGGATCGTACACCACGATGTCCGCGTCCGCGCCCTCGGCGATGATGCCCTTGCGGGGGAACATGCCGTACAGGCGGGCGGGGGTCTCCGCCAGCACGCGGCACATGGCGGCCAGACTGATCTTCCGCGTGGTGACGCCGAAGGTATACATCAGCTCGCCCCGGGTCTCTACCCCGGGCAGACCGCCGGGGATGGCGGTGAAGTCGTCCTTTCCCGCCAGCTTCTGGGCTGTGGTGAAGCTGCAGTGGTCGGTGGACACCGTCTGTACCTCGCCGCGGCGGATAGCCTGCCACAGGGTCTTCCGGTCCGCCGCCTTGCGGATGGGAGGTGCGCAGACATATTTGGCAGCCTGTAACCAGTCCTCGTTGTCGTAGACGCTGTCATCCAGAATGAGGTACTGGGGGCAGGTCTCCACGTACACCTTCTGGCCGCGGCGGCGCGCCGCCTCGATCTCCCGCAGGGACGCGGCGCTGGTGGTATGTACGATCACCACCGGAATATCCACGGCCTCGGCGATGTGCAGCAGGCGTCCCACGGCCTCCGCCTCCAGAAAATCGGGGCGGGTGCGGGGATGGCAGCCCACGCTGCCCTGCTCGCCGGCAGCCTTCTTCTCCTCGATGAGGGCGTCGATGACGCCTGCGTTCTCGCAGTGTACGCCGCAGATGCCGCCCTTCTCCTTCAGCTTCTTCAGCGCCTTATACATCAGCTTGTCGCCGATCATCATGGCGGGATACGTCATATACATCTTGAAGGAGGAGATGCCCTCGGCGTACATGTCGTCGATCTCGCTTTCGATGGTGTCGTTCCAGTCGTCGATGGTCATGTGGAAGCCGTAGTCGCAGGCGCACTTGCCGTCCGCCTTCTCATGCCACAGCCGCAGGCCGTCGTGGAGCGTCTCGCCCTTGTTGGGGCAGGCGAAGTCCACCACCGTGGTGGTGCCGCCCCGCAGCGCCGCCCTGGAGCCGGAGGCGAAATCGTCCGCCGTGGTGGTATTGCACACGTCCAGATCGAAGTGGGTATGGGCGTCGATGAATCCGGGCAGCAGCAGCATGCCTGCGGCGTCCACCACCTGCGCATCGTCCACATGGATGTCACGGGTCACCCGCTGTATCTTCTCGCCGTCCACCAGCACGTCCGCCCGCCGCGTGCCCTTGCCGGACACCACGGTGCCGTTCTTGAACAAAATTCTCATCTCAGGGCCCTCCTGTTTCTTTTGTAGTCTTTTGGGGATACCATCAGTTAACAAGGGCAAACACGGTTTTGACGGGCAAAACTGCTTCGCACCTGTCGGTGATGGATTTTCGAGTGATTTTTGGTTTTTGAGACGCAGGCGGGCATGTGCCCGCCAAGGTGAAAAGGGCAAAAAGCGCCGAAAAGCCGCGCTGACAGGCGTGTTTGCCCTTGTTAACTGATGGTATTATACCACTATCTTTTTTTTGTGGCAACTACCTCCACAGCCGGATATAGCCGCCGTCCCGCAGCTGCTTCACCAGCATCAGCGCCATGGGGGCCAGCACCATCCCCGCCACGCCCATGGCGCAGAAGCCCACGTACATGGCGCACAGCGACGCCAGCGGCGGCAGTCCCGCCTGGGCCGCCATCAGCTTGGGCTCCAGCACGCTGCGCACCACGGAGATCACCGCGAACAGCGCCAGCAGAGCGATGCCCCGGGGCACAGCGCCCAGCAGGCATTCCACTGCCGCCCAGGGCACCAGCACCGTCCCCGTCCCGAACACCGGCAGCGCGTCGATCAGGGCGATCAGCGCCGCCAGCAGCAGCGCGTACTCCTGCCGCATCAGCAGCAGTCCCGCCAGCAGCTGGCAAAACGTCACCGCCAGCAGGATGCACTCCGCCTTCAGCCACTTTCCCAGTGTGGCGAACACGCTGGACTTCACTCCCCTGGCCCGCTCCAGCCGCGATCCCAGCTGCCGCCGGAAAAAGCCCCTCACCGCCGGATAGGCGCTGAGGGTAAAGAACACCGCCAGCACCGTGGTGCCGCAGGCCAGCAGTACCCGCGGCAGTGCCGCCATGGCGCGGCCCGCACCCTGTAAAACGGCGGAGGACACCTGCTCCGCCAGCTCCGCCGCCCGCCGGGGCAGGCTGTCCAGCATGTGCTCCACCGTCTGGCGCACCCCATCGGGACAGGCGGCGCAGAAGCCCTCCAGCCGCCGCTCCAGCGACGCCATGGTCTCCGGC
>OJPF01000569.1_pt1 | contig 21500 bp, 11 predicted proteins | sample 1598441 | NCBI WGS metagenome assembly OJPF01 (sample SAMN03922474, study PRJEB24848) | human gut metagenome | isolation source: stool sample | host: Homo sapiens | place: Germany | collected 2010-11 | reverse complement strand
ACACCTTTAATAAAGCTGTCCGCACTCTGATGAAACTGAACGGCAGCACAGCGGTAGATTTTTCGGCATTGGATGCCGAATTTTCTGCGCTGCAATCCGGCAGCGCAGAACTGCGTACCAAACTGGAAACCTTGCAGCCGGATGTCTCTGCCCTGAAAAATATCCGCAAGTATATCGACATGGTGCTGAATAAGCAGCAGCTTTCCACACCGGGCGGCAAGCCCCCGGAGAAGGAATCGGTGCTGAAACAGCTGGAGCAGCTTCAGCAGAAAAAGTCCAACTACAAAACGATTTCTACCACCCCAAACCGCGAAGAATCGCTCTAAACGATCTTTCTGTCACCGATATGCCGTTGCAATCAGTGGCAGAAGTACATAATTCATTTGTTTTTTGCTGGCTTTTGGCTATTCTCGCTGGCTAGTGAGTAGAGGCGTACTTTTAAGGCAGAAATTTTCTCCAACACCCCCCATTTTAGGCCACTTTTTCTGTTAATAGTAGAAGCGCCTCTTTGAAAGCCGGTCATTTGTGACCTTTTTGTTAATTCTCAAAAAGATGGTTGTCTTTGGGCTGTTTTCGTTGCCTACCTATTGAGAGGATTTTTTCAAAAGCGGAGATTTGGTCTCAAGAATTACAATTCAATTACAAGTTTCTCACCAATGCTACGAAACAGGCGTTCTCGATGCCTACCAAGTGTAGGGCATCTTTTTCAAGACCATTCTCGGACTATTATGACGTTTTGTTTACAAAATTGCTTGCAATGCTACGAAATGGCCTTTTTCATCGGCTACCAAGTAGAAGGATGTTTTTCGTCCGTCAAAGTCCAGAAATCTTCCATATGTTCCTTGACAAGTGAATAGTTCAATCGTCCGGTACTTCACAAAAGGTACTTCTGTAACTCGCAGCCCGGTCATAACGAAGACGGGGTGGCTGAAATGCCAATGGTGCGGTGCAAGCCCGCCGCCGGACGATTCCCCACTCCTAGGGAAGTCGAGGACCAATATGGGAGACCTTAACTTATTAACGCAGTTGAGCACTTGTTTCGTGCTTTTCTGCGACTGGAGAATTGGAACCCTCCAATTCTCGTTACATACTCTTTGTTCCTGATTTCTGCTTCAGCTGGAGGTGATCAACATTTCAGAATATCTTACCACGCAAACTCCGCTGCCGCCGTTTCTCCCATACCCACGCTTCCTTTTGGAACTTGACCTGAGTCAGACTGCAAAAATGACTTATGTGTTGCTACTCGACCGTGCCACACTCTCGCAGAAAAATCTCTGGATAGATGAACGTGGATTCGTGTTTGTCATTTTTACGATTTGCTCTTTGGCTGAGCAGCTAGGGCGCAGCACTGTCAGTGTTTCCAGTGCGCTTAAGGAATTGGACGCTGCGGGATTGATTGAGCGCAGACGAACGCGGTTTTCTTCGCCCAATCACATCTTTGTGAAAATTCCAAATGTTGAATAGTTCTGCGTTTTTCACGATTCAAGAACCGCCAAAATCACGATTCTGTGATGCAGATTCTTAATGGCATCTGCAAAAGATATTTTTCCTATGCAGTATAGCAGCCTTTAAGACTGTATCGAAGAAAACTTTCACCTAACCAACGTAATAAAACAAAAAGAGAAAAACGAATAGAATCCATCCATTCCTTTCCGTATTTGCACCACATGAATGAGGAGGTCTGCCCTTGAACAAAGAAAAATCTGAGAAGAAGCCCACCACACGCAAACGTGCGCCGAGAAGTCCGAAGTCCGTGCGCCTGATCGTGGAACGCCATTATATCGGCAATGTGCCGATGAATACGCTTTTTCAGCGGCTTGTGGAAGAAGAAATTCGTAAAACTGCCGAATCGTATCTCGCCGCTGGCTAATTGGACGTTTTACTGCGGAAAAGGGCTTGCATCATCACGCAGCATCCGCTACAATGTGATTGATGAGGTCTCTTTTCCATTATGGAGGTACACATGGAAAAGGACAAAAAAGTAACTGCTTTATACTGCCGACTGTCAAAAGATGACGGTTCAAACAGCGAAAGCCTGAGCATCCGCACTCAAAAGTCAATGCTTATGGAGTATGCCACACGCAACGGTTTCGGGAATTGCCAGTACTATGTTGATGATGGTTACAGCGGTACGAACTCTGACCGCCCTGCCTTTCAGGAACTTCTGGATGATATCCGGGAAGGAAAGGTGGCAACAGTCATTACCAAAGACCAGTCCCGACTTGGACGCAACCACATCGAAACCGGAACGTATATGGAAATCTTCTTTCCTGAGCACGGTGTCCGCTATATTGCAATCAATGATGGTTATGATTCCAACGAGCAATCCCAGATGGATATTGCCCCGTTCCGAAACATCATCAATGAAATGTACGCCAAAGACACTTCCCGAAAAATCAAGAGTGCCCTTCGGACACGCAAGAAAAGCGGAAAGTATATCTCCAGCAACGCACCGTTTGGCTACCAGAAAGACCCTGCCGACCACAATCACCTTGTGATCGACCCGAACACCGCCCCTGTTGTTGAGTACATCTATTCAATGGCAGAGGAAGGGCTGGGGCTTCACCGCATCGCCAAGCGGCTCCACGATGAAAAAGTTCTGAAGCCGTGTTACTACAAGAAAGAGATGTTTGGCCGCTTTATTGATGATGAAAAGATGTATGATTGGGACAGTGCCTATATCAGTCAGGTTCTGCACAGCCCAGTCTACGCCGGACACATCATCTACGAAGCCAAGCCCACCGTGTCCATGAAATCCCAAAAGCGGCGTTATATTCCGTTTGAAGAACGCGCTATCGTTCCGAATACACATGAAGCAATCATCCCACAAGACCGCTGGGAAAACGTGCAGCGAATCCTTTACAGCCGTTCCGGTTGTTTTATGTGTGATAAGACCGACTACGACAATATCTTCAAGGGCATCGTCCGTTGTGCAGACTGCGGCAGAACGATGTTAGTCAAGGTCGAGCACAGGCGCAAACGCAACAGTGTTCTGGATCAGACCTTTTATTGTTGCAGCACTTATCGGAAATATGGTGCGAAAGCCTGTGACTCTCATAATTTGGAAGCCCGTGTTCTGCATGAAGCTGTCTTTGCGGACATTCAGGCACACGCAAAGGCCGCTGTGAGCAATCGGGAAGCCCTTGTGAAGAAGATTGCAAATCAGATGCACCTCCGGGTGTCCTCTGACCGGGCGCAGCACAAACGGGATTTGAAGCAGTGTAAAGCACGAATCGCAGAAATCGAAGACCTGTATGCAAAACTTTATGAGGACGTATCAAAGGGACTTCTCCCGGAGAAACGTTTTCAAATGCTTGCAGATCGCTACGACAAAGAACAGGCTGAACTGACCGAGAAGATTGAGCAGTACGAGCGGGAAGGCCGTGCTGAACACGATCAGCTGGACAAGATTCAGGATTTTATTGATGAAGTCAGCAAGTACGCTGGCATCACCGAACTGAACTATAAGATTCTGCATCAGCTGATTGACAAGATTCTGGTATCCAAAGCGGAAAAGGTCGATGGCGAATACGTCCAGAAAATCCAGATTTTCTACCGCTTTATCGGCCCATTGGATGCCATTGAATAACAACGTCAGAAAAGTCACCTCCGAGAACTATCCTACAGACGCGGGACGCGAGGGAGAAGCAATCTTTCGCCGTGTGTACGGTCTGGCGGGCAGTAAACTCCCGGTCAAACGGCTGTGGATCAGCAGCATGGAAGATGCCGCTATCCAGCAAGGCTTTGATTCCTTAAAGGATGGCGCAGAGTACGACAACCTGTTTGCCGCTTCGGAGTGCAGGGCAAAGGCGGACTGGCTGATTGGCATGAATGGCACACGGGCATTCACAAAGAAATACGGCAGACGGCAGACCATTGGACGGGTTCAGACTCCGACACTGGCAATGCTGACCGAACGGCAAAGCAAAATCCAGAACTTTGTAAAAGAGCCGTACTACAAGGTGGAAATCACGGGAAATGGCATCGTGGCAGAATCGGAACGGATGGCACAGGAGCAGGATGCGGATACCATGCAGGCAGCTTGTGATGGACAATGTGCCGTGGTCGGCAGCATTGAGCACAAGCGGAAAGAGCAGTCCGCCCCGAAGCTGTACGACTTAACGACCTTGCAGCGAGAAGCCAACCGCTATTATGGCTTTACCGCCAGCCAGACTTTGAAAATCGTACAGGAGTTGTATGAAGAAAAGCTGGTGACATACCCGCGAACGGACAGCCAGTACATCACGGAAGATATGCAGCAGACTATGACAGCTTTGCTCAAACATTACAGCGGCGAGGTTGGCAAGGTGGAACAGGTAGTCAATAACAAGAAAGTCACTGACCACCATGCGATTCTGCCGACACTGGAAAGCTGCAAGCGAGAGTCAAACAGCCTGTCCGGGGATAAAGAAAAGGTCTTTGCTCTTATCGTCTGGAAGATGCAGCAGGCAGTGCAGCCACCGTATATCTATGAAGATGTTCTGGTGACAGTTTGCTGTCAGGATAAGAAATTCACTGCAAAATACAAAAATGTTTTGCAGGCAGGGCATACTGCAATGCCTGTTCCGCTTGCAGAACAGGAAAAAAGCAAGGATGTGGCATTCCCTAAGAAACTGGAACAGGGCGCGGTGATTCCTGTAGTGAGTGCGGAGAAAAAGGAGGGCTTTACCTCCCCGCCGAAAGCATTTACTGAAGATACCCTGCTTTCTGCAATGGAAACCGCAGGCAACAAAGAATTTGAAAAGGACACAGAAAAGAAAGGACTGGGAACGCCTGCGACCCGTGCAGCGATTCTTGAAAAGCTGGTATCTTCCGGCTATGTGGAACGCAAAGGAAAGCAGATTCTTCCCAGTGCAGAGGGGGTCACGGCAATCGCAAATATCCCGGATTACCTGAAATCGGCAAGCATGACCGCTGAGTGGGAAAATGAACTGCTGCGGATGGAACGGGGCGAAACAAAGCCCGCCGACTTCATGCAGGGCATCGGTGGATTGCTGGAACGGATGCTGGCAGATCTCCGGCAGATTCCGACCATACAGGAATCACCTATTTATAATAAGGTATCTATCGGGGATTGCCCGGTATGCGGCAAACCCGTCTGTGAGGGCAGGCAGAACTTTTACTGTTCTGACCGGGAGTGCAAATTTGCCCTCTGGAAAGAAAGTAAATACCTTTCCGGCATGAAAAAGACGCTCACGAAGAAAATGGCAACTGACCTTTTGAAAAAAGGACGCACCCATGTAAAAGACTTCTACTCTGCCAAAAAGGACAAGACCTTTGCCGCAGACCTTGTTATGGCAATAGAAAACGGCAGGGCGCAGTACAGTCTTGAATTTCCGAAAACACCAGCTAAGAAGTAAGGAGGGAACGGTTGGCAAAATTTAACGATATTCGGGAACTTGCCCAGCAGAACGCGCGGTGGGTAAGCAATTCTCCGAAAGACTGGATGAACTATCTGGATGTGGCGGCACGGCTGTACCGCTATCCGTTCAAAGATGCTCTGCTGATCCACGCTCAGCGTCCTGACGCGACTGCCTGTGCAGAGCTGGAAGTCTGGAACAAGAAAATGAACCGCTGGGTAAACCGTGGCGCAAAAGGCATTGCGCTTCTGGACGATGCCAGCCCACGGGCAAAGCTGCGCTATGTGTTTGACATTGCGGACACTCATCTGGTGCAGGGAGGCAGAACGCCGATCCTCTGGCGCATTGATGATTCGGAACACCAGCAGATGATCCTCGACCATCTGGCAGATACTTATGCTCTGACGCAGACGGACAGCATGAATGCTGCGCTGATGGAACTGGCACAGCAGTTGACCGCTGAGAATCTGGAAGAAGCGATGGATGGTCTGGAATATGAGGTGGCAGACACTTTTCTGGAAGGACTGGACGAAGATAATCTCCGTGTCCGTTTCCGGGAGTTAATGACCAACAGCATTTTCTATACCCTTTCCCGACGCTGTGGACAGGAACCGCTGGAAGTGTTAGACGATGAGGATTTTATCCGTATCGTGGATTTCAACCAGCTTCCGGTCTTGACCTTCCTGGGCAATGCTGTTTCGGAACAGTGTGAAGCGGTTCTCCGTGACATCGGACGGGAAATGCAGAAAATTTACCGAAAAGAAGTTACAGAACATCTTGCAAAAACTGCCGACAGCTTGTATAATACCAGTACGGGCTTTAACGCATTAAAGCGCGAAACCGAAACAAACATCACCGAAGGAGGAAAACCGTATGGAACTGACTTATCACCGCGAGGGGGACTACCTGTTTCCGAACCTGACCGTACAGGACAAGCCGATGAGCATTGGGAAGTACGGGATGCTGCGCAGGACTTATCTGAGGGAGAACAAGAAGAACTGGTATCAGAGTATGCTGATGAGCGGCAGGCTGAATCAGCATCTGGCGCAGATCGACGAGCAGGCAGAGAACCGGATGGAGGAACTGATCGAGAATCTGAACGAGAAGTATCCGGCTCCGAACAAGGAAACCGAACAGATGGCATGGGTGGCACACCAGAACAATCTGACCGCGATGGCGGAAGAGATCGTGCTGAAGGAATTGGTGTACAACTAACCGCTGACACAACCGAACAGGATTTGAGCGAAGCAGAGGAAGAGATTGCCTCTGCTTTTTCTCTGCCCAGTTTGCCGACCGTGGAACAGCAGATTCGGGCAATCGAAGCCCCGATGCAGGCACAGTATGCCGATGAGATCACGATTCCGGCAGAAGTTGTGGATGAAATCCTGAGGACAGGCAGCAATCGAAACCAAAGCCAGCTCCGCCTTATCTATAACTTTATGAGCGAACAGACCCCGGAAGAGTATACCGCTTTTGTCAAAAAGGAATATGGCGAGGGCGGCAAGGGCTTTGAGATCGGTGGCACAAAATATGCGGTCTGGTTCGATGAGCTGGGTATGCAGATCGCCGTTGGAGATACGGTTCGGAACGACCCCAAAAACGAAGCATTTCTGTCCTGGGAAGATGTCAGCGGCAGACTCCATCAGCTTTTGCAGCAGGGGGAGTATGCACCAAAATCGGTTTTGGATGCTGCCCGTGGAAATGCCCTGCATGAACACGCAGAAGCCCTGAGCTATATGGAACGCGATATGGCAGAGGGCGTGGCAGAGATGGTCTTTGCCGATACGTCCATCTTCTCCGGCGGATACCCGGAACTTACAGAACGCCTTGCAAAGTTGCTTGACCAGCCGGAATTTCTGGCTGACCTGAGCGAACGTCTTTTAGGACTGGCAGAAGCCTACGCCGAAGATAAAAGTGTGATGCGGATGCAGTTCTACCGCCCGGATAAGGTGTCGGAACGATTTCAGAAGTTCGCCCTCCCGTATCAGCCCTATCAGGCAAGAGAGGGCTTTCAGTGGAATACGCAGAAAGTCTTTATCACGGACGATGAGATCAATGCTTTTCTTGCAGGCGGCGGGCCGTATTCGGATGGCAGACTGGCAACGTACAGTTTCTTCCTTAATCACGAAGAGAAAGCAGAACGCGCGGCGTTTCTGAAAGACCGATACGGCGTTGGCGGCAGCAGTCATGCACTTTCCCGTGCAGATAATTCCCATGCCAACTATGACGGCAGAGGTCTGGAACTGGCACGGGGCAGCTATGGAAAGCCGGATGCACTGGTGAAGCTGAACTGGAATCAGGCGGCTGAACGAGTTGCAAAGCTCATTGACCAGAGTTTGTATCTGAAGCCTGCGGATTACAGCCGGATGCCGAGTTACGAGCGTGAGCAGATGGCAAATCGGGTGATTGGTTTCTACCATCGTCTGCCCGATGAAGTGGAACGTCCGTTTGAACGGGAACTGCTGAACGAAGACGCCAGAAAGAAACTGCCCGTCATGCTGGCTGATTCGGAACAGGCGGCAGAACTTCTGGAAAAGATGGATGCAGCACTTCTTTCCGTTCCGCTGGATTCCCCGGACTATGCAGAAAAATCAAAGATATTGGCTGACCTGCATCAGTATGTTGAGGGAACGTACACGATCTTCCCAGAGAAGAAAAAGGCTATTGAGATTTCTGCTTCTGAGACAGGACAAATATCGCTTTTCGATATTTGGGCGCAGGAACAGGAATCGAAAGAGCATTCAACCACCGCAGTGGTTGAAGAACCCCAGAAGCAGGCGACAAAGTATAGCAGAAACATCGGAGATTATCTCTATCTGGAAGATGACCGCCTTTATAAAATCGAACGTGTTACGGATTCTCTGATCTATCTGAAAGATATGGAGCGTCCTGCATGGGCGGCGCGGGTGCTTCGACCGAACCAGTATGATGCAGAACTGGCAAAAAATCCGCTGAATGATTATCTTCTGACAGGGCAGGAATCTGCACTGAAAGATAGTCGCTGTGTTTACAAAGAAGGCCTGTATACCATGCTGGATGCTGTGCAGCAGAGTGAAATCTATCCGTATCTCCGCGACCGCGATGTGGATGCAGATGAAGCGGAAAAGGAACTTCGGAACAAGATCGACGAACTGTTAGAGCAGAATGCGGAAACTGCCCCGCTGTATCTGGAAGCAAGCCAGAACTGGGAAAACTTCAAAGACTGGTTGGTAGAAGATATTTTCCAGCGCACCTATCAGGATATGATGCCGGATTCCCGCGATGCGGTTGCTCTTTATCAGAATGACCCTCATGCGCCCCAGTGGGTGCGGGGCATGGTGGTGGATGCGTCTGCACAGGAAATCAAGCCATCCCACAAGAATCTGGATAATGCTGAACAGCAGGACTTCCGCAACGAAGTGGAGCGGACTGTCTTTGATGCCCTGCACAAAGCGCAGGTAGCTTATGAGGACTTTACCCCGGAACAGATGGATGTAATCTATGCTGTTGCGGAGAATGGCGGCAGTCTGGAAGAATTACTGAATCCTGAATTTAGCCCGGAACAGATGCAGCTTATCGCAGATGTGCAGACCCGGACAGATGCTATCCATCGTTCGGCGGCAGATGATGCTGTTAAGCCCTTTACCAGCAAGCCTATGACCCCGGAAGAGGTCAACCAGACACGGAAAGAAAAGAATCTTCCACTGGATACCGATACCGCGCAGAAGCCGCCTGCACAGCCAAACCAGAAGCCTATCAATTTCCGTATCACAGACGATGATCTTGGCGCAGGAGGAGCCAAGACAAAATTCAAAGCAAACATCGAAGCCATCCGACTGCTGCAAACGCTGGATGCCGAACAGCGGCAGGCAACCGCCGAAGAACAGGAAGTTTTATCCCGGTATGTCGGCTGGGGCGGTATTCCGCAGGCATTTGATGAGAAGAATGCAGACTGGTCGAAAGAGTATGCGGAACTGAAATCTCTGCTCCCGGCAGATGAGTACAGTGAAGCGCGGGCATCTACGCTGAATGCTTTCTACACTTCGCCTACGGTAATCAAGGCAATATATGAAGCCCTTTCCAATATGGGTCTGAGCAAAGGCAATGTGCTGGAGCCGTCATGTGGAGTGGGCAACTTCATGGGTCTTGTGCCTGAAAGCATGGAAAACATCAAGATGTATGGTGTGGAACTGGACAGCGTATCAGGACGCATTGCACAGCAGCTTTATCAGAAGAACAAAATTGCCGTGCAGGGCTTTGAAACGATGCAGTTCCCGGACAGCTTCTTTGACTGTGTGGTAGGCAACGTGCCGTTCGGCAATTACAAAGTGCCGGATAAGCGGTATGACCGCCACAACCTCCTCATCCACGATTACTTTATTGCAAAGAGTCTTGACCTTGTTCGTCCGGGCGGCGTGGTGGCGGTAGTCACTTCCAGCGGCACGATGGACAAAAAGGATTCCTCTGTCCGAGAGTATCTTGCCAACCGTGCTGATCTGGTCGGTGCAATTCGCCTGCCGAACAATGCGTTCCAGCGCAATGCCAATACAAGCGTAGTAGCGGACATCCTGTTTTTGCAAAAGCGTGACCGGGCAGCAGTGGAGCGGGCAGAGTGGGTAGACCTTGGCACAACGCCGGAGGGATACCCCATCAACCAGTATTTTGCGCAGCATCCTGAAATGGTGCTGGGTGAGATCACGACTGAAAGTACACAGTACGGCAAGCAGGAAACCACGGTCAAGCCCATTGAGGGCGCAGACCTTGCCCAGCAGTTGAAAGCAGCAGTTGAGAACATCCATGCGGAAATCACAGAGCCGGAAATCACGGACGATGAACTTGACCAGAACGCAGAACCGCTCCCGGCAGACCCGAACGTGAAGAATTTCAGTTACACCAACGTGGATGGACAGGTTTATTACCGTGAAAACTCCTACATGAACAAGGTTGACCTGCCTGCGGTCACGGCGGAGCGTGTGCTGGGAATGATTGCCCTGCGGGAAACCACACAGAAATTGCTGGACTGCCAGTTGTACGATGGTACAGATGCCGAAGTGGAACTGCTGCAAGGAAAGCTGAAAAACCAGTATAAGCGGTTCACAGCGCAGTATGGTCTGATCAACAGCACCGCAAACAAACGGGCATTCCGGCAGGACAGCAGCTATTGCCTGCTGGCATCCCTTGAGATTCTGGACGAGGATAAAAACCTCAAGCGGCTGGCAGATATTTTTACCAAGCGCACCATTCGCAAGCCGGAACCCGTCACCTCTGTGGATACTCCCAGTGAAGCCCTGGCACTCTCCATCGGAGAAAAAGCGAAGGTCGATGTGCCGTTTATGGCAGAACTTTGCGGAAAGACAGAACAGGAAGTGACAGAAGAACTGGCAGGCGTTATCTTCCGCAATCCTGTCACACAGGCATGGGTGACGGCAGACGAATATCTGTCCGGCAATGTCCGGGAAAAGCTGGCAACGGCAGAAACCTTTGCTGCAAACCACCCGGAGTATCAGGTCAATGTTGAGTATCTCAAGCGGGTACAGCCGAAAGATTTGAATGCTTCGGAGATTGAAGTGCGGCTGGGTGCAAACTGGATCAAGGCAGAGTACATTACGGACTTCATGGAGCAGGTATTCAAAACGCCGAGTTACTATATCGGAAGTTCCATTAAGGCAACCTATTCGGAGATCAGCGGCGCATGGAACATCAGCGGCAAGTCGCTTGACCGGAGTAATCCCCGCGTGACGAACACCTATGGCACAATGCGTGTCAACGGCTATCGACTGCTGGAAGATGCACTGAATCTCCGGGATACCAAAATTTACGATACAGTCTATGAGGATGGAAAAGAAAGGAGAGTGCTGAACAAAAAAGAAACCATGCTGGCGCAACAGGCACAGGAAGCAATTCGGGATGCGTTCAAGCAGTGGATTTTCAAGGATTTAGACCGCAGAGAGGAACTTTGCAAGGTCTACAATGAGCGGTTCAATGCGATTCGCCCCCGTGAATACGATGGCAGTCATATCAAGTTTGCGGGCATGACCCCGGAGATCAGCCTGATGCCGCATCAGAAAAATGCAGTGGCACATATTCTGTACGGCAATAATACGCTGTTGGCGCATTGTGTTGGTGCGGGCAAGACCTTCCAGATGATTGCTGCCGGCATGGAAAGCCGCCGTCTGGGTCTGGCACAGAAGAATCTCTACGTTGTGCCGAACCACCTGACGGAACAGTGGGGCGCAGACTTCCTGCGACTGTATCCGAATGCCAATGTGCTGGTGGCAACGAAAAAGGATTTTGAGCCATCCAACCGGAAGAAGTTCTGTTCCCGGATTGCTACGGGCGATTATGATGCCATCATTATCGGACATTCGCAGTTTGAGCGGATTCCGCTTTCCCCGGAACGGCAGAAATCCATGATCGAGCGGCAGATTCAGGACATTACCTTTGCGATTGCAGAAGCAAAGGCAGAGGACGATGGTAAGAGTTTCACGGTCAAGCAGATGGAGAAAACAAAGAAAACCTTGCAGGCAAAGCTCCAGAAGCTGAACGACCAGAGCCGCAAGGACGATGTGGTTACATTTGAGCAGCTTGGTGTTGACCGCCTGTTTGTGGATGAGAGCCATTTCTATAAAAATATGTTCCTCTACACAAAAATGCGGAATATCGCTGGTATTGCTCAGACCGATGCACAGAAATCCTCGGATATGTTTGCAAAGTGCCAGTATCTCGATGAGGTCACTGGTGGTAAGGGTGTGACCTTTGCAACAGGTACGCCCGTATCGAACAGCATGGTAGAGCTATATACCATCATGCGTTACTTGCAGTATGACACCTTGCAGAAACTTCATCTTGGACATTTTGATAGCTGGGCGGCTTCGTTTGGCGAAACCGTAACGGCAATCGAATTGTCCCCAGAGGGAACGGGCTACCGTGCAAAGACGCGGTTCGCCCGTTTTTTCAATCTCCCTGAATTGATCTCACTGTTCAAGGAGTCCGCAGACGTACAGACGGCGGATATGCTGAATCTGCCTGTGCCGGAAGCGGAGTACATCAATGAGGTGCTAAAACCCAGCGAAACGCAGCAGGAAATGGTGAGCAGCTTTGCTGACCGTGCAGAGCAGGTGCGAAACGGCAATGTCAATCCCAAAATTGACAATATGCTCAAGATTACGAACGATGGCAGAAAGCTGGCCTTGGATCAGCGGCTTATCAATGATCTGCTCCCGGATGAGCCGGAAAGCAAGGTCAATCTCTGTGTGGAGAATGCCTATCAGGTATGGGAAGAATCCACGCCCGATAAATCCACCCAGTTGATCTTCTGTGATTTATCGACCCCGAAAACAGACGGAACATTCAATGTGTACGATGATGTCCGGGAAAAACTGGTGGCAAAGGGAATCCCCCGTGAGGAGATTGCCTTTATCCATGAGGCAAATACCGAAACCAAAAAAGCAGAACTGTTTGCAAAGGTACGTTCCGGTCAGGTGCGTATCCTGCTCGGTTCGACCCCGAAACTTGGTGCTGGTACGAACATTCAGGACAGGCTGATTGCCCTGCATCATCTGGATTGCCCGTGGAAACCTTCTGACCTGGAACAGCAGGAAGGACGGATTCTTCGTCAGGGAAACCGCAACCAGAAAGTGAAGATTTTCCGTTACGTCACAGAAAATACGTTCGATTCGTATATGTGGCAAATTCTGGAAAATAAGCAGAAGTTCATTTCGCAGATCATGACCTCGAAATCTCCTGTCCGTGCCTGTGATGATGTGGACGATACCGCGCTGACCTATGCGGAAATCAAAGCATTGGCAACGGGAAATCCCTACATCAAGGAAAAGATGGATTTGGATATTCAGGTCAGCAAGCTGAAGCTGATGCGGGCCAACCACACCAGCCAGATTTACAGCTTGGAATCGGATATTGCACGGCGGTATCCGGCAGAAATCACGGCAGCGAAAGAGCGCATAGCAGGTCTGAAAGCTGACCTTGCAGTGGCAAAGCCGTTGCTGGAACAGGATAAGGAGAAGTTCTCCATCACGGTGGAGGACAGGGTTTATACCGACCGCAAGGAAGCAGGCTCGGCAATTCTTGCAGCCTGCGCCGCAATGAAAATTGCTAAGACAGAGGGACAAATCGCAGATTTGGGAGGGTTTGCAATCAGTTCCCGGTTTGATGCGTTCGCTCAGACATTCAAACTGACCATCAAGCGGCAGAGCAGTTATACGATTGAACTTGGAAGTGACCCGGCTGGCAATATCCAGCGTATTCTCAATGCGCTGGCATCCATCGAAAAGACACTGCCGCAGGTGGAGCGCAGGCTGGAAACCTTACAGCAGCAGTTGGCAGAGGCAAAGGAAGAAGTGCAGCGTCCGTTCCCGCAGGAAGCGGAACTGAACGAAAAATCTGCACGGCTTGCAGAACTGAATGCCCTGCTGGACATGGATGAAAAGGGGGATGATGCGGCTCTTGGCATGGATGAGGAAATGACGGAGAGTGAAATCCCTGCGCCGAAGCGTGAGATTGAGCGGAGCGCAGACAGCGTAAAACGTCCGTCGATCCTTGCACAGCTTCACGAAAAGCAGGCGGAACGCATGGCAGAGCCGAAACCGCAGAAAAAGAAAAGTCACGATATGGAACTGTAACTGAGAATGCCCCGTCAGATCTCCGAAAGGGAATCTGATGGGGCAGATTTTGTAAAGGAGGGCATGAATGGCAGATAAGCGGGCAGACCAGCTCAAAGAAATCACGGAACGATTGGAGCAGGGTGTAAAGGACATTTTTACTTCGGAAATGTATACGAAGTACCTGCTCACAATGTCGAAGTTCCACAATTATAGCTTCAATAATACACTGCTGATCGCAATGCAGCGTCCAGATGCTACGTTGGTGGCTGGGTACAATGCCTGGAAAAATAAGTTTAACCGCTATGTGAAAAAGGGCGAAAAGGGCATCCAGATCATCGCGCCTGCTCCGGTAAAGGAACGGGAAGAACGTGAGAAAATCGACAAGGACACCGGGCTTACGGTGCTGAATGAGAACGGAGAACCGGAAATCGAAGTGGTGGAGAGGGTGATTCCACGGTTCCGGGTAACAACGGTTTTCGACTATGCCCAGACAGACGGAGAACCGCTGCCTACGCTGGAAGTGAATGAACTTACCGCCCGTGTCAAGGATTATACCCTGCTGAAAGAGGCAATCGAACAGGTATCTCCTGTGCCAATTCGTTTTGGAGAGATCGAGGGCAGCGCAAAAGGCTATTACAGCCACATGGACAAAGAAATCTGTGTTCGTGCCGATATGGGTGAGAGCCAGACTATCAAGACGATGATCCATGAAGTTGCCCATGCCATGCTGCATGACAGCGACCAGATGAAACAGCGCGGCGAGGAAAAAGACCAGCTTACCAAAGAAACAGAAGCGGAGAGTATTGCATTTACAGTTTGCTCGGCACTTGGCATTGATACTTCGGACTACTCATTTCCGTATGTGGCAAGCTGGGCAAGCGGCAAGGAACTGAAAGAATTGAAAGATTCGATGGATACGATTCGATTGACCGCTGCTGATTTTCTTGAAAAGCTGGAAACGGCGGTAGCAGAAAGGAGCGTGGAGCGCATGACAGCGATGGAATACGCAGAAAAGCTGATTGCGGACAAGGAACAGGATAAAACCATTTTTGACAACAGCCAGCGAAATCTCATCGTGAACTTTGCTTACAAGCTGGATAATCGGGCGGCAACGGAAGAACTGGCCAACAATCTGGCCGCTGCGATTGCGGCAGAAAATACGGAAGAAGTCAACCGCCTGATGTGGGAAGCGGAAGAGAAAATCGAAAGTCTGCCGGATGGCATGATCGGTCTTTCGGAAATGCACGAATACGGGTATCTGAAAGATGATGTTCTGCCGCTGACAAAGGAAGGCGCACGGGAATGGCATCGGCTGGGCGAACGGATTTATCCGTTGTTTCAGGATGGCACGGCAGGAGATTTCGCCAGTCAGGAAGAAATCGAACAGCATGATGGCATTTTCGGAATCAAGGCGGACGCATGGAGTGCGATTTTGCTGGAAAAGAACGAAGAGTATCTGGAAGATGAGTATGCCCGCCCAGATGCAGCACTGACGGTGATAAGCCGGGAGCAGGCTCTGCGGCTGTTTGATGAGGGCAAGCAGATTTATCTTATCCGTATCAGCCCGTGGCCGGTTCTTGTCACAGGGCGTGAAGAAATCGAGCGTGGAAGTGACTATTTCCAGATTGCCAAGGAAGATTTGGAAAAGGACAAGCAGAAAGCAATGGAAAACAGCGAGAAAGCACCCGTTGAAAAGCTGGCGGCAGACCTTGATGATTTTGCCTTTGACTTCGATTTTTACCACTATAAGGACAGCGTGGAAGATCGGGAGCAGGCGGTTGAAGCACTGAAAGAACAGATTCTGGCTGGGGATGTTCAGCCGATCAGGGAATGGCTACAAGTCGCAGTGGAGGAATCGGAGGGAGAGTCCGCAGAAAAGGCGGCAGAGCTGATAACCCGGCTGGATGCGTTGGTCAAGGAGCAGAAGCTGCTTTCCGGCAATGAAAAGCAGTTTGGCATCTACCAGATCACTGCCCGTGACTCGGAACATGACTACCGCTTTATGAATCTGGACTTTGTAAAGCGACACGGGTTGGAAGTAAACCGTGCAGACTATGAACTGGTCTATACCGCGCCTCTTACAGAAAAAGATACGCTGGAAGCCATTTACGAACGCTTCAATATCCAGCGTCCAGCGGATTTTACCGGGCATTCGCTTTCCGTCAGTGATGTTGTGGTGCTGAACGATGGTAAGTCGATCAAAGCTTGCTATGTGGACAGCATCGGCTTTGCAGAGCTGCCGGATTTTTTCATGGAAAGGAAGATGGATTTGCAGAAAGAAACGATTCTGGATGAACAGTTGCAGGAAATTGAAATCTTTGATATGCCCGGTCTTTTCAGCAACAGCAGACTGCGGGATGAAGATGTGCCGGAGGGGTTGTACCGCTATGACCTGCGTGGGTCGGACTATGATCCGGGACAGCCGATTCTGGTGGAGAAAACAGTGATCGTAAACCATGCGGCATCCGTCCTGATGACAGAAGAACTTGACCTTGGTGCAGATGGTCGGCTGGAACTGGGCGAAGAAGGTCTGAACTTCACGGGTGGATTGCTGACCGTCCGGGAGTTTATGAAAGAGCAGGAAGAGAAAAGCAATGGACTAATCCATGGTGACTCCTACAACATTACGGTCGAGGGTCATATTGGCACATGGTATGCGATTGATGAAACGGAGGTCGGCGGCGAGAAGTTCTTCCTGCTGGAGCATGAGGAATACGGGGATGAAGCTGCCTGCGTTGCGGTCAATGAGCGGGGAAAACTTGTGGCAGAAAATTTGTGGAACGGCTTTGATGAGGATTTCCAGGATGCTGTAAAGGAATATTTTGCAGAAAAGAATCCGGTGTTCTCAAAAGAAGAACAGGCTGTACCTGTGGAAGAGGAAAGCCGCACGGATAATTCAGATGTTCCGGTCTATTACGAATCTTTCAGCTATGCGGCAGAGAATGGTGAGGTGGATTTGTACCGCATTTCCAGACAGCTCAATGAAGAGTGCAGAAACGCCATTGAAGAAGCGATTGCAGACAATTTTGACGGAATGCACCTTGCAGATGATGCCACAAAATCCGTCGTTGAGCAGTTTGGCATGGAGCGCATGGGCTATATTCTGGCGTACACGCTGAATTATAACAATCACGACGGACGCTATTCACACAGCAATAAGGAATGGGCAGACACAACCTGCAAGGGAGAGCGTGGCAGCAATATCCGCACCGACTGGATCGTGCGCAGTCACCCGGCTGTGCTGAACGGGTTTGTGGATATGTACCGCAAAGAACTTGCGGCTGAGCAGCAGCGGGAGCCGGAAAAGCCGTTTGTGCAGCAGTTCTATGTTGTGACGAATTTGCATACTAATCCGATGCAAATTGAGAAGTTCGGGAATCTTGATGATGCAATGTCCTGCTATCAGCAGGTTCCGAATTTTCATCTGAAAGCCCTTGGTGTAGAGAAAACGCCTGACCCACTTCCGGGCAGTCTGGACATTGTGCAGTGTAAGAACGGTATCGACACGATTGTGGAGGACTACAAGAAAGTTCCGGGCTGGGATAATCCATACATCCAGAACCATGTGGTCGCACTGGTGGCAGAAGCGTTGAAAGTGCAGGATGTGGCGGTAGCCTATGAGATCAACGATGGCTATTTTCACATCCAGACCAGTGAGGATGGCTACGACTATACCTTATATAATAAGGACTTCACGGTAATGGACGGCGGTATCATCGGAGTGGATGGATACAGACCCGTGCAGGAAGTGATGGAAGAAGTTCTGGCAGAACACGGACACAGTGTTTCTGAGTGTGGTGTGATTAGTGCCGAGTATCTTCAGGAACAGTCCTACCGTGCAGAAACACAGCGGGCAGAAGCAATGAAAGAAAAGCTGGCTGCAGAGAAGCCTGCACCGGAAGCAACCATCAGTTTTTATGTAGCAGAGTGTGCAGAGTTCCCGGTGATGGGGGAGTTCCATGACAATCTGACATTGGAGCAGGCATTGGAAGTCTACGATAAGATTCCGTCAGAGCGGATGAACGGAATTAAGAGCATTGGCTTTTCTCTTGAGGATGGAAGCATCTATTCGGGAATGTTTGACCTGATGGTAGGCGGAGAAGTGCAGGCAGAGGTCGTCAACCATATCCAGCATTACCGGGAAAGCCCGCTGGTGCAGAAAGCAATTTTGGATATGAAAACGCTTTTGGAAAAGCGGCAGGCAAGTAAGGAGTTGGAGGAACGCCCCAACACCCGGCAGTCTGTTCGTGAAGCATTGAAGAACCGCAAAAAGGCGCAGGAGCAGCAATCCAATCAGGAACAGGCAAAACCGAAGAAGGCAAAGAAGAAAGGAGAAATGGAACTGTGAGCAAGATGAAGTTTAATGCAGATGAGATGATGGTTATGGCAATGTTTGAGCAGCCGACACGGACTGAAACCATGAGATATATCGAGGAAGTTGTTCCGTTTGTCGAGGATGATGCCGAAGTCTTTCCTTTGGTAGCATCTACCATGAAAAAGATGCGCTCTATTTCAGACATGGAATTTTCAGAGCTTGACCTTAAACAGTATCTTCAGGATGTGGTGGCAAAATGAATATCAATCAGTATGCGGTCTATCAGCTAAAAGAAATTGCAGAACTTGCTGCGTATCGGTCGCGCTCGTATCAGTATTTGATGGAACAACATTTCCATATGACCGTACAAAATTATCAGCAGGCGTATTTTACAAAGTTGTTTACATCGGACACACCAGAGATGATTCGGAAACGGTTGGAAGAGCATCGACCGAAAAACTTCCGTGGTCGTCCATTTGGTGTCGGTGATGTGATTGTCATAAACCAACAGGGAGAGATTACGGCGTATTTCGTGGATAAGGACTCCCTTGTTGTGGTTGCTGGCTTTATCCGCAGTAGTAGCTCTGGCATTCTGGTTACACTTGACACGAAGAATCTTTTTATAGATGGATGTGCTGGAACGTGGATGGCAACCGAAGAATGCGTGGTAGAAAGCCGACACTTTTTTCTGATGCAGCATGAAGTCTATAAGGATAAAGCACCGAACGTGATTGTAGATGCTTCTGGCAAACTGGTTTCTACTGAAATCCGAAAAGGGTTGGATGAGGATGCCAGAAAAAAGATTCTGGATTATCTGCATCCACCGCTGATAGAAAAGCCGGTTAACCAGAAGCCTTCACTACACCAGATGGAACATTATCAGAAGTTCTATGAGAACGGGGAATATGTTCGGGCCGTAGAATCCACTACGGAACAGAACTACAATATGATTGATGGCTGTGCCAACAATCTCCCGAAGCCTCGCATAATCAATGGACGGGAATCCGTTCTTGATAAGTTGCGAATCCGGCAGATGGCACGGGAAAAACAAAAGAGCGGGCAGATGCAGGAACAATCGACTGATATAGAACGGAACAGGAAGTGATGAGGTGGAGAGAGTGCAAAGCTCTCTCCACTACTTTTGATTCTAAAAAAATCATTTGCGATGCAGGATAATGAAATATTGACGACAAAAGATGTTTGTGGTATCATTCTAAGTGAAAAAGCATATACTGAAAGCAGTATTGGAGGTAATGAGAATGAAACGTCTTTCGCTAGTCGATTTGGCCGAAACGATAAAGAATAACCGCACAGAAAAAGGAATTACACAGGAACAACTTTGCGAAAAAACAGGAATCAATCGAAATATGATTGGGAGAATTGAACGAATGGACTATATTCCAACCATTCCGCAGCTTGAAAAGCTGGCGGAAGTTTTGGGCTTTGAGGTCGATAGGCTGTTTGTTGAAAATAATCAGCCGACTGTTTTTACAGCTTTTAGAGGCTCAAAGCTTTCGGACGAGGAACGAGCGGGAGCAGATCATTTAATGGAGATGATGCTTGCAGCACGACAGCAGATTATGCTGAGAAAGGCATTGCACCATGAATAAAGATGTCGTATTGACCGAGTTACAGATTGATGAGATCAAGAAAGCAGCAGATAAGGAAAGAAGAAATTTCGGAATTATTGAAGCCCCGATTGCAGGCGACCTGTTCATGCTGATTGAACAGGAGGGAATTGCAATCTGCCAGTATCCGTTCCCGACAAGCAAGAAATCTCACACGGATGCTAATATCACAAGATTTGAAACAGGCTCAGACAAAATGATTTTTATTGGTCTGAACACGGCAATCTATTATGATGAGCAGCTTTTTGCATTGGCGCATGAGCTGTATCACTACATTACAAAAACAGGCAAAGCGTATGAAACGGATATGGATGAAGAAGATAAGAGAACAGAAAAAATGGCTGACCGCTTTGCCGCAGAACTTTTGTTGCCGAGTGAAACTTTGAACCACATGGTCATGGCACAATTCAAAACTTCTTGTTTGAAAAAAGTTACCAATCTCCGGCTTTTGCGCTTTATTGCAAGATTGCAGAGTGAGTGGTGGTTGCCATACCGCGCCTTGGTGCTTCGTCTGAACGAAGAAAAGTATATCACGGACGAGCAGGTGGATGTGCTTTTCAAAATTAACGACCGCGATAAAGACAGCATCTATGGAAAGATTTTTTACAGTATTGCTCCAGACTGTTACACAAAGTTGAATACAATCACTCGGAGAACGGATGTTTCAAACTGGGTATTGGAAACATTTATTATGAACTATGAGGATGGCAGTCTGACAGAAGACGAGTTCGTCAAGCTTCTGGATTTATTTGGCAAGAAGCCAGATGATTTTGGCTTTGATTTGGCAGTTGACGACACTGATCTTGATGAACTGAATGAACTCTTTGAAGGCGGTGACGCAGATGAGAGTTGACGTAGAAAAGAAGAATCCGGCATTAGAGAGCTTATTTACTGATCCAGAGCAGACGATATTTCTGGATGCAAACTTTTTTATACCGCCAGATAGAAGCAGAATGGGGACGAAACCGATTCCTTTTTTGAAATTTTGTGAGATTTGGCTTGATCCGATTTTTGATGCCTCCCCTAATTTGGCCATTCACGAATCGGTCTATCATGAACTGGTTGCTGATGCTGTAAAGAAATATGCCGATGAACGTCAGTCAGAAAGCCCATCCCATTTGCGTGTTTATAAAGATGCGGAATTGAATGAGGCAGAACAGGCTCTGATGCAGGCATACATCTCTAAGCTTGCGGAGTATTCACAGTACATACCAGAAAGAGATAATGCAAAAGACCGGGGCGAAGTGAGATCGTTGTCCTTTATGGCAGTAAAGAGATTTCTGTATTTTGCGGCAAATGATACTCTGCCGATGAACTTGATTCGGAAAGCGGACGAGCTGCATACAGGACTGGACGATATGGAACTTCTGGAAATGTATGATGTGATATATTACTTGTACTGTACGGGAAAATATCCGCCGGATGGACTTCGGCTCCTGTACAAGTATGAGTATTATTTGACAAAGCAAGAAAAGAAAATGAATCTTGCGTGGGGAGAGTTTATTGAGAAAATGAATGCTCTCTATGGAAAAAATCAAGACCAGAAAGCATGATGCGTTAAAATAGCAGTAGAGCATCAAGAAAGCCACCATAGGCT
>OJPF01000536.1_pt1 | contig 22450 bp, 24 predicted proteins | sample 1598441 | NCBI WGS metagenome assembly OJPF01 (sample SAMN03922474, study PRJEB24848) | human gut metagenome | isolation source: stool sample | host: Homo sapiens | place: Germany | collected 2010-11 | reverse complement strand
CACTGCATATCGTCGGCAGCGTCAGATGTGTATAAGAGACAGAGATTGGGGACGACGGACTGATGCGCTCCGGCGTCATTTTGCGCCACCTCGTCCTGCCGGGGCAGATGGAGAACACCAAGCGTGTCATCGACTATGTCTCGACGCATTTTCCGCCAAAGACGGTGCTCTTTTCGCTCATGAGCCAGTATACGCCGCAGAGCGGTTCGACCGGCGCGCTCGCGCGGCGCTTAAATGAGCGCGAGTACCGCACGGCGGTGCAGTACATGCTCGACTGTGGCCTGACCGACGGCTTTTGTCAGGAGCTCTCGAGCGCCAAAGAGGAATACACGCCCGTTTTCGACCTACAGGGGGTATAGGATGGCGAATCAGCTCAACTGCCTGCGCTGCGGCACGGGGATGCAATTTATCAGGCGTGAAAAATTCCAGCTCGGCCAGACCGGCTGGGTGCTCGGCGACCTGCCGAATCTCTTCGCGGGCGCGATGGAGATCGAAATTTACGTCTGTCCCAAGTGCGGAAAGCTCGAATTCTTCCAGCCCGGCAGCGACAAATTCGCAGGTACGGCGGACGAGGCAAAGACCGGCTCCGGCTATCTCCCGCCCGACGCGCCGGGCGGTCTGCCGCGCAAAAAGTGTCCCGTCTGCGGGGCGGTGCTCGACTTTGACTATGGCCGCTGCCCGTACTGTGAGCACGAATTCTGATAGCAAATTGTAATATTCTTTCTCATCAATACAAGGAGGACTCGATATGGAGCGTGTCAGCAAGCGGAATTACTACTTAGACATCGCGCAGACGGTGCTTGAGCGCGCGACGTGCCTGCGCCGCGTCTACGGCGCGATCATCGTCAAAAACGACGAGATCATCTCCACCGGCTACAACGGTGCCCCCCGGGGCCGGGCTAACTGCGTGGACATGGGCTATTGCTCCCGGGAGGCCATGAAGGTGCCCCGGGGAGAGCGGTATGAGCTGTGCCGCAGCGTCCATGCAGAGGCGAACGCCATCATCTCCGCCCAACGGCGCGACATGGTCGGTGCGAGCATTTATCTGGTCGGGCGCGACGCGCGCAGCGGCGAGCTGCTGCACGACGCGACGAGCTGTCCCATGTGCCGCCGCATGATCATCAACGCCGGCATCGACGAGGTGGTGATCCGCCGGACGGAGGAGGAGTTTGATATCGTTCCGGTGCAAAAGTGGATCGACGAAGACGACTCGCTATAACTTCAAAAAAGCGGCAAAGCCGCTTTTGGGAAGATATTATTTCTGCGCCTTGCCGTAGTCGCAGTCTTTTCTAAGCGGGCAGCCGTCGCAGTTGGCTTTGCGGGCGGTGCAGCGGTCGCGGCCGAACAGCACCAGCCGGTGGCAGAAGTCGGATGATTCCTCCGGCGGCAGGATCTTGCGCAGTGCGGTCTCGATCTTGACAGGGTCTTTCAGCCCGTCTACGAGGCCCATCCGGTTCGAGAGCCGGATGCAGTGCGTGTCCACGACCACGGCGGGCTTGCGGTACACGTCGCCGAGAATGAGATTGGCCGTTTTGCGCCCGACGCCGGGCAGGGAAGTGAGGGCCGCCATCGTGTCCGGCACGCGGCCGCCGTATTCCGCGACGAGCTTGCGCGCGCACAGGACGATATCCCGCGCCTTTGCGCGGTAAAAGCCGCAGGAATGGACATAGGGCTCCACGTCCTCCGGCTCGGCGGCTGCAAACGCCTCAAGCGTCGGGAAGCGCGCATACAGCACCGGCGTGACCTGATTGACACGCTCGTCGGTGCACTGTGCGGCCAGCCGCACGGCAAACAGCAGTTCGTAAGCTTTTTCATATTGCAGAGAGCAGTCCGCAGGGTAGGCCTGCGCCAGGCAGCGGAGGATCTCCTGTACTTGTTCCGGTGTGCGCATATTGTTCACCTCTCCGGCAGTGTAGCACATTTTGCGCCGCCTGCCAAGTGCGGCGAGTTGCCAAGGCGCGGAAAATGCGGTATAATATCGCCATTGCATCACAGGAGGCGCGTTATGTACAGACCATTGGCGGATGAGATTCGGCCGACAACGCTTGACGACGTCGTCGGGCAAAAGCATATTCTGGGCCCGAACGGGATGCTCCGCCGCATCGTGGAATCCGGGGAGATCCCGAACATGGTGTTTTACGGCCCGTCCGGTACCGGCAAGACCACGGTCGCGAGCATCATCGCGGCCAGCACGAACCGCACTCTGCGCCGCCTGAACGCCACGACTGCGAGCATTTCGGACATCCGCAATATCATCGCGGAGCTCGACACCATGCTCACGCCCGGCGGCGTGCTGCTGTATCTCGATGAGATCCAGTATTTCAACAAAAAGCAGCAGCAGTCGCTGCTGGAGTTCATGGAAGATGGCCGTATCACGGTCATCGCCTCCACGACGGAAAACCCGTATTTTTATGTCTATAATGCGGTGCTCAGCCGCAGCACGGTGTTTGAATTCAAGCAGGTGCCGGCCGCTGAGGTGGAAAAGGCCGTGCTGCGCGCGGTGTCCATTCTCAGTGCGCGGGAAAATGTTACGGCGGACATCGAGCCCGGTACGGCGGGGTATATCGCGTCCGTCTGCGGCGGCGATGTGCGCAAGGCGCTCAATGCGGTCGAGCTGCTCTTTTCTGCGGCGCCGAGAGAGGGAGATACCATTCGTCTCCTGCGCGCCGATGCCGAGAACATCACGCAGCGCAGCGCCATGCGCTATGACCGCGCGGGTGACGACCACTATGACGTCGTGTCCGCGCTCATGAAGTCGCTGCGCGGCTCGGATCCGGATGCGGCGCTGCACTATCTGGCGCGCCTGCTCGAGGCCGGAGATCTGATCGGCGCCTGCCGGCGCATCCTGTGCTCGGCGAGCGAGGACATCGGCCTTGCCTATCCACAGGCAGCAATGATTGTGAAATCCTGCGTGGACAGCGCATTGCAGCTCGGCCTGCCGGAGGCACGGCTGCCGCTGGCGGAGGCAGTGCTGCTGCTGGCCACTGCACCGAAGTCCAACTCCGTCGTCATGTCTATCGATGCGGCAATCGCTGACGTCCGGGCAGGGAAGGCGGGGCCCATCCCACGTGAGCTGCAGAACGTCCACGCCGACGGCACGGGCTTTGAGCGTGAGCAGGGCTACAAGTATCCGCACAGCTACCCGGGCCATTGGGTGCAGCAGCAGTACCTGCCCGACGAGCTGAAGGGAAAACATTATTATGAGTACGGTGATAACAAGACCGAACAGGCTGCGCGCGCCTATTGGCAGCGTATCAAGGGGGAGTGAGCGATGGACATTCAGGTCGGCGATATTCTGACGATGAAAAAACAGCACCCCTGCGGCGAGAAACGCTGGGAGGTGCTGCGCATCGGCGCGGACTTCAAGCTCCGCTGCCTCGGCTGCGGGCGCGAGGTCATGGGCCCGCGCGCGAAGTTCGAGAAAATGGTCCGGCAGATCGACCGGAAAGAGGGATAAAAAACCGGAGGACATGTCCTCCGGTTTTTCTTTATCTGTGGAAGCCCTGGAAAAACAGTGCCACGGTGCCGGGTCCGACGTGCGAGCCGGTGACGGGCTCATAGCACACGGTCAGGCACTCGCCCGTGAAGCCGCGCTGGCGCAGTGCGTCGAGCAGGAACTGTGCACCGGCTTCATCGTCCGCGTGCGCAATGCCGATTTCCTCGGTCTTGTCGGCGGCCAGCTTCTCGTAGAAGTCGGCCAGCGCGGTGAGCGACTGCTTGCGGCCGCGCGTCTTGCCGCACTGGACGATCTTGCCCTCATCATCGCCACGCAGCAGCGGCTTGATCTTGAGCACGGTGCCGACGATGGCGGCAGCCTTGCTCACGCGGCCGCCGCGCTCCAGATAGGCGAGGTCATCGACCGTGAAGTACTGGCACATCGTATGGCGGCGGCGGGAGATCTGCTCGACGATCAGCGAGAAAGGCGCGCCGTTTTCGAGCATACGCGCAGCCTCGATCACCAGCAGTCCCTCGCCGAGCGAGGCGGCATAGGTGTCAATGGCGGCGATTTTCCGCTCTGGGAATTCTTCCTGCAGCTCCTGCACGGCCATGGCGGCCGCATGCGCCGTGCCGCTGATGCCGCCGGACATGCCGATGTAGATCACGTCGTCTCCGGCGGCCAGTGCCGCGTGCAGCGGCTCCAGAAAAGCGGCGAGGTTGATCATGGCGGTGGACACGGGCGCACCGCTGCGCATGGCGTCATAGTAAGTCTTGCCGTCAAAATCGATTGTGGGATCCTGCTCCGCCTGCACGCCGTTAATGGAATAGTGCAGAGGGATAACACGCAGGGAATATTTCTGAATGTAAGCAGCCGGCAGGTTTGCCGACGTGTCTGTGAAGATCTGGATCATGAGAGTGCTCCTTTGCTTGCTCAAAGTGCTGCACGGTGTGCGCTCTATATCCGTACACCCGCTGGCGCATAAATACAAGCTACTGTCATTTTTCCCTGTCTACGTTCCAATTTTACGGTCTCTACCGGAAAAAATGCGGCTCTACACGGCTGTAGAGCCACTCTACTCCCGAAAAACGGCGGTTTTTACCGCTAATCTCCCACAAAAAGGATGACGCAGACAGAAATATCCCGCGGCCCGGTTCGGAGCCGCGGGATGCAGAATGGAAGTGAAATTTACTTGATGAGCTTCGCAACTTCCTCGGCGAGGTCGTCCTGACGCTTCTCAATGCCTTCGCCCTTCTCAAAGCGGGTGTAGTTCACGAGCTTGATGGAAGCGCCGACCTGCTTGGCGACGGCGGCGATGTGCTCCTCAACGGAGACTTTGTCGTCCTTAACGAACGGCTGCTGCAGCAGGCAGATCTCCTTGAAGTACTTGCCGATGCCGCCCATGACGATCTTCTCGATGATGGCGTCGGGCTTCTTGGCGTTCTTCGGATCTTCCTTGGCCTGCGCCAGGCGGATCTCTTTTTCCTTCTCGATGAACTCCTCGGAGACGTCACTCTTATCCTTGTAGGTCGGGTTCAGAGCGGCGATCTGCATGGCGATGTCTTTGCCCAGCTCGACGACAGCAGCGCCGGTGGACTCGGTCTCGAGGTTGACGAGCACGGCGATGCGGCCGCCCATGTGGACATAGGGGACGTTCAGGCCGGTGTCGTAGCGCGCGAAGCGGCGAACCTTGATGTTCTCGCCGATGACGAGGACCTTATCGTTCTGCTCCTCAAGCACGGTCTTGCCGTTGCCGTAAGCGCAGGCGTACAGCGCGTCGAGATCGGCCGGGTTCTCCTTGGCAACGACGGCGGCGACGCCCTTAACGTAGTCGACGAACAGATCGTTCTTGGCCACGAAGTCGGACTCTGCATTGACCTCGACGATCACGCCGATGCCATCGACGACGGCGGCGTAAGCCATACCCTCGGCGGCGATGCGGCCGGCCTTCTTCTGAGCGGCGGCGAGGCCCTTCTCACGGAGCCATTCCACAGCCTTATCGATATCGCCGTCAGCAGCGGTAAGGGCCTTTTTGCAGTCCATCATGCCGACGCCGGTCATTTCACGCAGATTTTTCACATCAGCAGCAGAAAATGCCATAATTCTTTCTCCTTTATTGTTTTATCAGAAGGGCGGGTACGCGGCCCGCCCTTGCAGTTTTTCATTACTCTTCGACCTTCTGGGCCTCTTCCTCGGAAGCGGCTTCCTCAGCGTCGACGCCCTGACGGCCTTCCTGCACAGCGTTGGCCATGGTGGAAGCGATCAGGCGGATGGCGCGGATCGCGTCGTCGTTCGCGGGGATGACGTAGTCGATCTCGTCCGGGTCGCAGTTGGTGTCGACGATGGCGACGATCGGGATGTGCAGCTTGCGGGCCTCCGCGATGGCGTTGTGCTCCTTACGGGGGTCAACGACGAACAGCGCGCCGGGGAGCTTCTTCATTTCCTTGACGCCGCCGAGATACTTCTCGAGCTTGGCGATCTCGCCCTCGTGCTTGATGACTTCCTTCTTGGGGAGCATGGCGAACGTGCCGTCCTCCTGCATCTTGCGCAGCTGAGCCAGACGGTCGATACGGGTGCGCATGGTCTTGAAGTTGGTGAGCATGCCGCCAAGCCAGCGGGCATTGACGTAGTACATACCGACGCGGGAAGCCTCTTCCTTCACGGCGTCCGCAGCCTGCTTCTTGGTGCCGACGAAGAGGATGGTCTGGCCATTCTCCGCGAGGGTGCGCACGAAGCTGTAAGCCTCCTCGAGCTTTTTGACGGTCTTCTGCAGGTCAATGATGTAGATGCCATTGCGCTCACAGTAGATGTACTCCGCCATTTTCGGGTTCCATCTGCGGGTCTGGTGGCCGAAGTGGACACCGGCCTCGAGAAGCTGTTTCATAGATACGACTGCCATAGTTTTTTGTTTCCTCCTTTAATTAGTTGCTACCTCCGGGGGCGTCACCTGTGCCCGACCAGGCCGAAACCACATGGTCGCACATCGGTCCCCGTGCGTAATGCTCTGGTATTATACCAGAGAAATACGGGCAATGCAAGAGGAATTGCCCGTATTTTTGGCGTTTTTTCAGCTCATCCGAGATAATTCTGCCGCTTTTCCCGCCGGCGGCGCGGCTGCTGCGCCGCGACCTCTGCGAGAATGATATCCTCGCCCAATCTGGAGATGGATTCCCACGGCAGAATGTAGTCATCATCGCCGCTGAGCAGACCGCCGAGCTTTTTTTGCCCCGGCACGATCAGCGACACGATCTTGCCCTCTTCCAGGTCGATCTCCGCGTCGCAGACATAGCCGAGCCGCTGTCCGGTGGTCATGTCGATGACTTCTTTATATCGCAGATCGGATAAACAGCATTTCATGGTAACCCCTCCGCAGCGTTTTGGTACCAGTCTATGGCGCCTGGCGGCAGCTTATGAAGGGAAGATGTTCTTGCGGATCTTGCCGAGCGCGTTTTTCTCCAGCCGGGATACCTGAGCCTGACTGATGCCAATCTCACCGGCGACCTCCATCTGCGTCTTACCGGCGTAAAAGCGCAGGGAGAGGATCTTTTTCTCGCGTTCGTTGAGGTCGGAGATGGCGTTCGAGAGCGCCAGATGCTCCAGCCACTGCTCGTCCGTGTTTTTCGTGTCGCCGACCTGATCCATCACGCAGATGCTCTCGCCGTTGTCAGTGTAGATCGGCTCGAAGAGCGAGATCGGGTCACTGATTGCATCGAGCGCGAACACGACGTCCCGGCGCGGGATGTCCAGCTCCTTTGCGATCTCGTCGAGCGTCGGCTCGCGGCCGGAGGCGGCGGTCAGGCGCTCTTTTGTCTGCAGGACTTTGTAAGCGGTGTCGCGTGTGGAGCGGCTGACGCGGATGGGGCTGTTGTCGCGCAGGTAGCGCCGGATTTCCCCGGAAATCATGGGCACGCCGTAGGTGGAAAAACGCACGTCGTGGTTTTCGGCGTCAAAATGATCGATGGCCTTGATCAGACCGATGCAGCCGACCTGAAACAGGTCGTCTACGTTTTCACCGCGGCCGATGAATTTCTGGATCACGGACAGCACCAGCCGGAGGTTGCCGGCAATGAGCTGCTCGCGTGCGTCAGTGTCGCCGTGCTTTGCGCGGATGAGCAGTGCCCGGCAGGCGTCACTGCTCAGGACCTTCAGCTCGGCTGTGTTGACACCGCAGATCTCGACTTTTCCAAGCATAAAAAATTCCTCCCATCCGGTACACCGTAGTGTTTCCGGGTGGAAGGAATTTGATACATCGGCAGATTACTGCTCGATTGCCTCGTTCTCTTTCTTCTTTGCAAAGACCTTCTGCAGCCAATCCTTGCCGTCCACATAGCGGGAGACGATGAAGGACACCACATAGTCGCCGGCAGCGTTGACCATGGTGGCGGGAGGGTCCACCAGATTGCCGATGGCCAGTGCGATGGGATAGGCGACAGCCAGCTGGTCAGGGAAGAAGATGGTGCAGACCACCAGCTCGCCGGTGCCGCCGCCGCCGGGGATACCGGACATGGCAACGGAGGAGAACACTGCCACGATGATGGCCAGAATGGCCTTTTCCGTCGTGAAGTCCAGTCCGAACACGCCGAACAGGAACGCGACCTTGATGATGGCACTCATGGCAGAGCCGTCCATGTGCATGGTGGCGCCCATGGGCAGCACGATGTCCGTGACGTCCTTGCTGATACCGGTCTCCTCCGCGACTTCCATGTTCGTCGGGATGGTCGCAACAGACGAGCAGGTACCGAACGACATCGCTGCCGGGCGAAACAGCTTGGAGAACATGATCTTTGCGCCGCCCTTGCCGCCGCCGAACTGAGCGTAGATCGGGAAGAAGACGAACATGTACACGAAGCTCATGACGTAGTAGATGATGAGCGTGCGGCTGTAGTCCGCGACGAGCTCCGGGCCGTAGGTGGCGACCAGATCGGCAAAGAAGCCGAAGAAGCCGATGGGGGCGTAGTAGGTGATGAGCTTTACGGTCTTCATGATGCAGCCCGTGATATCCTCGAGCAGCTGCGCGGTCTTCGTCTCGGGGCCGCCGTTCATTTGAACGCCGAAGCCGAACAGCACCGCCGCGACGATCAAAGGCAGGATGGCCTTGCGGCTCAGCAGCTCCATAAAGTCAGGCTTGGTAAAGAAGTTGACGATCATGTCGCCGAAGCCCAGCGTATCGCCGATCTCGCCCTCCGTGATGGTGTAGTGCCCATCCACGAGCGGGAAGATGCGGCAGACGATGTACATCAGGACACCGGCGATGGCCGCAGTGACCAGGAACGTTGCGATGGTCACACCCATGATCTTGCCGGCGCGTTTGACGCTCTTCATATTGGCGATGGCGGAGGCGATGGAGCAGAACACCATCGGCACGACCACGCAGAACATCATGTTGATGAACAGCGTGCCCAGGAATTTGATCTTGCCGCCGAAGGTCGGGGCGAACGCGCCCACCAGACAGCCGGCCACGATGCCGGAGATCATGAAGATCAGAAATCCGTAAGTCTTGAGGAAAGACTTGGAACCGTTTGCCTTGGACATAAATGCAACACTCCCAGTGCGTAGTTTGCGCCGTAGTAGCAGCGCTTTGGTGACAGTATATACAATTCTCTGTTGCAATAATTGTACAAAAATGCTATCATACATTGCAAAAGATGCTTTGTTTGGAGGCGAGCCATGCAGCAGACCGATTATGAGCGCAGGGGATACCTGCATGAAGATTTCCGCCTGTTCCACCTGAGTAGCGCGCTGGCGGAGGACACGGCGTTCCACTATCACGAATTTCACAAGCTGGTGTTCTTTTTGGCCGGGCGCGGGAACTACATCGTCGAGGGACGCACGCACGCGCTGCGGCCGTATGACGTGGTGCTTGTGCGGCAGGGGGCGATCCACAAGGCACAGATCGACCCGAGTCAGCGTTACGAACGCGTGATCCTCTACATATCACCGGAGTTTCTCCGTACGCAGTCCACGGCCGACTCCGGCCTGGATGCCTGTTTCCGTCTGCCCGCGGATGGGCAGAGCTTTGTCCTGCGGCCGGAGGCCGGGCGGCGCGCGGCGCTGCTGCGCACACTGGATGCACTCGAGGCGGAAGAACAGAGCACGGCCTACGGGCATGACCTGCTCGCGCGGGCGCAGATGCTGCAGCTTCTGGTCATACTCGGCCGCGGGCTGAACGACGACGAGGTGAACTATGCCCCGTCCGAGCACTGCAACGAGAAAACGGCGGCCATTCTCGAATATCTCAATACGCACCTGACCGAGGATGTCAGCATCGACGCGCTGGCGGATACATTTTACCTCAGCAAGTATTATATGATGCGCATGTTTCGCGCTGAGACCGGCTTCACCATCCACGGCTACCTCACGGACAAACGCCTGCGTGTGGCGCGCGACCTCATCGCGCAGGGGATGCGCACGACGGATGCCTGCTTTCAGTGCGGCTATCATGACTATTCCGCCTTCTCGCGGGCGTACAAAAAACGGTTTCAGGTCAGCCCGCGGGAAGATCTGACGAAAGGAGCGCAGTGAACCATGCAGCTGCACCCACAATATTATTACCAGCAGCTCCCGCCACAGGAACGCGCGGCCTATCACGGCATGCTGACCTGCCTGCAGGCGCTTGCGCCGTCGGCGCGCATCCCGCGTCTGCAGATGGAAACGCTCGGCACGCTCTTTTTCCAGCTCCGGCTGGATCATCCGGAAATCTTTTACGCCGTGGGCTTTTCGTGCCGCGCGGTGCCGGAGGCGGCGTTCGTGGAGTTCTGGCCAGAATACCGGTTTGAGAAAAAGCGCATCCGGGAGCACCGGCAGGCAATCGAAGCGCGTGTGATGCGCCTGTTGCGGCCGCTGCGCAGCCTGCCGCCTGTGGAGCAGGAGCGTGCGATCCATGATTTCATTCTGGAAAACGTCCGCTATGACAAGCTCGAAAAGCCGTATTCGCACGAGGTCATCGGCCCGCTGACCAACGGCGTCGGCGTGTGCGAGGGTATGGCCAAGACGGTCAAGCTGCTGTGTGATGGGCTCGGCCTGCCGTGCATGATCGCCGTCAGCGACCGGGACCGTGCCAATGGTGAACGCTACCTGCACGCCTGGAACATCGTCCAGCTCGGCGGGCAGTGCTATCATCTGGACGCCACGTTTGATAATTCCCTCAGCAAATACGGCCTGCGCTATGACTATTTCAATCTCGACGACACAAAGATCTTTCGCGACCACCGGCCGCTGCTGTATCCGGCTCCGGCCTGCACGGACGGCGGGCAGTTTTACTATAAGCTGCAGCACCAGTCCTGGACAAAGCCGGAGGAGGTCGCGCGCCGGGTCGATCAGGCGCTGCGCAAAAAGCAGCCGGGGCTGGTGTTCCACTGGCGCGGTGGGTATCTGACGCGCGAAGTGCTGGCAGAGCTGTGCACACAGATCGACGCAGCGGCACAGGCGCGCGGCCGCGCGGCTGCCATCTCGGTCAACTGGCCGCAGGCGGTGCTGCAGGTGCGCTTCGTCGATACGGCCCAGCCAGTGGAAACGGAGACGCTCGAGGACGTCTGAGACCTCTCTGCTCCGGGCAAAATGACGGAGTGGGAGGGCGATTTTTCCGCGTGCGTGCATGGAACGGCGAAAATGCCTCTGCCTTCTTGACACGTCCCCGAGCGGATCCTACAATGAGTGCAATTTCAGGTTTCACAGGGAGGAATTCCAATGAAAAAGCCGTTTGTAACTGTGCAGCAGCTCGAGGACATCGCCGCACGCTATCCCACACCGTTTCACCTCTATGACGAGCAGGGCATCCGCGAGAATGCCCGCCGCCTGAAAGCCGCTTTTTCGTGGAATCCCGGCTACCGGGAGTATTTCGCCGTGAAGGCCACGCCCACGCCCGCCATTCTGAAAATCCTGCAGGAGGAGGGCTGCGGCTGCGACTGCTCGTCGCTCACAGAGCTGATGATGGCCGGGCGCATCGGCTGCGCCGGCGAGCATATCATGTTCTCGTCCAACGAGACGCCGGCCAAGGATTACCGTCTGGCGGCAAAGCTCGGCGCGACCATCAATCTGGACGATATCACGCACGTGGACTTTCTGGAAAAGACCATTGGCTATATCCCGAAGCGGATCGGCTGCCGCTTCAATCCGGGCGGCACGTTCTCGCTCGGCGAGTCGCGCGAGGGTTTTCAGGTCATGGATAACCCCGGCGACGCCAAGTATGGCATGACGCGCGCGCAGATCACTGAGGCGTTCCGCATGCTCAAGGCCAAGGGTGCGGAGGAGTTCGGCATCCACGCATTTCTGGCATCCAATACGCTCTCCAACGCTTACTATCCCGCGCTGGCGCGCATCCTTTTCCAGCTCGCGGTGGAGCTGCAGCAGGAGACCGGCTGCCATATCACCTATATCAATCTCTCCGGCGGCGTGGGTATCCCGTACCGGCCGGAGGAGCCCGAAAACGACATTGCCGTCATCGGCGAGGGCGTGCGCAAGGTTTATGAGGAGATCCTCGTCCCGGCCGGCATGGGCGATGTGGCGCTGTACACGGAGCTCGGCCGCTTCATGCTCGCACCGTATGGCCATCTCGTGACACGCACGATCCATGAAAAGCATATCTACAAGGAGTATATCGGCACGGACGCCTGCGCCTGCGACCTGATGCGCCCGGCCATGTATGGGTCATATCACCACATCACGGTCATGGGCAAGGAGGACGCGCCCTGCGACCACAAGTATGACATCGTCGGCGGCCTGTGCGAGAACAATGACAAGTTCGCCGTTGACCGCATGCTGCCGCGCATCGATATCGGTGATCTGCTGGTCATTCACGACGCCGGTGCCCACGGCCTCGCCATGGGCTATAATTACAACGGCAAGCTCCGCTGCGCGGAGGTGCTGCTGCAGCCGGACGGTTCCACGCGCCTGATCCGCCGTGCCGAAACGCCGGAAGATTATTTTGCCACCATGATCTGGGACGATTGAACGAAATAAAAAATCCGGGGACAACTGTCCCCGGATTTTTCTGTATGCTGCGGTCACATCACACGCACGCAGTCGCGCGTGATCTCTCCGAGCGTGTGCACGCCGCACATGGCCATCGTGTCGCGCAGCTCGCTGCCGATCTTTTCGATGTAGGTCGCCACGCCCTGCGCGCCGTCGCCGTAGACCATCGGCACGAATGGGCGGCCGATGAGCACGGCGTCCGCGCCGAGCGCCAGCGCCTTGAACACGTCCGTGCCGGTGCGGATGCCGCCGTCGACGAGAATCTTCATGCTGCCACCCACGGCGTCGGCAATCTCCGGCAGCACCTCGGCGCTGGCCGGGGTCTGGCCGAGCACGCGGCCGCCGTGGTTGGACACGATGATCGCTGCGGCGCCCGCCTCGGCGGCCTTCTGCGCACCGCGCACGGTCATGACGCCCTTGACGATGAACGGCATGCCGGCGTAACGGATGATCTCCGAGAGCTCCTGCACGGACTTACTGCCGGCCGGCGGCGTCATATTCTTCAGGAAGGGGAGGCCCGCGCCGTCAATGTCCATGGCGACGGATTTGCAGCCGCTGGTTCTGGCCAGATCGAGCTTTTCAAAAACCAGTTCCTGATTCCACGGCTTGATCGTCGGCACGCCGACGCCGCCTGCGGCGCGGATGGCTTCCATCGCGCCCTGGAACACGGCAGCGTCCACACCGTCGCCGGTGAAGGCGGCGATGCCGCTGTCGGCACAGGCGTTGACGAGGATGCTGTTATACTCGCGGTCGGTGTACTTTTCGCCGTAGTGCAGTTTCATCGCGCCGAGCGGGGCCGCGAAAAACGGATAGCGGTACATGGTGCCGAACAGCTCCACAGCCGTATCGACCGGTTCATTCGGGCAGATGGTGTCCATGTTGACGCAGATCTTCTGCCAGGCGTCGAAGTTGCGGATAAAGCCGCTGCCGGGCGCTTTGGCGCCGGGGCCGGGGACCTGGTTGCCGCAGGCTTTGCCGTTGCAGACAGGGCAGGCCTTGCAGTACGGCCCGATGCAGGTGCGTGCGCTGTCGAGAATCTCTTTGTACTCCATGAGGGTACCTCCGTATATCTTTTTCTGTATTGATAGAGTCATGGTTTAAACGCCGGTGCCGTCGAACGCCGGGATCATGTCGCCGGTCGCGGCATCGAGATCCTGATAAAAGCCGTCGGCGATCGGGCTCTCGATCAGGTATTGATACATTTCATCGTTCAGTTCTGGGGAAATGGGGTGCTGCAGTTCCGGCCACTGCGCCAGATCGCCGACGGGCGTGTACTGGCTCATGAGGCTGAAGAGCACCTGACCGGGTGCGAACGTTTCCCCGACCCAGTCGATGACGCGGCGGGTGTTTTCCCCTTGCTGTGGCAGAATGAGGTGCCGGATGAGCACGCCACGCTGCAGCATGCCGTCATCGTCGAGCCGGAACGGCCCGGTCTGGCGGTACATCTCCAGAATGGCGGCGCGCGCGACCTGCGGATAGTCCGCCGCGGCGGAGTAGCGCGCGGCCGGTCCCGACAGGGCGTATTTCAGGTCCGGCAGATATACCTGCACGAGCCCGTCGAGCATGCGCAGCGTCTCGACGCACTCGTAGCCCGAGCTGTTCCACACGACCGGGATGCCAAGCTCCAGCCCGGAGAGCGCCTCGGCGATCTGCCGCGTGTAGTGGCTCGGTGTGACGAGGTTGATGTTGTGCACGCCTTCATCGCGCAGGCGCAAAAAAATGTCGCCAAGCTGCGCGACGGTGATCTCTTTTCCGTGCTCTCCGCGGCTGATGGTGCGGTTCTGGCAGAATACGCACCGCAGATTGCAGCCCGAGAAGAATACCGCGCCGCTGCCTCGTGTGCCGGAAATGCACGGTTCCTCGCCGAAGTGCGGTGCGGCCCGCGCCACGACCGGCGCGTCCGGCACGGCGCAAAAGCCGAATTGCCCGCCCGCGCGGTCAACGCCGCAGCCGCGCGGACAGATGGAGCAAAGTTGTGTCATAATGCCTCCCGCGCACAGGATCTTGCGCGAAATCGATGGATTCTGTGGATATTATAAAGTTTTTTCATCCATTTCGCAACCATCTTGGGCATGTTTCATGAAAAGTTCAGAAATCCAGTGTGTTCCTGTGGTAGCTTTATTTAAAAGGGAGATTGCAAAAAAAGCGGCTTCGGGATAAAATAAGAAGCGATAAAATAGAAAAAATATGTAAGAGGAAAGCACTATGGTAGACATCGTTCTGGTGGAGCCGGAGATCCCGAACAATACCGGCGCCATCGCCCGCACCTGTGCCTGCACGGGCTCGCGGCTGCATCTGGTCAAACCGCTCGGGTTTGACATTTCCGATCGCGCGGTCAAGCGCGCCGGACTTGACTACTGGCATCTGGTCGATATCTCGGTCTATGAGAACATCGACGAGTATTTTGCCAAAAACGGCGATGAGAACCTCTGGCTGCTCACGACAAAGGCAAGCGTGAGCTATGTGGACGCCGATCTCTCTACCCCGAACGTGACGCTCATGTTCGGCAAGGAGACAAAGGGCCTGCCGGAGTGGCTGCGCGAGCGCTATGCCGATCATTGCCTGCGCATCCCCATGCGCGCGGAGGCGCGCAGCCTGAATCTGTCCAACACTGCGGCGATCTTGTGCTATGAGGCGCTGCGCCAGCAGAACATGCTCGGGCAGATCGATCTGAATGTCTGAATACCATATCACACGCCTGTGTGAAATCACAAAACAGGAGGAAGCAAGATGAACTACAACAAAATGACCGTCAAGGACGTCCCGCTTTCCGGAAAAAAAGTGCTCCTGCGCTGCGACTTCAATGTCCCGCAGGACAAAACGACCGGCGAGATCACGAGCGACAAGCGCATCGTGGCCGCGCTGCCGACCATCCGTTACCTGCTCGACAACGGTGCCGCCGTGATCGCCTGTTCGCACCTCGGCAAGCCGAAGGGCACGTGGAAAGAGAGCCTCACGCTTGCCCCGGTGGCCAAGCGCCTGTCGGAGCTGCTGGGCATGGAAGTCATCTTCGCCAAGGACATCATCGGCGAGGACGCCAAGTCCAAGGCGGCTGCGCTGCAGCCGGGCCAGCTCCTGCTGCTGGAGAACCTGCGTTTTGATCCCCGCGAGGAGAAAAATGACCCCGAATTTGCCAAGGAGCTTGCCTCTATGGCGGAGATCTATGTCTCCGATGCGTTCGGGACGGTGCATCGTGCGCATGCTTCCACTGCCGGTGTTGCGGCGTATCTGCCCGCGTATGCCGGACTGCTGATTGAGAAGGAGCTGTCCGTCATGGGCAAGGCGCTCGAGGATCCGAAGCGCCCGTTTGTGGCTATCCTCGGCGGCGCGAAGGTGTCCGATAAGATCGGCGTCATCAACAATCTGCTCGAAAAGGCCGACACGATCATTATCGGCGGCGGCATGGCCTATACGTTCATCAAGGCGCAGGGCGGCGAGATCGGCACGTCTCTGCTTGAGGCCGACAAGATGGACTATGCGCTCGAGATGATCCGGAAGGCGAAGGACCGCGGCGTGAAGCTGCTGCTCCCGGTGGACACCATGGCCGGTGATCAGTTTGCCGCCGACTGTGCGCGCAAGGTCGTGCCGACCAATGCCATCCCGGCCGACTGGATGGGCCTGGACATCGGCCAGGAAACCATCAAATTGTTCACGGAAGCCGTCAAGGGCGCCGGTACGGTCGTCTGGAACGGCCCGATGGGCGTGTTTGAGTTCCCGGCCTTTGCCGCCGGCACGGAAGCCATCGCGGCAGCGCTGGCGGAGTCCGGCGCGGTCACGATCGTCGGCGGCGGAGACTCGGCCGCCGCGGTCGAAAAGCTCGGCTTTGCCGATAAGATGACGCATATTTCCACCGGTGGCGGCGCTTCGCTGGAGTTCCTGGAAGGTAAGGAGCTGCCGGGCGTTGCGTGCCTGCTGGATAAGTAAGCCGCGGAAAGGAAGCATAAAACATGAATTTGAAAGAGAGAAAAGCAATCATCGCCGGCAACTGGAAGCTCAATAAGCGTGTGGCCGAGATTCCGGCCTTCACGCAGGAGCTGCAGGCGAATCTTCCTGCCGAGCGCTGCTGTGACGTGGTCATCTGCGCACCGTATCCGCTCATTGCCGCGCTGGAGACGGCGGGGCAGGGCTGCCATCTTGGTGTCGGCGCACAGGACGTGTCCGAGCACCAGCACGGCGCGTTCACCGGAGAGGTGTCCGCCGAGCAGCTCAGCGACCTCGGTGCCCAGTACTGCATCGTCGGCCACAGCGAGCGCCGCAGCTACCACGGCGAGACCGACCTGCAGGTCAATACCAAGACGAAGATCCTGCTCGATAACAGCATCACGCCGATCATCTGTGTCGGCGAGAGCCTTGCGCAGCGCGAGCATGACCTGACCGAGACGTATGTGGCCTATCAAGTCGCGGCAGCATTCTCCGGCCTCACGGCCGAGCAGGCCATGCACTGCGTCATCGCCTATGAGCCCCTGTGGGCCATCGGCACCGGCAACACCGCCACGAGCGCGCAGGCGCAGGAAGTCTGCGCTGCCATCCGCGCCACGCTCGGCAAGCTCTATGATCTCGAGACGGCCAAGACGATCAGCATCCTTTACGGCGGCTCCATGAACGCGGGCAATGCAGCCGAGCTGCTGGCCCAGCCGGATATTGACGGCGGTCTGATTGGCGGCGCGTCGCTCAAGCCGGTCGATTTCTCGAAGATCGTCGCCGCGACGGCGCAGGGAGCCTGCGAATGAGCAACGAGAAAGTCGCGCTTATCATCCTCGATGGCTACGGCATCGGCGAGCCGAATGACTGCAACGCCATTTACATGGCTCAGACCCCGGTCATGGACAGCCTCCTGCAGCGCTGGCCGCACACGAAGCTGTCCGCCTCCGGGCTGGATGTCGGCCTGCCGGACGGCCAGATGGGCAACAGCGAGGTCGGTCATACGAACATCGGCTCCGGCCGTGTCGTGTTTCAGGACCTGCCGCGCATCACCAAGGCCATCGAGGACGGCACGTTTTTTGCTAACCCGGTCTATGCAGCAGCACTTGACAATGCGGCGAACGGTAAGGCTTTGCATATCCTCGGCCTGCTGTCCGACGGCGGGGTTCACAGCCATATCCAGCATATTTTCGCCATGGTGAAAATGGCGCACGATCGCGGCATCGAGCGGGTGTACCTGCACTGTTTCCTCGATGGGCGCGACGTCGCGCCCACGAGCGGCGCTGGCTATGTCCGGCAGCTGCGCGACTACTGTGCCGAGCTCGGCACCGGCAAGATCGCGACGCTGCAGGGCCGCTTCTACGGCATGGACCGCGATAAGCGCTGGGACCGCATCGAGGCCAGCTACAACGCCATGGTCTGCGGCGAGGGCATACAGGATCCCGACCCTGTCCACGCGATGGAGGCCAGCTACGCCGCCGGCGTGACGGATGAATTCGTCAAGCCCGTCGTCTGCGTTCCGGATGGGCGCATTCAGTCCGGTGACAGCGTGATCTTCATGAATTTCCGCCCAGACCGTGCCCGGGAAATGACCTATGCGCTCACGCAGGCGGATTTTGACGACTTCGCGCGCAAGACCGTTGCAGAAAACCTGCACTACGTCTGCACGACGCGCTATGACGAGAAGCTCACCAATCTCCCGGTCGCGTTTCCGCCCGAGGAGCTGCACGATACGCTCGGCGAGATTGTCAGCGCCCACGGTCTGCGTCAGCTGCGCATTGCGGAGACGGAGAAATACGCACACGTTACATTCTTCTTCAATGGCGGCACGGAGACACAGTACCCCGGCGAGGACCGCGTGCTCATCCCGTCACCGCGTGAGTATCCGACCTACGACCTCATCCCCGAGATGAGCGCCGTCAAGGTCAAGGACGAGCTTGTTAAGCGCATCCGCACCGGTACATATGACATGATCGTCTGTAATTTTGCCAACTGCGACATGGTCGGCCACACCGGCGTGATGCCAGCCGCCATTCAGGCGGTCGAGTTCGTGGACCGATGCCTCGGCGAGGTCGTTGCGGCGGCGCAGGAGATGGGCTACACACTGCTCGTCACCGCTGACCACGGCAATGCCGACCGCATGGTCGAGCCGGATGGTTCGCCGAACACGGCGCACACGACGAATCTCGTGCCGCTGGTGCTCGTCGGCAGCGATCTGCCGCTGCGCCCGCACGGCCGTCTTTCCGATATCGCACCCACCATGCTCGAACTCATGCACATCGAGCCCAAACCCGCAATGACAGGCGAGAGCCTTATCGAAAAATCATAAAGGAGTATGAACATGAAGGATTATTTTGAAATTGTGGACGTCAGCGCCAGAGAAATTCTCGACTCCCGCGGCAACCCGACTGTGGAAGTGGAAGTCACGCTCGACGACGGCACCGTCGGCCGCGCGGCTGTTCCCTCCGGCGCTTCCACCGGTATCTACGAGGCCTGCGAGCTGCGTGACGGCGACAAGAGCCGTTACCTCGGCAAGGGCGTGCTCAAGGCCGTGGAGAACGTGAATGTCGAGATCGCAGAGGCGCTGCAGGGCATGAACGTCCTCGACCAGACCTCGATCGACAAGCTCCTCATCGAGCTCGACGGCACGCCGAACAAGACCCGTCTCGGCGCCAACGCCATCCTCGGCGTGTCCCTCGCATGCGCGAAGGCCGGCGCGCTGGCGACCGGCCAGAGCCTGTATAACTACATCGGCGGCTGCAACGCCAAGACGCTGCCCGTGCCGATGATGAACGTGCTCAACGGCGGCGCGCACGCCACCGGCAGCAACGTCGATATTCAGGAGTTCATGATCATGCCCGTCGGCGCCAAGAGCTTCTCTGAGGCGCTGCGCATGTGCTCGGAGGTGTTCCACGTGCTCAAGAAGGTCGTCCCGGCCTCCGGCGTGGGCGACGAGGGTGGCTACGCGCCGAACCTCGACAGCGACGAGGACGCGCTCAAGGCACTTGTCAAGGCCATCGAGCTGGCTGGCTATAAGCCGTATGACGACTTCATGATCGCTATCGACAGCGCCTGCTCTGAGTGGTTCAACGCCGAGGACGGCTGCTATCATCTGCCGAAGCGCGGTATCGTCATGACCCGCGAGCAGATGGTCGACATGTATGCCGACTTCGTGGAGAAGTACCCGATCATCTCCCTCGAGGACGGCATGGCCGAGGATGACTGGGAAGGCTGGAAGATGCTCATGGACCGCCTTGGAAAGAAGATCCAGCTCGTCGGCGACGATCTGTTTGTCACGAACGTCCAGCGCATCAAGAAGGGCATCGAGCTCGGCGCCGCCAATGCCGTGCTCATCAAGCTCAACCAGATCGGCACCCTGACCGAGACGCTCGACGCCATCCAGATGGCGCACCGCGCCGGCTGGACGGCCGTCGTCTCGCACCGCTCCGGCGAGACCGAGGACACCACGATCGCGGACATTTCCGTTGCCGTCAACGCCGGTCAGATCAAGACCGGCGCACCGAGCCGCACCGACCGTGTCGCGAAGTACAACCAGCTCCTGCGCATCGAGGACGAGCTGTTTGACGTGGCGCAGTATCCCGGCAAGGATGCATTCTTCAGCATCAAAAAGTAATTTTCCCAAACCGGTATAAAAGGTGTTTGCGTGGGTGACAATACCCATGCAAACACCTTTTTTCTTGGAGGGAAACACGATGGAACCGAACAAGGACAAGAAACCGGAAAAGAAATCCGTACGCTTCATCGAAGGCAAGGGCTTCTACATAGCCCTCGTCCTGTGCGCAGCGGTGATCGGCGTTTCCGCCTGGTCACTGCTGGCGGGTACGAAGACTATGGATGACGGACGCGATCAGAACGTGGTGCTGGAAGTGACGCCCGCGCCGACGATCCCCGTGCCGGCGACGCCGGTGCCCATGCCGGAGATGACACCGGAGCCGGAAATTCCGGCCGAGGACGCGGCTGCAACGGCAGCGCAGGACAAGTACGTCTGGCCGGTGGACGGCGCCGTGCTGCGGCCGTACGCCATGACGGCGCTGGCCTATGACGAGACCATGTCGGACTGGCGCACGCATGACGGCATTGACATTGGGGCCAAATACGGCACGGTCGTCTCGGCCATGGCGTCCGGCACGGTCACGAAGGTGTATTATGACGATCTGTATGGCACGACTGTTGTGACCGAGCGGGAGGACGGCCTGCGGTGCATGTACGCGAATCTTGAGTCGATCCCAACGGTAAATGTCGGCGATCAGGTCTCCGTTGGGGATACCATCGGCTCGGTCGGTGATTCCGCCGGCTGTGAGTCGGCGCAGGAGAGCCACCTGCATCTGTCGGTCGCGGCCTCTGGTCAGAGCGTGTCGCCGCTGGATTATCTGCCGCAAAAAAATTAAAAATTCGTCGCAAAACTTATTGACAACAGGAGCATTGTTTGGTACAATGCTCCTTGCGTTTGGCAGTTGCTGAGGCGCGAACAACATGGCGGCATAGCTCAGTTGGCCAGAGCATTCGGTTCATACCCGAAGTGTCCCCGGTTCGAATCCAGGTGCCGCTACCAAGGGGATGCTGCACCCGCAGCATCCCATCTTAGGCCCGTTGGTCAAGTGGTTAAGACACCGCCCTTTCACGGCGGTAACATGGGTTCGAGTCCCGTACGGGTCACCATTTGGAGGCTTAGCTCAGCTGGTTAGAGCGCATGCTTCACACGCATGAGGTCGATGGTTCGAGCCCATTAGTCTCCACCAGCAAAATCCTGTGTTCAAAGAACACAGGATTTTCTTATTTCAGGAGGTGCTTATGAAGCTGATCGCTCTGGATCTGGACGGGACTCTGCTCAATTCGGGCAAGGTCGTCTCCCGGCGGAATTTTGCCGCGCTTTCGCTCGCGGCCGAGCAGGGACATGTGATCGTCCCCGCGACCGGGCGCGCCCTCCGGGCGATTCCGGAGCAGGTGATGGCGTTTCCGTTCCTGCATTATGCCATTACGATCAATGGTGCGAAAGTGTCGGATATGCGCACCGGGGAAGCGCTCCTGCGCGCGGAGATCGCACTCGGCACCTGCCTGCGGCTGCTCGACTTTGCCGCGCGTTATGATGCGATGTATGACTGTTACTGGAACGATACCGGCTGGGCAGATCGGGCGTTCCTGGAGCGGGTGCGCTATTATAATGCCGATGAGGAAGTGGTCGCGCTTCTGCGGCGGACCCGCGCCCCGGTGGATGATCTGAAGGCTTTCCTGCGCGAAAACGGTCAGCCAGTGCAGAAGGTACAGCTCTGTTTTCGTGACATGGCCGAGCGCGAAACGGCACGGTCAGAGATCGCAGCGGCGTTCCCGGAAATTCTGGTCACGTCGTCTTTTCGCAACAATCTAGAGCTCAACGCGGCCGATGCAGACAAGGGCAGGGCGCTGCTGTCGCTCGCGCAGCACTTGAGCATTCCAGCTGCGGATACCATCGCCTTCGGCGACAGCTCCAACGATCTGCGTATGCTGCGTGCAGCTGGCACGAGCGTTGCCATGGGCAATGCTGCGCCCGAGGTGCGCGCGGCCTGTGACTATGTTACCGAAACCAATGATCGCGACGGCGTGGCAGCGTTTCTCCATACACATGTTCTGCACTGAAAAATGAGATAGAAAAGGCCGTGTTCCGGAGAACACGGCCTTTTTTATCGGGTGATTACTTCTTGAGGTTGGCCTTGATGACCTCGCCCAGAATGGTCATGCCCTTTTCAATCTTCTCTTCGGGCATGCAGGAGTAGTTCAGGCGGATGCAATTGTTGTGGCCGGCGTCCGGGAAGAAGCCGTCGCCCGGGACGTACGCAACGTTGCGCGCCAGGCACTGCTTTGCCATCTCGTTGGTGTTGATGTACTCCGGCAGCTCGACCCAGGTGAACAGACCGCCGTTGGGGTGGGTGAACTTTGCCTCGGGCGGGAACTCACGCTCCATGGTCGCCATCATGACGTCGCGGCGCTTGCGGTAGCACTCCTTGATGGTGGCAACGTGCTGCTTCAAAAACTTCTTGAATGTCGGAATGCTCTTTTCTGCAATCGGTTCCGTCGACATACCCTGCAGAATGACAACATCAAACATCGGATTGATCAGATTGCCCT
>OJPF01000535.1_pt1 | contig 22473 bp, 17 predicted proteins | sample 1598441 | NCBI WGS metagenome assembly OJPF01 (sample SAMN03922474, study PRJEB24848) | human gut metagenome | isolation source: stool sample | host: Homo sapiens | place: Germany | collected 2010-11 | reverse complement strand
GACAGCAAGTCCATTTGCCGTGCCTGCTCAATCACGGCAGGGTCAAGCTGCACATAAGGTCTGTTACTTCTCATTCAATAAAATCACCTCCAGAAATAGAAAAAGCCGAGGGATTTTCGATTAAGAAAATCTCTCGGCTATGTAAAAGCGGCATCAGCTTCACGCTAATGCCGCAGCGGGTTAGAGCATATTCAGTTTTTTAAGATAGCTGACGCAATCAATGCAGCCTTTGAAATAAACCTCTTTCAGCCCTAAACCAGCCATCTCGTTTTTGCATTTCAGCACCTCGACCAAAGCGGTGCAATCCTCCAAAGACAGCTCGCAAGGTCTGTCTACATCAAGGACGGCTTTCACATTAGGGTACTGTTCGTAGAGCGTTTTTATCTGCTCCGTCAGCTCTTTATACCTCGTTTCGGAATGACAAGCTGTGCTTGTTTTGCTGAGATAATCGAAAAAGTCAGTATCGTATTCATCAAGAAATGTGCTGAAGCTCAAATCCTTTGCCATCTAACCACCTCCGATTTTCATTTCACAGCCCTATTATACATCTCGAAAAAGAGCTTCACAAATGTGGAAATCTGATTATCTCTCACGATTTGCACATTTTCTTTCGGGCTGTTCCTCAGTTTCTTCTGGCTCTGCGTCAAGTACGGCAGGGTCTTTTTTATCCAGATTTAGCTCGATGTTGAGAGCGTTCAGCCGTTCCGACTTTTCTTTCAGTTCTTCCTCAAAGGTAAACGGCTTTTGTACCTCGACTTTTGCGGTTTCAAGCTGTTCGATTGTTTCCGCCAGTTTAATCTGTGCGGCTTCCAACCGTGCGGGGAGCTTGGCAAGCTCGTTTTCAATTCGGGTCAGGTTTCCCAGAGGGTCAGAGCCTAATTCCACCTTGTATTTCGCTTGCCCACAGAGGTTAAGGCAGTAATGAGTACCCACCGTATCATAGAAAATCTCCATTTTGAAGCCACGATAAGAGCCGATTTCGATAGGTGCGGACAAGGGATATTCCTTGCAAATCGCAAGGAGCATTTCACCTGCGGCGGCTTTTTCGGTGTAGCTGATACCACGCAATGTCATCGGACAGAACTTTTCCTCGCCCTGCGGCTTGTGCTGTTCGGTAAGAGCTGTGTCAGCTTGGTAGCAGACAATGCGCTGTTCATACTCCGCAATGGTCTGAGGAAAGTGTTTGAGTATCCTGTCCTCAAGGTCGTAATGCTCGGATAGATAGCTTTGTTTCAGCACTTTGAGCTTGGAAACCTGAATGTCTAAGTCCATTTTTTCCTTAAAACGCTCGTCACCTGTGGCAAGCATTTTGACCTCCGCAAAGGACAAAGCAACCTCGTCCACATCTTCGGCAGAACGGACAGGGCTTTTGCTCGTCATTATCTGGGATATGAATTTCTGTTTGCTTTCTACCAACTGATAGAGATAAGCGTCAAAGGTCTGCTCAGTTACATAGCGGTAAACCTCAACCTCTGGGAACATATTTCCCTGTCTTTCAATACGCCCTTGCCGTTGTTCAAGGTCGCTCGGTCGCCACGGACAGTCCAAATTGTGAATGGCTATGAGCCTGTCCTGAACATTCGTGCCTGCGCCCATTTTTGGGGTAGAGCCTAACAATACACGGACTTCGCCGCTTCGTACCTTTGCGAACAGTTCTTTTTTCTGTGCGTCTGAGGTCGCTTCGTGGATAAACCGTATCTGCTCGGCAGGGATACCACGGGCAACCAATTTCTCACGCACATCATCGTAGATGTTGAATGTGCCGTCATTCTTCGGAGTGGAGAGGTCGCAAAACACAAGCTGCGTAGCTTTTGTGTCGGCGTATTTCTCCCAGATACGGTACACATTGTCGATACAGGCGTTGACTTTGCTGTTCGGGTCATCTGGCAGCATCGGGTCAATCATTCTCTGGTCGAGAGCAAGGTTGCGCCCGTCATTCGTGATTTTGAGCATATTATCCACATTCGGCTCTACAAGCCTCGCCCTGACTTTCTCAGCCCGTTTTGCAAGAGAAGCTACCATTTCGCTTTGTATCTCGCTCGGCTTGGTCTTGATATTGTGGTAATTTACTTTCGGCACGGGGAGTTTTAACATATCGGCGGTCTGTATATCCGCCACCTCACGGAACATCAACATCAGCTCTGGCAGATTAAAAAACTTGGCAAAGCGTGTCTTGGCTCGGTAGTTTGTACCCTCTGGGGCAAGCTCCAGAGCCGTTACGGTTTCTCCAAAGGTAGAAGCCCAACTGTCAAAATGCTGCAAGCCGTTCCGCAGTAAGGTATCATACTGCAAATACCGTTGAACAGAATACAGCTCTACCATTGAATTGCTGATAGGCGTACCCGTTGCAAATATTGTCCCTCGGTTGCCTGTGATTTCGTCCAGATAACGGCATTTCATAAACAGGTCGCTTGATTTTTGAGCTTCGGTCTGGGCAATGCCACCGACATTTCGCATTTTCGTGTAGAGATACAAGTTCTTGTAAAAATGGCTCTCATCAATAAAGAGCCTGTCAATGCCGAGCTGTTCAAAGTCGATTACCGTGTCCTTGCGCTTGGTATCGTTGAGCTTGTCGAGCTTTGCTTTTATCCCTTTTCGGGTTTTCATAAGCTGCTTGACCGTGAACTGTTCTCCTTTGCTTGCCTGCACATCATCAATACCACGCTCAATATCATCGAGCTGCTGTTCGAGCTGTTCCCGTTGCCGTTCAATGCTCATCGGGATTTTTTCAAACTGACTATGCCCGATAATGACCGCATCATAATCGCCTGTGGCAATGCGGGAACAGAACTTTTTGCGGTTTCCCGTTTCAAAATCCTGCTTTCGTGTCACAAGGATATTAGCACTCGGATACAGACGCAGATACTCAGAAGCCCATTGACCGACAAGATGATTTGGAACAACGAACATCGCTTTATTGCAAAGTCCGAGCCGCTTGCTTTCCTGTGCGGCGGCTACCATTTCAAAGGTTTTTCCCGCACCTACCTTGTGGGCAAGGAGCGTATTGCCGCCATAGAGAATATGAGCGATAGCGTTTACTTGGTGCGGTCTTAGGGTGATTTCTGGGCTGATGCCGCCGAAAGTAATATGACTTCCATCGTACTCACGGGGACGGACAGAATTAAAAGTGTCATTGTAATACCTGACAAGGCGGTTTCTCCGTTCTGGGTCTTTCCATATCCAATCCTGAAACGCCTGTTTGATTGCTTCCTGTTTTGCCTGTGCCGCCGTGGTTTCCTTTGCGTTGAATACGGCTTTTTTGTTTCCGTTCTCGTCATACACATAATCAAAAATACGGGTATCACGGAGATTTAGAGTATCCTCAATAATACGATAGGCGGAAGCCCTCTTTGTACCGTAGGTGCTGTCCGCCTTTACATTTCCGTAATCGGAACTCTTATTCTCAATAAACCAATCGCCGTTAATCAGGGTATATCTTACCCTGATACGGCTTTGTGCATAGCTTGACGGAGTTAAAAGCTCCATTACAAACCTTTGAATATCCTCCTGCGGTATCCAAGTCGTACCCAGACGGACAGAGATTTCAGCCGCCGACAGGTCTTGCGGTATGACCTGCTTTAAGGCTTGTGCGTTGACCGCAAACTCTGGATTTTCCTTTGCTGCGGCTTCGGCGGTTATGAGTTTGGCTCTTACATTGCCAGACAAATACTCATCGGCAGTTACATACTGAGCAGGCTCGGTTGCGGGGATACGGAAGATAACGCCCTGCAAGTCCTTAATGATTTTTTCTTTCGGTGTGCCTGTAAGCTGTTCCATATAGTGCAGGTCAACACGGGCTTTTTCACCGATAGACAAGGCAAGAGCTTCGCTTGCAGTTTCAACGGAAGTGATTTCACGGTGGGGCTTTATCGTCCTTTTCGTGAACATATCCGCTTTTCTTTTGAAATTACCCTCATCGTCAAGCACCTCCAGAGAACACAAAAGGAAGTAACTCTCGTCCGATGCAAAAGCGAGATAGTTTCCTCGGTTGTTGATTAGTCCGTACTGCTTCGTAAAGCTGTCATACAAACGGTTTAGATTTTCCTGTTCGGTGTGTATCAAATCATCTGGGTAATCCTCGGTCTGATACTCTATGAGCTTTCTCACGCAATCACGGATTTGGATTAGTCCCTTGATACGGTTTTCTGCGGTAACAGACGCCGCCGCAGGGGTCATACGGTCATCTTCTCTGAAATAAACCTTGCCGTCCACCAACGCATACGAGAAGTTTCGCACATTCGGGTCGGCGGGAATAGAAGCGTCCTGCCCGTCAGAGATTTCATCAAGCTCGTTTTCGTACTCTGGGATTTCTCCCTGAATGTTCTGAACAGCGTTATGAAGCAGCTCCGACAAAGGTATATCTTGATAGGCTTTGCAGGCAGAGTCGAAGCCAAAGCGTGTGCTTTCCATTTTCATCTCGCCTAAAATCATCTCTGGGTGCTGCACAAAATAGCTGTTCATCGTAATGCCGTTCTCATCGGTATCAAGGTGTACCCAATCTGGCTCGATGTCTGCAATGCGGTCACGCTTCTGCAAAAAGAGAATGTCACTTGTAACCTCTGTGCCTGCGTTTGCTCGGAAAGTGTTGTCGGGCAGTCGGACAGCTCCGAGCAGCTCGGCTCGCTGGGCAATATATTTGCGTATTTCAGGGCTTGCCTTATCCATTGTTCCCTTAGAGGTAATAAACGCAACAACACCGCCTGCACGGACTTTATCAAGAGCCTTTGCGAAAAAGTAGTCGTGAATGAGGAACTTCTGGGCGTTGTATCGGCTGTCGTTGACCTTGAAATCTCCAAACGGCACATTGCCGATAACCACATCAAAGTGGTCGTCTGGGAGCTTTGTTTCTTCAAAGCCCTGCACGGAGATATTCGCTTTCTGGTAGAGCTGCTTTGCGATTTTTCCCGTAAGGGGGTCGATTTCCACACCGTAGAGCTTCGAGCCTGCCATCTCATCGGGAAGCAGACCAAAAAAGTTGCCCGTTCCGCAGGACGGCTCTAAAATACTGCCCTCGGAAAAGCCCAAACGCTCAAGAGCTTCATACATACCCTTGATTACAACGGGCGGCGTGTAAAATGCTGTCAGGGTGGACTCCATTGCCGCACGGTATTCTTCTGGAGAGAGGCTTGCATACAGCTCTTTGAACTCATCAGCCCACGCCGTATTGTGTTCATCAAACGCCATAGACAGACCGCCCCAACCGACATACTTTGAAAGGGTTTCCTGTTCTTCAGGCGTGGCAAGTCGGTTTTCAAGCTCCAACTCGTGTAAGAGATTGATAGCCGCCATATTATTGCGGAACTTTTCTTTTGCGCTGCCGACACCCAAAGTATCCTCGGTAATGCGGTAATTGTAGCGTGACTCTGAGGGGGCAGGGGCGGGAGATGCCGCCTTTTCAGGCTGTTTTTCTTCCTGTGCCTTACTAAGCAGGCTGCGGATATAGCCGATTTTCTCCACACGGTTTATGGGAAAGCCTACAGCATCGGCAAAGGTAATATCCCGCATTGACACATCGCCGCTTATTTCGCTGATGCTTTCAATGACATAGCGGCGGTTATCCATAACGATTTCCTTGCCGATAAGGTCAGCGTTATCCTGCTTATCGGGCTGTTCCTGCTGGCTTCGTTCCGCATCTTTCTGAGCGAATAGCTTGACGATGCTTTCAGCACTATTCAGAGTGTCGGCGTATTCCTGCGCTTCCTCCTCGGTTTCAAAGGTCTGGTAAATGCCGTCCACATCGTAATACTGCCCGTCTTGCCCTTCTGGTACGGTGTTATCCCGTATGATAAACGGGTCGGCAAAGGCATCGGAAGTCAGTTCTACGGTATAGTGCGGAGTTTGCTTTTCTTCCTCGGCAGGGGCAAACCAGTCGCTTTCTGTTGCCATAATCTCCGCATAGAGCTTCTCGTCCTCTGAGGTAAGGGCTTTATGCTGCTCCAGATAGGGTACAAACATATCTCGTCCCCGTTGCAGGCTTTCTATTTGTTCACGGTAATAATCCTCGCCCTGTTTCTTCCATTCGGGAATAAACGGGCAGTTCGGGGACAGGGAGTATTCGTAAAAATTTTTGATATGGGAGATAAGGTCGCCCTCGCCGTCGCCAATATCAAACCGTCCTTCATAATGGAAATCTTCGCCGCCGATAGTAGCGGTAATCTCAAAATCGGTCTTATGATACCAGCCGACATTATCCTTGCTCTCACGCTCACGGTGCTGCTTTTCGTCCAGAACGCCGAGAAGGTAGTTGCCCAGAGCAAAGCTCAAATCGGTATATCGGTCATTAAACTGCCTGTCATAAAAGGCGGGGTGTTCCGAAAATCCGATAGAGAACTTTATGCTGTCTGGCTTTTCTTCGGGCGGTGTTTGAACGCTCTGCTTTTCGGTAACGACTACTTTCAAATGGTCGTTTACAGGGTTTTCCTTCAGCTTTTCCTCAAAGTCGGCTCGGCTGAGTTCCTTGCCGAACAACGGAAATTCGGGATTACGCAGAGAAACGGTATTTTCGTCAAACGCCGCAATCTCATATTTGTCTGCGCCGATATATACAACATCGTCCTCGTGATAGACATAGCGGAGAGGATACAGCTCCATAAGCTCCTGCGAAAACCGCCACGCATTGCTGCGGCTGTAAACATCGGCGGTCTTGCCCTGTACCAGAGCAAGAAAATCGAGGAGCTGCTGAACAGTAGAGGGGTCGCCCAAATGCTGCTCCATCTGTTCGGCGGTCACATCGGCAAGGTCGGTGCGCCCCACATTTTCAAGCAGGTCTTTCTCATAACCGTCTAAATCACGGATAAAATCGGACAGCCGCAGGGCAAGGGTATTTCTTTTATCGGCAGGCGGAAGGTCACGGCTTGCGTCAATGAAACGCCGCCGTGCCATTTTCCTTTGGGCGTCGATTTCGTACTGCGGAGCTTTCTCACTTTCGAGATAATCGGCGTAATGGTCTTTTTCCTTTTCATTCAGGTAACGGTCATTCTTTATCAGCTCACGCAGCCGCTTTTCGACCTTTACCCAAGAAAGAACAAGGTCGGGGTTTGCAGATGAGCCGTGCTTTTCAATCGCAACGCCTTTCCCATCATATGAAAAGTGTCCCTGTGTACCGTCTGGGAAGTAGTGCGTACCACTGCTCGTACCGTACTCTTTTTTGAGAAAATCAATATTGCTTTTTCTGTCCTCATTCTTTTGAAGCTGACGGTAGATACGGTATTTACCGTCCTGAAAGCCGCTTCCTCTCAGGAGAACAGAGTCAATATCCTCCTGAGAAATAGCAAAAGCAGAGGATTTTTCGTCCTCTGCTTCTGCTAACATTTCAATCTGTTCTTCTACGGTGGGGAGATTGACCGTGACCTGCTGTTCGTCAGCGACATTTAGCTGTAAATCAGCTCGGTCAGTATCGTTTCCTCCGCCTGACTGCGGATATTGTTCATCAGTCCGACCCACTGCATCGGCGCTTTCTCTTTCAGCTCCTCCGTCACGCCCTGTTCCTTGCAAAGCTGTTTTGTCAGAAGCTCCAGCCTCGTGAGAGCCGTCTGTTCCACCTCGTAAAGATGTTTGTTCATCTCGCCTGATGTCAGCAGATTGAGGTAGGTCACTCGCTTGTGCTGCTCCAGATAATCCCTGTGCATCAAAGCGTATCTGCCAAGCTGAATTTCTGGCTCTGTCGGTAATGTCAGGTCGGGAATAAGATAATCCCCTTGTTTGGTGTAAGTGATTTCGCTCATTATGATTACTCCTTTCGGCTTGTTCTCTGCCTACATCATAGCGTGTTTGAGATTGCGGCGCAAAGGTGCGATTTGGGCGTTTGTCCGCAATTTGCACATCTCGGATAGTCTGGGAGATTTCCCTGAGCGCCATTTCCGCAATGTCGCTTGTCGCAATGCCGAGTGCGTTGATAGTGGCGGGGGTATTAAAATTGATGATTTCCGCAAAATCCTCACGCTCAAATACCGCATCGGTATCCACACCGCAGCGGCTCATCAGCATATATGCTACGCTGTTGACCGCAAGCCGCCTGTAAATGACCTCGATATTATATTCGTCAAGCTCCTCTAAAAAACTGTCCTGCGTACAGCTTTTGAGCTGCGGCATATAATCCTGCAAATTATCCTCAACTGCGTTTTTTGCCGTTTCCACCAGCACCATAGCAAGGTCGGTGCTTTCCACATCGCCAAATCTGTCGGAGAGTCGTTCGATAACTGCCTGCTCGTATCGCTCACGCATCTGCCATATCGGAATAGGGCGGCTGCCGTAATAGCCCTCGTGGGTGTCGGATATATCAAAATAGTATTTCAGCGTATTCCTGCGACCTTTCGGGTCGAACACCGCAATGCCTTTGCTGTCTTTGTTTACCCAACGCTTAAACTGCTTGTTCCAAGTTTCAAGCTGCGCTACCGCAACAGCATCAGGGCGTTGAGCGTAAATCAGGAGCTGCTCATCAAATCGGCACTTATAGTTGCGGCAGGCAGAAGATAAAAAACTCTGCCACGCCTGCGGGCTTTTCGCAACCGCAACGCCTGTGCGCCGATACAGCTCTGTAATTAGCTGATACTTCGCAGCCAATCTTCGCACACCTCCTTATCGTTCCAAATCTCGGTTTTTATGCTTACGGTCATACTCGCCGCATCGCTCGGCAATTTCAGAATACATTTTGTGACGCATTTCACGCTCAAAGGCTCGGTATTCCTTTGCCTTTTCTGTCGGCTTGTACCATACGCTGTCCTTATCCGCTTTATCCATCTGTTCGTATTTGTCGTCAATTTGGTCGGTATATTTTTTATAGATGGCGTGAGCAGCAGGACTTTCCATCGCATAGCGGTAACGGTCAAGACTTTTATGACTGCCACGAAGCTGTGCGTATTCATACAGCATACAGATTATCTCACGGTCAAGTCCTGCCTGTCCCTCGGCGGCGTAGATTTCCGAAAGGCTCTTACACCGCCAAGCGTGAAAAGGCTCGGTATCATTGGAGCTGTGTGAGGACAGATATACACCGTCTTTCTTGACGGTAATACGGTTGATAAGCTCTGTACTCATTCTGCGTTACCTCCGAAAAAGGAAATGACCTTGTTTGCCTTGATACTCTTTTGCAGCTCATTGATAATACCGATGTCGGCTATGGTAACGCCCTGTATTGCAAGAATATCGTCCATTGTCATAGCGGCAATCGACTTTTCATCGGTAAAGCCTGCTTCAAAGACCTTACCAAGCACCTTGATTGCCTTTTGATTGAGTGCCATTCTCAAAACCTCCTTATCGTTCTAAATCTTTATGCTTCTGGGCTTTCGTTACCGCCTGCGGCTCTGGGGACTTCGGCTCATAGGTCGCTCCGTTTTGTTCCATACGCTCGGCAAACTCGCAGATATGGAAGATGTTATTTCCAATCTCTGTATGATGCTCGTCAATAAAACGGCAGGGGCGTTCTGTTTTCTCGCCCCACGATGATGTGATGACGATTTTGCCGCCGTCTGGGATACGGAACAGCTCCTTGTAATTTGGGTCGATAAATCGGATACCCTGTTCGGCTTTTTGGATATGCCTGTCAAGCCATTCTTTCACAAAACAGCAGCAGTAAAAATTGTAATCGCCCTTAGTGGGATTGCACCGAAACAGAAAGGCGTGTTTTTCCGTATCCACACGGAAACCGTACTCGGCGCAATAGTTTCCTGCAAATGCGCTTTCGGGATAACGCCTTGCAAACGCACTCATATCATAGCGGTTGTGCAAAAGCCCCTTGTCCTCACGAAGCGAATTGATAACCTCGTCAAGCTCATTTTTGAAATCGTCTGTATTCAAATCCCGCCTGCGGTCAAACCAAGAGGAATAGAACTCCTTGCCGCCTGCGCCGAAGTCGCCACGCAGATAACCGATACTGCCTGTCTGCCCTTCAAGCTGCATACTCTGAGCGTAGGTGTATTTCTGTTCGGTAGGGGTTAAGGCTCGTATCTCCATATCAGCGTTCCTCCCGATTTTTCTGTTTTTTCTCTTTCTGCTGCCCCTTGATTTTTGCAAGAGCTTCCTTTGCCCAATCAGGCATACATTCGGACTTGATTTCACCCAACACATCGTACCGTTCCCATCTGGACTTTTCGCCTGTAGCAAGACAAGTACCAAAGACAGCGTTACCTCTGCCGCCTGTTGCGCCATTGCCGCCCTCCGCTAAAACAAGCTGAAAAGCAGGGTGCTGATATTCATACCGTTTCGGCTCTGCATTGATAACGACAACCTTGCCGACAATACTGCTGCTGCGTTTGTCTGGAATACAATGCTCTTTCGTGAATACGGTATTGTCAAAAGCGAATTTGGATAACTCGGATTTGGTTTGCTCTATCTGGGACTGTACTCGCTGAATGAAAAGCTCCATCGCTTCCAGATAATCGTCACAGCCGACGCTTTCGGTTGCCCACGGCATACCAAGCGGATTATGGCAGTCGCAGTAGCTTACAAGAAAATGGTATTTATCGCTTTTATCCACGCCGAAAACAACCTCTTTGTCGCCGATATAAATGCTGTTCACGACCTCATAATTGCCGAGCATTCGTTTTTCTTCACGCATTCGATTGCTCCTTTCGTTTCTTTTCCTCTTTCTGTTCGTCTAAAATCCTGCGGATACAGACATCGCAGAAAATAACAGACCCGTCCTTATATCGGGGATAGGGACAGGTCGTGCAGTCATATTTTTGTTTATCGCTCACGGTCATCACGGCTTTTCTGTTTTTTATCGGGCTGGTTATAGGGCATATGGCACTCTCTCTGGTAGCGTTCATTCAGCTTTTCTCTTGCTTCAGATAACTGATTGCAGTAATATCCCCAGAAATAATCCGAGCCGTCCTTGCAGTACCAGCACACATACGGGTTGGGGGCTTTGGAGTTATGACCGATGACAAGCTCGTTGTTCCCGATAGTACAGCTCTCAATAATCTCATAACCGCCGTTTATGCGTTTTTCGTCCATTTCACACCTCATTCCTTAGCGTATTTGCGGTATGCCTTTTCGCCCTCGGCACGAAGCCTCCTTACACGGGCGTTTCCCGCAAGCTCTGGATATTTTGCTTGCAGCTTGCGGCGTGTTCTTCCCACGCTTTCAAAGCTCGGCAGACCAAGATATTTATACTGTTCCATTACCTCTGCAAAAGACATTGCTCCTGCATCTTTCAAACAGGTGTTGCAAACAATCAGATAAAGGGTCATATCATCGTTTCTGGCTTCCTCGTTCTTTTGCAGAATAGCCTTTACTTTACTCTCAATGGTTTTCAGGTTTTTCATAGATTGCCTCCATATATAGAAAGAGGGCGGCTTACTTTGGTAAGCCGCCCCCATCTGTAAAATCGGGTTATTTCTTCTTTCTGTTTCGGATGTTAAGCCATATTGCCGCACCGACGATGAACACGACAAGCACAATGGCGATAATGGTTTTAGCGTCCATCAATTAGTCCTCCTTTTTCTTTTTCTTGAAGCCGACAAAGCCGAGAACGCCTGCGCCGATAACGGAAGCAGCCGCAAGGCTTACCCACAAGCCCAGATTGAAGTCATCGCCTGTTTTGGGCGTATCTCTGAACTCGTTGTGCATCTCAACAATGGTAGTAGCCCCCGTTTTGACCGTTGCCTGTTTGTCGGCGGGAAGGATATATCCTGCGGAAGCCGAGTCGCTGACTTCGGACACGGTGTACTCTCCGATACGCAAGCCCTCGATGAAAATTTCTCCGTTCTTGTCGGTCTTGAAAGTTTGGTCGTAGCCGTCCGCACTTGTCACACGGAAGGAGAAGCCCTCAACTTTTCCGTCAGAGGAAGTCTTGACGATTTTGAGAGAGCCTTTCTGCGCCTCATTGATAAAACCAACGCCTGCTTTGTTCTCTACGGTATAGGTCTTGCCGTTTTCCTCGATGGAAACGCCGTACACGCCTTCATCAAGCACAAAGCCGTCTGGAGCTGTTTTTTCACGGACGAAATACTTGCCGTAGCGCAGCTCGGTCATTTGATAAACGCCGCCCTCAAGCTCCGTCATTTCACCGCACAGCTCATCGCCCTCGTCAAATTCGCCGTTGCCGTTCGTATCGGCATAGACCTCAAAGACCGCACCTGTGAGTTTGTTGTCGGGATAATCTGCATCAACCTTAGTCAATTCAATATTGCCCTTGATAAAGTAGTTCACAAGCTCGATTTCCACGACCTCATCAACTTTGCCGACAGTTACGGCGATTTCTTCCTCGGAGAGTACAAAACCTGTGGGACTTTCAATTTCACGAATTACCCAAGTGCCATACGGTACTTTTTCAAAAGAAAAACTACCATCATCGGCTGATGTGGTAGTCTGGATAGCATTTTCTTTTGTAAACTCAGTAGTTCCCGTCTTAAAGATACCGATAACCGCACCGCCCAGAGCCTTTCCGTCCTCATCGGATTTCATACCGCTTACCGAGCCGTAAATGATTGTATTCTCAATGGCTTCGCCGTCATTTGCAGAAAGATGAACAACCGCCGTGTCCTGACCTGCGTACTCAAAGATAACAGGATATTTCTGCTCGTTCAGCACATAGGCGGGATTGGTGGACAGCTCTTTTACATAGTAGCTGCCGAACGGAAGGTCGCTGTTGACCGTTCCTTTGCCATTTTCGTCCAGAGAGATAATCTCAATCAGACCATCGGCGGGGATAACCGTGCCGTCTGCGGCGGTAAGGTCTGCTTCCGCATACAGGCCAAAGGTTACATCAAAGATTTCGCCGTTATTGCCGACACCGTAGGCTTCGTCTGTTTCAAGGCTCTTTACAAGGTCGATTTCCACACGCTGTCTTTCGTTGTAGAAGCTCGTGGAAGTTTCTGTGACCGCAACCTCCTGACCTGCATACACAAGCTCGACAGCGTGAATTTCGTCATTCAGCACCATTCCGTAAGGAGCTGTGATTTCTTTTATCTCGTATTTGCCCAGATACAGCTCTTTGGATTTTGCAGTTCCGTCCGTGCCTGTGGTAACGGTGTCAACCACCTCGCCCTTAGAAGTTCTCAGCGTTCCGTCCAGAGTAAAAATATCTTCGGCGGCGGTAATCTCATACACCGCACCTTCCAGCCCCTGTGCCGCAAATACGGGCTGATACATTCCGTTATTCTCTGAAACGGAAGCGAACACCTCGCCAGATTTGGAAACGGTAATCGTCCCTTTCTGCGCCATATTGGAGCGAACTACCTCAATGACCGTAATGCCGCTTTCTTCGCCAGAGCCGTCCTGTGTTACATCAAAATAGACAGGCTCGGAGTTTAAGACATAGCCATACGGAGCCTGCACCTCCACGATGGAGTATCCCGTGCCGTATTCCAAAGTCTGTGGCGTGATAAGGTCGCCGTCTGCTGTGGTATAAAAGGTGTCAATGGTCGTCACTTCGGGATAAGTGAAAGTCATTGTCACAAGCTCGCCGTTGGGGTCATAAATCTGGAAGCCTGCGCCTGCATACGGAATGGTATTGCCTGTTTCCGCATCTTTCTTTACGATTTTGATATAGCTTTCAAAATTCGCATTGTTGATGAGATAGCGATAGGTCTGACCGTCCTGATTGATGAACACATCAAAAGGCTTCATCAATTCCAGTCCCTCCAGACCAGAAGCGGTCTGCTCTACGGTATAAATACCGTACACCAAATCTTTTGTCTGAGCGAAGCCGTTTTCGTCACAGATGAGTATATCCCGTTCGGTTTCCTTTGCAGCGTCATAGCTGCCTGCGGATTTCAAATAGACTTCAAAGGTAGCTCCCGTTTCAGGCGTTTCAATCTGGGTTTCTCCGTCATCGGTATGCTTGATGATGGCGATATTGCCCTTGATAATCTGCTCGGTCACATCGTTTGCGGTGCTGTTGCGCTCTACGGTATAAAGCTCTGGCTCTGCGCCGATATGATGAATAGTGGTGTCGAGCAGATAGCCCTCGGACGGGCTGATTTCTCGGATAGTCCAGTCATCATCGCAGATATAATAGTCGGTGGTAAACTGCCCATTCTCGTCCGTGGTGTAGGTGTCAATCAGTTCCTCGCCTTTATAAATACCGTAAACCGCACCCGCAAGAGAAGCATCGCCCTGCGCTGTGCCTGTTTCCGCATCGGATTTCGTCACGGTTACATTGAACTTCTTGAGAATATTCGTAAAGCTGCGGCTTGTGACCTTTTCCCATTCAATCGGAGCTGTCTGGCTTTCAGGAACGACATAGCGGACAGCCGTATCCACTTCCTCAACGGTGTAAGGCGTATTGCCACTGATTAGGACATTCTCAAATCTCGCCACACCGTTTTCATCGGTTACAGCGTACTCGTCCACAGGCAAGCCGCTAAGGGAAGTGCCGTAGAGATGGAACTTCACGCCCTCCACAAGATTGTCCTCAGAGTTTTTGATAACCTCCAGACTTCCACGCTTTAGGGTATTGTTAAAGGTCACAGTAGAAGTATGACCGCTTACAATCGTTACCCTTTGAACACTCTGCGGCTCGTATCGGTCAATGGACTGCTCTGTGACGGTATAAGTCCCCGGCATTAGCTGAACATCTACCGTACCGTCTGCGCCCGTGGTAACGGTTTTGTTGACGCCGTTTCCAGAGATATTGAAGCTGATGCCAGATACAACGCCGTCCTCAGAGGTCTTTTTAATCTGTCCTGTGCCGTAGGTTTCTGTATTGAGCTTAAAGTAGAAATACACAGGGTCGGAAGCTCCAGAAACCATTGTCTGCTTGCCGACACAGCCCCAAATGAGCATTTCGTCACAATCGAGATTGACATCTTTCTGCGCCGATACCGTTACAGGCGAAGTAATCATCTTATCGCTTGTAAAAGTATATTGGTTGCCGCTTCTTGTTACGGAAATACCGCTTGCGGAGAACTGAATATCAGACAATGTGTTGTTGGTGTCCTCCAGCGTCAGGCTGTATTTTTGCGTGTCAGGATTGTATTTCAGCGTGTAGGTGTCCGCACTGTTCTGGCTTCTCGCAGCAAAGCTCGGAATGGTATAATGCTTTGCCATCTGCGACAAAATCCAGTCGTAGCATTTCTCGGCGGGTCTGCCTTTCAGGGAATAGTAGTAGGTGTCCGCATCAATCCCGTTTGCGCTGTGCAGGTCGGTTGGGCTTGTACGGAGCTGCTGCTGGTATTCCCAGATAATCGTCTGGGTCGCAAAAGCGTAATCATCTGCGTTTGTGCCTGCAACGGGAGAGGACTTGCCCTCACGCCAGCCGTACATCAAAGCCATCATAATACCGAACTGAGCGTCAGTCGGCAGGTTTTGAAAATACGAGCTGTTCTTGCCGCTTTCAGACACATAGGAATTGCCTGTGTTGAAATCAACGCCAGACTCTACGCAGTAAACCTGATGCGTCCCGCTGTTATCTGTCATCAGATATTCCCGTTTCGCAGTTCCTCCGTTCGCCGTCCTTACAGAAATATCGCCGTTGCTGTCATAAACAATGAACGAATACGGGGCTTTGCTGCGGTAATACTCGCCGTCAGAGCCGACATAGTAATCGCCAAAGGAAGATGTGCAGCTTTTACCTTCCTCGCTCGTCCACGCAAAGGCGGACATCGGCAAAGCTGTCACCATCATCAGCAGGCAGAGAGCCGCCGACAGGATACGCCTGCCTTTCTTTGTAAACTTCGTTTTCATAGGCTGTTAAACCGTCCTTTCTTGATTTTGGGCATAAAAAAATCCCTCTGCTTTTAACAGAGGGAAAAGCCTGATAGCTGCTTACGCAAAGAGGAAATAAATCGAGTAGCTGCCGTTTCCTCTTGCTTCGCAGCAGATATTAAAAACTGTGATTTCATCAATTCCGTATGCGCCGAGATTTTCGACGGTATGGAATGTGATATAGCGTTCAAGGCTCTGCTTTAAGGCTTCGCCCTGATTGTTCTGTGACGCTGTTACGGGGTTCCACCAAGTGGAATTGCTCGGAGTGAGTGAGCTGTCTAAGGCAAGCCCCATATCAAGACCAATGCCGATGCAATCCGCTTTAACCGCTTCAATGTCAAATTCATAATCATAGGCGGTCTTAGGCTTTGTATCTTCTGGGACTGTCTGCGGCGGTATTACCACGGGCGGCTCTGTTTCCTCTGGCTTTTCGGCAGGAGCAGAGCTGCTTTCCGTTACCGCAGGCTTGCTTTCAGACACATTGTTTTCCTCTTGTAGCACAGGCTCGGTTTGCTTTGGAGTTTCGCTTTCAACAGGCTCACACGCCGTAGCTTCTGCATTGCTTTCAAGCGCAGTATCCGTTTTCGCACTTTTGCTTTCTGTACTTTCCGAGAAAGAACTGCTTTCCGTGCTTTCTGTTTCGGCGGCGGCTTCTGTTTCCGTCACAAGCTCGTAATTATCACTTTCTTCGGGAACTGTTGAAACATCGGCACAGCCGCTTAATGACAATATCAGCACAAAAAGCATTGCAATCATCTTTTTTCGCATAGCATAGACCTCCTTTGCGGCTTCATTATACGAAAAACCGCAGAAGCTCTCAAAGGTAGAAAATCTTTCAAGCAGAGTGATTTGCATATTCTCTTTTCGGATAGTCTTGGTAGTAGCAAAGGGGGTGAGGTGTGGAGAGGGGGAAAGCCGAAAAAGCGGCTATCCACGCAAACGGACAGACCTCGCCCTCGGTGTGCGGCTATCGTTCCTGTGCTTTCTGCCGTTGCAGGTGGCGGTTGTAAAACTCCAGCGCCTTTACAACAAAATCCGCTTCCTGTCCTTTGGGGACGGATTTGGGAATGAGCTTGGTTATCCTTTCGTCACGGAAAACAGGCTTTTCCCTTTGATTTGGTTTTTCTTCCTCCATAATGCTCTGGATAACCTCGTCTGTGAGCTTGCCGTCCTGCATAAACTTCTTCATTTTGATAGCCTGTGCAAGCGACGGGGTAGCGTCGTTGTAGCTCATAGCTTCAAGCAGGGTATATTGCTGTTCCTCGGTCAGATAAGAGATTTCAACGGCGGGGCGAAAAGCAATCTGCCTTTCATCTACCATTTGCAAGATTTCGGGTACAAGCTCGGTCAGACGGATAAAACGGAAAATCTGATTTTTACTTTCACCAACTTTGTCGGCAAGTTCATCGCTCGAAGTGGCAAACTCTAAATTATTACCCATTGGGGAATAATTTTCTTTCGTGGGTCTGCCTGCTTGTCGCTTCATCGCTTCCAGCCGCATTTTATAGGCAAAGGCTTTCTCGCTCGGAAAAATCGTTGACCTCTGTAAATTGCTTTCTACCATTACAATAATGGCTTCATCACGGGTCAGCTCTTTAATCTCGCATTTCAGCGTTTCAAGCCCCGCAAGCTCGCAAGCCTTTTTTCTTCTGTGTCCGCTTACAAGCTCATACCGTCCGTCCTCTTTAAGCCGAACGGTAGCAGGGGTCATTACGCCGTTTCGCTTAATGCTCTCGACAAGCTGCTGCATATCCTCGTCCATTAAAACCTTGAACGGGTGGTCTGGAAACTCGTCAATCTGCGATAAGGGAATATCTCTGATTTTACTCAGCTTTGCTTCTGCACGGCTTTCATCTGTCTGAAAAAGGTCATCGTAAGCGGTCAGTTCGATTTTGGTTTCTCTGCTTCTCGCCAATCTCTGCCACCTCCTTTCCGAACTGCTCATAAGCTGCGGCAACCTTACCGCTTTTGTCGTAAGCAAAAATGCTCTTGCCCTCTGCGGTAGCTTCCACCGCACGGATAGAATGCGGTATCTCAGTATCAAACACCTTGATTTTTTGACCGTAGGCACTTTTTACCGTTGCCGTGATTTCCTTAGAAATGTTGGTACGGGGCATTACCATAGTCATTAAGATACCGTCTATCCGCAGCTTGGGATTGATTTGTCGTTTTACCATTGACACAGAGCGAAGCAACAGCTCCAAACCTTTCGCTGAAAGGTAGTGCGGCTGTGTTGGGATAATCACGCTGTCTGCCGCCGCCAGAGCATTTATCGTTATCATACCGAGAGAGGGCATACAGTCGATAAGCACATAATCGTAATTCTTCTTAACCTCATTTACATAGGTTTTCAGAACACGCTCACGGCTCATAGCATTGATAAGCCTTACTTCAAAGCCTGATAACTCAATGTTGGACGGAAGCAGGTCAACGCCCTCGCTATGGTGTATGATACCTTGCGAAACATCAAAGGATTTATCGTCTACGATGTTCTGCATTACAGTGGAGAGCGTTATGGGTATATCGTCAGGTCTGTTGTAGCCGAGTGCCATTGTGAGATTTGCCTGTGCATCGGCATCAATGAGCAGGACTTTCTTTCCCTGCTGTACCAGACCTACGCCCAGATTGACCGCCGTGGTCGTTTTACCAACGCCGCCTTTCTGATTGGTCAGGGCAATCACTTTGCAATTTGACATTTGTGCGTCCTCCTTTCGCATAAATTTAGCCGCTTTGTCAAGGCGGCTATGTAAAAAAGAGTGAGAGAACGCAAAAAAGCCGCTTACTCTTAGGGAAATAAGAATAAGCGGCTATGTGCGATATGTCTTAGATATGTTCAATTTTCATTTTCTTGACAGGCGCATTGACAACCTTGAAAATCAGCTCGTCAACGCAGTCCGTGTATCTGCCTTCCTGTATCAGCCTGTTTTTCAGCTCTACAAGGCTATGTATTACCAACTGTCGCTCGTGGCTATCCAGATATGCGTGATAGGTTTTATCTCTCATAGACTTGTCCTCCTTACACTTTCATTATATTTATAATCTCATCTAAATTCCAATGTGCAAATGCTTGTCCGTTTATGCCACATCAGGAACAGCAACACATATATTGATAGTGCGTTTTTCTCCACGCTGAATGACCGCAGGGTGCTCCGCAAAGTCAAACTGATTGTTTATGCCATACCTTACAACCTTATCTGTGGTACGGAAGGTATGTAACCGAAAGCCGTAAAAATGCGGATTTTCAGCGTTTTTCAGGATATGGAACATTTCCGTTGCTTCTGTAGGGACGGAGGAACTGGGGCATCTCGAGATGGTCGGTACGATCGTCTATCAGCTCACGCGCAGCATGACACCGGAGCAGATCAAACAGTCCGGTTATGACACGTATTTTGTCGATCATACGGCGGGGGTGTTTCCGCAGTTTGCGTCCGGCACACCGTGGACAGCAGCGACGATCGGTGTGACGGGTGACGTGATCGCGGATCTGTCGGAGGATATGTCGGCCGAGCAGAAGGCCCGCAAGACCTATGACAACATCCTGCGCTTGTGCGATGACCCGGATGTGACGGACGTTATCCGCTTCCTGCGCGAGCGCGAGGTCGTTCACTACCAGCGCTTCGGCGAGGCGCTGCGCCTGGCGACGGAGAAGATGGATCAGAAGAATGTCTATATGACTAATCCCGCGTTCGACCGCACCTGATTCAGGCGCGTATCAGAAAGAGGGGCAGGGCCCGGTGTATTTGCCGGGCCCTGCCGCATTGCGCGCAAAAAACAGCAGACACCCGAAGGTGTCTGCTGCAGATTGATCAGATCAAATTACTTGATCACAGTCCAGCGCTCGGTGACCGGGTGCTTGATGTTCTGGAAGAAGTCGCCCTTAAGATCCTTCAGGGTGTTGAAGTTGACGTCCAGCGTGTAGTCATGGCTGTTGGTCGCTTCCTGAACAGCGGCGTAATACCAAGCAGAGGTGTCCATGTTGTCGGGCCAGGTCTTCATCTGGTCAGCGACAGCGCCGAAGCTGGTGGTGCCATCGCCAGGCAGACGGCCGATCAGCTTGTTGACGATCGTGATCGCCTGAGCACGGGTCAGAGAATCCTTCGGTCCGAAGGTGTTGTCGCCCTTGCCCTCGAGGATGCCCATGGCGTACAGCAGGCTGATGTACTTATCAGCGAAGTTGCCGTTGAGGTCCTTGAAGATATAGCCGGTGATGGGCTGGTTGACCTCGATCTTGAACAGCTGCGCGATCATAGTCGCGAACTGCTCGCGGGTGATCACGGCGTCCGGAGCAAATTTGCCGTCGCCGATGCCGACCATAACGCCGGCCTTGGTCATCATGGTGATGGCCTCATATGCCCAGTGATTCTTGCTGACATCGACGAAGGTCTTGCCGTTCTTCTTCGCGTTCTCTACCTTCGCTTCATCGGTCATGAGCGTGTAGATGATCTGAGCAGCCTGAGCACGGGTGAGCGTGTCGTTCGGGCCGACATAGCCATTGTTATAGCCGGCAATGTACGCATCATGGTCCGTGTCCTTCAGACCGATGCGGAATGCCGGGTAAACGGTCACAATGTCGAGATCCAGCTGCTTGCCAACGGAGAGCTGCGGGACGGACTTGTACTGTATGCCGGTGGATGCCTGTGTCCAGGTGGCGGACAGGCTGTAAGCATTGAGACGATCCTTCTTGGCGAAGACCGCGACACCATAGGTGGCGGCGGCAGTCGCAACAATCTCGTCCTTGTTCTGGTTGTAGAGAACGACCTGAGCACCGGTTGCGAGGGTGCCCCACGGGGTCTTCACGACGACCAGATAGTTGGGCAGGTTGGTGAAAATGTTTCCGAGTGCGTCAGAGATGACGCCGGCGGTCTCCGGAGAATTCTCCTCGACCGAAGCCGCGACGCTTTCCTCGGCTGCGACATCTTCATCGGCTGCAAAAGCCATGACCGACAGCATGCTGAAAATCATGACCGCAGCGAGAAGCACGCAGAGCAGTTTGCGGGACTTTTTCATTGATTCCACTCCTTTGATAAATGTGCATAAGTGCTGTTGTGCCGGATGTCGGGTAACACATGCCGACCCACGTACACTTATGTGTTTAGTATACACTGCGCCCCCTGAAAAGTCAAGCTATGGAAACCGTGCGCGCAAAGCCCGCTGGCGCAAAGATTTTAGAAAACGGCGGTGATTTTCCACACATTTGCCCGAAAAAGTCCCGAAAATGGCCGCAAAAAAGATGAATTACGACTTGCTTGTTGCTTTTTAATAACTTGGTCAGTTAATAGTCGAGCGTCTATTAACGAATTTTTCGTGGGAAAAGAAAATGGAATTCTCTATTGACATACTGGGAAAAACGCGATATAATCCTATTAACCTATAGAGAATGTAGGCGATGAAAAATGCAAAACCGCATTTCCGGACGCCTGTGTATCTGCTGGCACTGTTATACCGGCTGACGCGCAGAGAGCATACAACCAGCGAGACATGAAACATACGCACATACATATTAAAATTGTGACACTTAAATGGAGGAACATCTCATGAGCAAGATTTATACATCCGCTGACCAGCTGATCGGAAAAACGCCCCTTCTGGAGCTGACGCATATTGAAAAAGAGCAGCAGCTCGAAGCCCGCATTCTGGCAAAGCTCGAGTACTTCAATCCGGCTGGTTCCGTGAAAGACCGCGTGGCTCTGGCCATGATCCAGGATGCGGAGCAGCGCGGTGCGCTCAAGCCGAACTCCGTGATCATTGAGCCCACGTCCGGCAACACCGGCATTGGCCTGGCGTCCGTCGCCGCGGCCAGAGGTTACCGCATCATTATTGTCATGCCGGAGACCATGAGCGTGGAGCGCCGACAGATCATGAAGGCCTATGGCGCGGAGCTCGTCCTCACGGACGGCGCGCAGGGCATGAAGGGGGCCATCGCGAAGGCCAACGAGCTGGCCGCGCAGATCCCCGACAGCTTTGTCCCCGGCCAGTTTGTCAACCCGGCCAACCCGGCGATCCACCGCACGACGACCGGCCCGGAGATCTGGGAGGATACGGACGGCAATGTGGACATCTTTGTTGCGGGCGTCGGCACCGGCGGCACTGTGACGGGTGTCGGCGAGTACCTGAAGTCCCAGTGCCCGAAGGTCAAGGTCGTGGCCGTGGAGCCGGCGACCTCTCCGGTCCTGAGCGAGGGCCACGCCGGCCCGCATAAGATCCAGGGCATCGGTGCGGGCTTTGTGCCGGATGTGCTCAACACAAAGGTCTATGATGAAATCATCCCGGTCAGCAACGAGGACGCGTTTGCGACCGGCCGCCTGATCGGTCATAAGGAAGGCGTGCTGGTCGGCATTTCCTCCGGCGCTGCCGTCTGGGCGGCAATTGAGCTGGCCAAGCGCCCGGAGAACAAGGGTAAGACCATCGTCGTGCTTCTTCCGGACACCGGCGACCGCTATCTGACGACGCCGCTGTTTGCAGACTGAGTGCAGACAGGCGTTCGTTCTTCTTTCCCATGCAGCGGGAGACACCATTGGGTGTCTCCCGTTGTGCGTTCTGCGGCTGCGCATGGCCAGACCGCAGAACATATCGTCGGTCATCCGCGGCGTCTCGGTCTCGATCCGGTCGCACATGCGGATGTCGGCCGCATAGTCGCCCTGCAGGCGCAGCGTCGCTTCTTTTTCCACCATCTTCAGATGGCCGCAGAAGAATTCACGTCTTTTTTCCTCATTCCGGCAGACGTTGATGCCGGCGAGGAATGCGCTGATGGCGCCGGCGTTGGCATATCAGCGCCGATGCGCGCCACCAGCCTTGGCGGTCTCGGTTTTTTCAGGCCGGTCACGA
>OJPF01000525.1_pt1 | contig 22743 bp, 13 predicted proteins | sample 1598441 | NCBI WGS metagenome assembly OJPF01 (sample SAMN03922474, study PRJEB24848) | human gut metagenome | isolation source: stool sample | host: Homo sapiens | place: Germany | collected 2010-11 | reverse complement strand
AGCAGGTCGCTGTCGCTCAGCCCGTAGTACTGTTGCAGATAGGGGTCTGCCGACGTCGGGCGCTTACCGTCGACGCCTGCGCGCTCACGCAGCGGTTTGATGGTCTTGTTCCAGATGTCGTCGCTGAATTCGCCCAGCTCGGCCTTTGCCTCGGCGTAGTTGAGCAGTACCTCGGCGTAACGCATGATGGGCAGCGAGTTGTAGGAAACCGATGCCGACTCGTATGCCTTGTCGTCGATGTTGAACTTGATGACCTGGTAGCCGGTCAGCGTCACCGTGAAATCGGGGGGTGTCGCGGTCGAAACGCCGCCCACCAGCTTCGTGTAGCCCGGCGTGATGATGCTCTGCGAGAGACGGTAGTCGCGGTTTTCGACTTCGGTCGTGAACTCCTCGCCGGTCGCCGTGTGGCGCGAACCGTCCAGGTTGAGGTAGGTCTTCACGAAATCCTGGTCGAGCGACCAGCGCTGTCCGTAGCTGCCCGACGTGTAACGCCACGTCAGGTCGTGGAACGTGGTCATGCCGACGCTCATCTGGCGTGCCCAGATCACCTCGGTCGTGTTGACGGCCTCCTGCGTGAAGAGTTCCCGGTACTGGGTCTTGACGTTGGCGGGGTTGTTCACGATGCTGTATACGCCGGCCGCCATCAATTCCTCACATGCCTCGGCGCATTCGCGCAGGAATTTCTCCGAAGCCTGCTTGTCTTCCCACGCCTTGCCCGTCGACGGGTCTACCGAATGGTATTTGCGGTAGGTGCCTTCGAACAGGCAGACGCGGGCCTTGTAGGCCAGGGCGATGTACCGGTTGATGCGGGCGCAGTTGATCCAGTCCGACGACGTGTAGCAGTGCTCGCAGGCGAAGTTCAGGTCTTCGAGCACGCGCTCCATGACGTATTCACGGCTGTCGCGCGGTTTGTAGAGCGCCACCATGTCTTCGGGGTCGATCGGTTCGTCGTACCAGGGTACGGCACCGAAGGTCTTGACCTTCTCGAAATACTGCCATGCGCGCCAGAAACGGGCTGTGCCTTCGTAGTGGTTGTAGGTAGCTTCGGAGAGCCCCTTCGCCTCGCGCATGTGCACCAGGAAATAGTTGATGTTGTAGATCGGCGTCCAGTTACTGATCGACCAGCCGCTCTGCAGGTCGGGTGTCCACGAGGCGTTGGTCAGGAACGTGAACGACTTTTCGGTAGCCATAATGTCCGAGTATCCGTCGCCGTAACCCAGGTCTGCTGCGCTGGGGGTGTATTTCTGGATGAACCCGTTGGTATAGGTCAGCAGAGAGCCTTCGTCCGTGAAATAATCCCCGGATCCGACCTTGGCGTCGGGATCCCTGTTAAGGAAATCCTCGCAGGACGTGAGCAGGAAACAGGCCGAAAGTAAAATATATGTTATCTTTTTCATTGTCGTCCGTAATTTAGAAAGTTATGCTCAAACCGATCGTGTACGATTTCATGACGGGATAACCGTCGCCGTCGCCGAAGTTGTCGCTACCGAACTTGTTGGTTCCGTAGTCCGCATCGCCGGCGTAGATACCTTCCGGGTCGTAGTTCTTCGCGTACTTCTTGAGCGGTGAGAAGGTCAGGAGGTTCTCGCCCGACACATAGATCTTGAGTGCCTGGAGGCCGATCTTGTTGACCAGCTCCTTGGGGAAGTTGTAGTCGATGGTGAGGTTCTTCAGGCGGATGTACGAAGCGTCCTGCACGTAGCGCGTGTTGGGCTGCGCGAGGATCAGGCCCGAGTCGCTGGCCGAATAGCCGACCAGGCGCGGCCAGTAGGCGCCGCGGTTGGTCGGTGACCAGCGGTCGCTGTTATGCCACGGGAGTGCCATGCTGTACGGGCGGCCGTACTGTCCCCAGAAATAACCCGACTCCTTGGCCGGATACCAGTCGCGTTTGCCGACGCCCTGCCACATCATGCTGATGCCGATGCCGTTCCAGCGCACGCCGCCCTGGATGCTGTAACTGTAGCGGGGCGTGGTGTTGCCGATCTTCACCAGGTCGCCGTGGTCGTAGATCGTGTTGTTGCCGTTGTTGACGTATCCGTCGCCGTTCAGGTCGAGGTAGCGCGGGTCGCCGGCCTGCCAGGTCGCCGAACGGTTGGTGAACTTCGAATAGTTGGCCCATGTCTGCGCCTCTTCGTCGCTCTGGAACAGCCCGTCGCACTTGTAGCCCCACATTTCGCCGAGGGTCATCCCCTCGTAATAGTTGATCGAGTAGTTGGTCGGGAGCGTGCCAGTTTTGGCCGTATAGCGGGTGATCTTGCTGGTGTTGTCCCAGACGGCGACTTTGATATTGTAGCTCAGGGTCTTGCCCGCAACCTTGTGGCTGTCGCGCCACGACAGGCTGGCCTCCCACCCGTCGGTGCGCATGTCGGCGTAGTTGCCCTTGGGGGCGCTGTTGCCGAATACGGCGGGCAGCTCTTCGCCCACCACATACATGTCGGTTGTCTTCTTGCGGTAGATGTCGGCCGAGAAGTTCAGGCGGCCGTTGAATGCCTCGAAATCCAGGCCGAGGTCATAGGTCGTGGCCTTTTCCCATGTCAGGCTCTTGGGAATCGGGGAGGGTGCCTGCGTGTAGTTGAACACCGAACCGTTGTTCAGCAGGCTCGACTGTGCGATCGACATCGTGGAGAGGTAGGCGTAGGCATCGCTGATGAGGCCGTTGCCCGCTGAACCGACCGATGCGCGGATCTTCAGGTTGTCGAGCCAGTTGGCGTTTTTCATGAAGTTCTCTTCCGAGATGCGCCATCCCACCGAACCCGAGGGGAAGAATCCCCAACGCTGGTTGGACGGGAACTTGGAGTTACCGTCGTAACGGCCGCTGGCTTCGAGCAGGTATTTTCCTTTGTACGAGTAGCTTACGCGGTAGAATGCGCCGACCAGTCCCCAGTCGTAGCTGCCGTTGTCCTTCAGGGTCATCGCTTCGCCTTCCAGCAGGCTGAAGTTGGGCTTGCCGGGGATGATGATGCCCTCGCGGCTCATCAGGTTGCTCTTGTAGGTATAATCTTCGATGTTCCAACCGCCCATGATACTTAGCGAGTGGGTGTCGCCCAAGCGGGGCGTGTAGGTCAGCGTGGCGCTCGAAGCGACTTTCTGGCGGTTGTAGGAGCGCTCTTCGTAGAGCGAGCCCGAGGGGCGTTCGCCCGAACTGTCGGGCCCCGTGTAGTAGGTGTAGCTGTTCACGGCCTGCCGGCGGTCGGTCTGGTTGAAATAGAAGCTCACGTCGGCGGCGGCGACCAGCACGTCCTTCAACAGGTCGATCGTGACCGCCGTGCGGTTGTTCATGTCGAACTTGCGGTCTTTACGCCACGAGTTGCCCTCGACGAAGCCTGCCCAGCCCGTGTATACGGCCGCTTCCGTCCACGTGCCGTCGGGATTGGTGACCAGAGCTACGGGGTAAGCCTGGTGGTTGAGCATGCGCGATACCGTCATCGGCGTTGTGGAGATGCCCGTGTGGCTCGTCGGCTGGTGCGAATAGCGGTACATGAAGTCGGTGGTGTTCTCCACGCGCAGCCACGGCTTTACGTTGACGATGCCTTTGGCTTTGACGTTGAACTGCTGGTATTTCTCGTCGCCGGCGTTGTAGATGCCGTCCTGCTCGAACATACGGCCCGAGACGTAGTACGATGCCACGTCACCGCCTCCTGTCACGCTGATGTTGTGCTGGTGTCCGGTCGTATAGTCCTTGTAGAATACGTCGTACCAGTTGGTGTTGCCGAAGTATTCGTAGACGTTGCGGTTGTTGACGCGCCATTTCTCATACGAGGGGTCGCTGTTGCGGCGTGCCAGTTCGTTGTACCAGGTGCGCGAGAATTTGAATACGTTGTTGATGTTCGAGGGATCCTTGCCGAATGCGTTGACATAGGATTCCAGGAACGAGGTGGTATAATCGTAGCCGTTGGTGACCATCTGGGGCTTGGTGGCGCGCTTGTAGAAGGTGAAGGTACCGTTGTAAGTCACCTTGGCACTGCCTTTCTGCGGCTTCTTGGTGGTAAGGAGGATCACGCCGAAGGTACCGCGGGCACCGTATACGGCGGTCGACGAGGCGTCCTTGAGCACCGTGATCGACTCGATGTCGTCCGGGTTTACGGTCGACATGTCGGTTTCGACGCCGTCGACCATCACCAGGGCCGAACCGCCCGAACCGATCGAGTTCTCCGCGCCGCGGATGCGCACCGTCGCGCCGCGGTTGGGCTTACCGTCGGAAAAGGTCATCGTAAGGCCGGGGATGGCGCCCTGCAACGAGCGCGAAATGCTCATCGACGAACCCATGCGCTCTTCGAGGCCCTTTGTCGAAAGGGTTTCGACGGCACCTACGATGTCGCGGCGCTTCTGTACGCCGTAGCCGACGACGACGACCTCTTCGAGGCTGGTGTTGTCTTCGCTCATGGTGACGTCGATGGTGGATTGGTTGTTGACGTGGATTGTCTGGGGTTTGTAGCCCACATAGCTGAAATTCAGGCTCTCTGAATTGTCAGCATTGATCGTGTATGTACCGTTGGCATCGGTAGTCGTGCCTTTCGTGGTACCGGGGACGGTGACGGTGACACCTATGAGTGGATTTCCCGTGTCGTCTTTAACGATACCCGAGACGGCCTTCCCCCCCCCTTGTGCCGAGGCCGGGAGCGCAAATGTCACATATAAAAGAATAACCGTCAGGAGCCTGATGTACGAGCGTATTTTGCCCAGTACGTCAAGTCCGGTCAGCGTGTAACATTGTTTCATTTTACATCAGTTTAAGTTATCAATCGGTTCGTTGCCGGATCCCATACCTATTATTATATAAGAGGCCGGGTTTTTCCGGGGATTTCGGCTGGTTGCAAGTCATTCCCGATATAACTTCTGCTGGAGAGTGTGAAAAAAAGTAGTTAGGTTTTCGCGTGTGTCAGGTTTGTGTGTTTTAATTATTTAATAAATAAGGTTCTTCTAATTTTGCTTTCAAGTATATGTTTTTATTTTCTTTCATGCAACTATTTGGTTTGAAAACTTTGCAAAAAGAATAGTAAAAATTATGTAGGTTTGGGGTGTTTTTATATTTATATATTGTAAATACCTTAAAATCAATTATTAGTGTTTGTATTTTGTTAGTCTTGATTCGTGTTGCCTTATTATTGTCTTTTGTGTGGCAAAGCTCGTTTATTGATGTTTCATGCGTGTTAAAAACTATTTAAATAATCACTAAAGGAAACAATTTGTGTTGCAATAGTGTTTTTAAGGTGTGAAAATTTGCAAAAAAGAAAAAATGTGCTTATGTTTGTCCTGCAAGTTGTTCCGACATATCTCTTGAGAGTAAGGACGCGCCCCGAGGCGTATCCGCTTTGCTATTTTCGGTAATAGTTATTACTCTAATCAAAATGTTATGAAACTTATGAAAAATTGGATAAAGACGATGCTCTTCGTGTCGGCCCTCTGTCTGGCGGCTTGCTCCGACGATCCGGATGTGGCTCCGCTCAAACGGGATACCGATGCCGTCGAGCTGACGTACAATTCAGGCGCCACGACCCAGATCTCGGTACGCTATGCCGGTTCGTGGTCGGCGCGTGTCGAGTGTACGGACGGAAGCGGGGCTCCGGTGAACAACTGGTTCTCCGTCTCTCCGGACAATGGTGTCGGTAACGGACGCGATTACCAGTGGGTGACCGTTACGGCCGAGCGTAATCCCGGCGACAAACGTACGGGATACATTTATCTGAAACCGGCCAACGGTGAGGAGATCAAGATCGAGGTCGCACAGGCCGACGGTCATTTCTCGGTGAACGACCCCGTGATTTCGGGGACGCTCAAGTCCAATACGGAATCCGCCGCAATGCTCGAAATCGCCTATGACAAGGCTTTCGGCGAAGAGATGGTGGAAATCGAAGCCACGCTCGACGGCCTTGCCGCCGAGGGGCTCGGCATCAGCAGCCCCTATCAGTCTGTGATCGAGCACGAAGGTAGCGGTACGATTTCGGTGCCTATCACCGGTGTGCCCGTGACGCTGGGTGAGGTGGTGTGCCATGTGACTTTCAAACTCGACGGGGTCGTGAAATTCCAGGGCGATGTTTCGGGGAACGTAAGTTCGTCGAACGAAGTGTTCGGCATGGGCTTCGACCTGTTCAAATGGGGCGGCGATTACCCGAACAACAAGAAGGGCCCCGGCCCGAACGGAAAGGACGGCGCCGGCAAGGAGTTCGATGGCACGGAGCCTGCGGAACCCGATGTGATTTCGGCGGGATCCGACGGTACGAGCGACGTTTTCAACACGATGGGCGAGACCTACCGCATCAACCGCGGCGTTGAAAAGTGGTCGGGCTTGCGTGTATATGAGCACCCGGGTTATGTGAAGCTGGGGGTTACGGCCAATGGCGGCTGGATCATGACGCCGGAGCTCGAAAGCCTTTCGGCGGCACCCGAGACCGTGTCGGTTTCGATCGACTTCCTGCGTTTCGATAACGAAACGGGTACCTACATCGTTTCTGCCGAGGGTGCCGGAGTCGTAACCAACGGCGAAGTGAACAATACCGTGCTCCCGGCACAGACTTCGGCTGCCGGCCGCAAATGGAAGACGCTGACCTTTACCGTTCAGGACGCTACCAACAAGACGCGCATCAAGATCGAGGCGCAGACCTATAACGAAAAGGGGTACCGTATCAATATCGACAATATCGTCGTTATGGCTGCCGACAAGACGGAGGTGACCGAGAAACTGCCGGCCCCCGAGCTTGAAAAGATTACCTATACGCCCGCCAAGACTTCCGTCGCATTTGCGTGGGAAGGCGTGAAGGGGGTGACCTCCTATGAAGCTTCCGTGGCGCAGCAAACGCGTCCCGACTTCAGGAAAACCGTCGAGACGGAGGATTCGAACTGCGAGTTCGCCGATCTGGAACCCGGCCTTTATATCTTTACCGTCAGGGCGCTTTACGCCGGGAATGCGGAATTCAATTCCGACCCGACGCAGAAGGTCGTGGGGACTTTGGGCTTTGCGGCTGAAAAATTAGCGACGCCAACAGAATTGGCGGCTGCCGACGTGACCTCCTCGGGGGCCAAGATCAGCTGGGCCGAAGTGAACGGCGCCGCCAATTACCGGGTCGTGGTCAAAACGACGTTCGATGGGCAGGAGGTTGCCTCGACGATCGTCGGCGCCACCAGCTATACGGCTGCCGGGCTCAAGGCCGGTACGGATTATGCGGTTTTGGTTCAGGCGCTTGTCGGCGACGGCTCCGTGGCGAATGAATTCGATTCGGACGTGGTGGCGGTTCAGTTCGTGACCACCGATCCTGTGCCTATGATTGCTCCCTCTGCGCGGATTTACGCGAAGACACACGGCCTTGCCGTGCTGGAGTGGGAGCTGTCCGCCGCAGCGTTGGAGCAGCAGCCCGTAGGGTCGACCGATACCTATGATTTCCGGGTGAAGGATGCCGGCGGGAATGTGATCCGGTCGATCGAGAACTTCTCGAAATTCAATTTTACGAAGTATAAATATTACCGGCTCGTGTGGGGTGGGCTGACGCCCGGGGCGACCTATACACTGGAGCTCCGCCGCAAGTCGACGGCGAATAAGGAGGCGCTTCTCGATTCCGAGTGGGCTTCGGCTTCCGTTACGACCGACGCGGCTCCCGACAAGTCCGGATACCTCCTGTATAAGGACTTCGAGAATCTTCCCGGAGGCGGTCAGCCCTTCTATGGTGCCTACGGCTTCAGCCTGGGCAGCACGACCGATTTTTCCGATCCGGATAAGATATTGATTACGACGGGCGATGCGAACTCCATATATTGCCAGGGCGTGAAGGATAATGACTCTTATTTCAGTGCATACCTGCCCGAGTGGGATCGTGCGGATTGGATGGCCAACAGTTCCAATATCGGGCTTGCCGCCGGATATATGAAATTCGGTGGCGGCAAGAAGCCCGCATGGCTGACTTTGCCGAAACTGTCCTCGTTGTCCGGCGCTACGGAGATCGAGCTGGAATTCGATGCGTGTCCCTATTACGAGCCTAGTACGAAGGGGGATATGATGGCACCCTCGAACACCGACATTATGGAGTATTTCGGGGTGACGGTGACCGGAGCGACGATCGTGAGCGTAACGGGCGAGACCTCGGCCGATGCCGTTATCAGCGACGGCGGTGCCACGGTGACTTTACGTAACGTGCTTGTGGATAAAATGATCGAGGAGGGGCTGAAGGATACGTATCGCTATACGAATCACAAAGTGAAGATCACCGGTGTTACGGCCGATACGCGCATTAAAATCTATTCGGCTCTTGTTGGCAAAGAGGGTGAAAACTATCGTATGTGGCTGGATAATCTGAAGGTTAAGAAGGTTAATTAGTTTTGGTGGATATGGTGAACCGGGGGCTGCGGGTGTCTGCAGTCCCTGGTTTTTATCGACATTGGAGATTAAAAAGAAAAGAAAAAGATAGCTATTTGTTGGTATTTTGTTTTCTTATATTGCATAATAAAGTAAAATATGTTAACTTTGAGGCATGAAAGGGAAAATTCTTGCGTCTTTATTTTGCTTTAGGATGACTTATCCCCTTTTCCGGATGGTAATAAATTAATTTCGTACTATGAATAAAGTAGAAAGTGCCCTGTCGCGCACGACCGACACCAAGGCGTTGGTGATCGGAACCGATACCCTTCCGCAGGTTGCGGATATGTTCAGAAAACTTTTCCCGGATAAGCGGGCGCTTGTCGTGGCCGATGCCAATACATGGCGCGTGGCCGGCGATGACGTGCATAAGATACTGGCCGGAGCGGGTGTCGCGCAGGATGAACCATACGTCTTCACCGACCCGAAACTCTATGCCGAATGGGCGTATGTCGGGGAGCTGGATACCGTGCTTGCCGAGACCGATGCCGTGCCCGTAGCCGTCGGTTCGGGGGTGATCAACGACCTGACGAAACTCTGTTCCAGCCATAACGGACGCCGTTACATGGTCGTGGGTACGGCCGCTTCGATGGACGGTTATACGGCCTACGGGGCTTCGATCACCAAGGACGGCAACAAGCAGACTTTCGATTGCCCGGCGCCGCTGGGGATGGTGCTCGACCCGAACATCGCTGCGGCTGCGCCTGCGAAGCTCTCCGCCTCGGGCTATGCCGACCTGATTGCCAAGATCCCGGCCGGTGCCGACTGGATGCTGGCCGACGCCGTGGGGTCGGAGTTGATGGACGACTTCGCATTCTCGGTGGTGCAGGACGGCCTGAAAGAGGCGCTCTGCGACCCGGCGGGCGTACATGCGGGGAATGTCGTCAAAGTGGAACAGCTGGCCGAAGGGTTGCTGCTGAGCGGTTTTGCGATGCAGGCAACCCAGTCGAGCCGACCCGCGTCGGGAGCCGAACACCAGTTCAGCCACCTGTGGGACATGGAACACCTCAAATACAACGGGGCATCCGTTTCGCACGGGTTCAAGGTGGGCATAGGTACGCTTGCGTCGACGGCATTCCTCGAAATGCTGCTCGAAGCTCCGGTCGGGGAACTCGACGTCGAAAAGTGCGTCGCAGCCTGGAAATCATGGGAGGAGACCGAGGCGGACATTCGCCGGATCTTCGATAACGACCCCGAATTCGTGGCCCGCGGGTTGGTGGAGACCAAGGGTAAATACGTCGATAAGGAGGGGTTGTGCAGGCAGTTGCAGCGCCTGAAGAAAGCATGGCCCGAGCTGAGCGTGCGTATCCGCCGGCAGATCATCCCGTTCGGGGAAGTCCGCCGCCGCCTCGAGCTGGTCGGTGCGCCCTACGAACCCGAGCAGATCGGCGTCTCACGTGCCAGGTTCCGGGCAAGTTTCGAAAAAATACCTTACATGCGCAGTCGTTTCACGGTCATCGACGTCGCTTTCCGTTGCGGTTGGATGGAACAATGGCTCGATAAACTTTTCGGGAAAGGCGGAATTTGGGAAATAAAGTAGTATATTTGCAAACTGAAACTACTAAACTTTCATTCCGAAATGACTCCTGAACAAACCAAACGCTTCAAGTATTGGCAGACGCGTACCATCATCGCCACGATGGTGGGTTATGCGCTCTTTTACTTCGTGCGTAAAAACTTCTCGCTGGCGATGCCCGGCCTGGAGGCCGACCTGGGGATCTCGAAAACCAGCCTGGGTATTTTCCTGACCCTGAACGGTGTGGTCTACGGGCTTTCGCGTTTCGTGAACGGTATCCTGGCCGACCGCATGAACGCCCGCTGGTACATGGCCATCGGGCTCGCGCTCTGTGCGCTGGCCAACTTCGCCTTCGGATTCGGCGAGGATGTCTCCTACTGGATCACGGGGCAGCACGACGGTTCGCAGTTCACCAATACGATGATCCTCTTCATGGGGATCATGTGGGTGATAAACGGCATGTTGCAGGGGACGGGATTCCCTCCCTGTGCGCGTCTGCTGACCCACTGGATTCCGCCTACGGAGCTGGCGACCAAGATGTCTGTGTGGAATACCTCGCATTCGATCGGTGCGGGCCTCGTGGTGATTCTCTGCGGTTATATCATGGGTACCGTGGGCATGAACATGACGGCCGACCCCGACGCCGTGGCGACGATCGCCGCCAATCTGGGCGTTGCGCCCGACGATGCCGCCGGGATGGAGCGCGTCATGACTTCGGCTGCGCATGTCGGGGCGTGGAAATGGTGTTTCTGGGTACCTTCGGCCATCGCATTCGCCGGGGCGATCGGATTGGTCGCCTTCCTGCGCGATACGCCCTCTTCGGTCGGGCTTCCCGAACTGGAAGGCACCGAGGTGAAGGAGGTGAAGAAGGAGACGAAGAGTGCCGAGCACCGCGCTTTCCTGATGAAGCATGTGTTCAGGAACCCGCTGATCTGGATCCTGGGCTTCGCCAATTTCTTCGTATATATCGTCCGTTTCTCGGTGCTCGACTGGGGGCCTTCGCTGCTGAGCCAGTCGAAGGGTGTCAGCATGTCGCATGCCGGGTGGCTCGTGGCGATGTTCGAAATCGCCGGTATCGTCGGCATGTTGTTCGCCGGCTGGGCTACGGACAAATGGCTCAGGGGCCGTGCGCACCGTACCTGCGTGTTCTGTATGGCCGGCGCTGCGCTGTTCGTGTTCCTGTTCTGGCAGCTGCCCGCCGATGCTCCCGTGTGGTTGCTTTTCCTCACGCTGTGTGCCGCCGGGTTCTGCATCTACGGCCCGCAGGCGCTGATCGGCATCGCAGCCGCGAACCAGGCCACGAAAAAGGCCGCTGCGACGGCCAACGGGCTTACCGGCCTGTTCGGTTATGCCAGCACGGTCGTTTCGGGCGTGGGGCTGGGCTTCGTGGCGCAGCATTACGGTTGGAACTGGGCTTATGTAGGGATTATCGGCGTAGCCGTCGTCGGCATGCTGGTATTCCTGATGATGTGGGGGGCGCGTGCCGACGGTTACGATGCCGAACCGGAACGGAATTAAACAGTATGTTCCTATTTTAGATGATGATACGGGTCTTGCGATCCGGGAGTGTCCGAACCGGAGCGCGGTTTCGGACACTTTTTTTGATAAAAGCGAAAAAATAACTATATTTGCTCCAATAACTGCTAAAAAGACAGAGAGATATGCTGAGCATTGCCGAACGACACAAATATATCCTCGACAAACTGAACAAATATGGTTTCGTGCGCATCACCGACGTGGCGAACGAGCTGGGGGTTACGAAGGTAACGATCCGCAAGGATGTGAAAATCCTGGAGAGCAAAGGGCTGCTTTACAAGGTACACGGCAGCGCCCGTCCCGCCAATCCCCATGTCGCCGACCTCGACGTGCATGTCAAGGACAATATCAACCGCGATGCCAAGCGCCTCATCGCGCAGCGCGCCGTGGAGTTGTTGGACGATAACGATTCGATCATCATCGCATCGGGGTCTACGATCTATTCTTTCGCCGAGGAGATCAAGATGCGCCAGTGGCACCATCTGAACATCGTCACGCCGTTCCTGCGGCTGGGCGTGCTGCTCAACGAGGCGGAGAATGTCAATGTCGTGCAGCTGGGCGGTACGGTGCACAAGAAGTCGCTTTCGGTGCTGGGCGAGGAGGCCTCGCGGTCGCTGGACGACTGCATCTGCTCGAAACTCTTTTTCGGGGTGGACGGCATCGACCTCGAACACGGCATCACCACCTCGACGCTCGACGAGGCGAAACTCACGCGCAAGATGATGAAGGCCTCGTCGCAGAATATCGTGCTGGCCGACTCGTCGAAATTCGGGCAGCGCGGCTTCGGACGCATCTGTGCGTTGGAGGATATCGACGTGATCATCACGGACGACGGGATTCCTGAACAGATGGTCACCATCGTCGAAGAGGCGGGCGTCGACCTGATTATCGTCAGATAACGCTACCCGGGGAGGGAAGCTTATTCCGGATTACAGAGCCGTTACGGGGCGGTTGGCGTTTCCGGTGGCAGGGGGTGGTGTGGATTATTTGTTGAAAATTTTCCGGCTAAATTTTGCATGCCCGGCAAAAAAGCCCTACCTTTGTGCACAATTATAGTGATCCCGAGAACCTATGAATTGTAAACCCAGCATATTGTCGGCGCAGGCTTCCTGGCAGCAAGACTATTGGTCGGGCGACGTATTTCCTCCGGTTTTCGGCGATTTTGTTTTATTAGGGTAACTGTTTCAGTTGCCCTATTTTTTTACGCTTACGCAGATGAAAACGCTTTATACCAATGCCGTAGTTTATGACGGCGGTCGTTTTGCGGCCGGGGAGTTTGCCGTCGACGGGGGGTGTGTCGTGCCCGCCGGGGGCGTTGCCGACCGGGTCGTAGACCTCGGAGGGCGCCACGTGGTGCCGGGGCTTGTCGACGTGCATGTCCACCTGCGCGAACCGGGGTTTTCGCAGAAGGAGACCATTGCGACGGGTACGGCGGCCGCGGCCCGCGGAGGCTATACGACGGTATGTTCGATGCCGAACCTGAACCCTGCGCCCGACACTCCGCAGACGCTCCGTGCGCAGACCGACATCATCCGCCGCGATGCCGTCGTGCGCGTAGTTCCCTACGGCTGCATTACGATAGGGCAGCGCGGCTGCGGCCGGCTGGTCGATTTTGCGGCGCTGGCGCCCGAGGTCGTCGGCTTTTCGGACGATGGCCGCGGCGTGCAGTCGGACGGCCTGATGGAAGAGGCGATGCGCCGCGCTGCACAGGTGGGGAAGCCGGTCGTGGCGCACTGCGAGGTCGACGACCTGCTGCGGGGCGGCTATATCCATGACGGGGAGTACTGCCGTGCGCACGGGCATAAGGGCATCTGTTCGGAAAGCGAGTGGCGGCAGGTGGAACGTGACATCGCGCTCGCGGAAAAGACCGGCTGCCAGTACCATGTCTGCCATGTGTCGACCCGTGAGAGCGTCGAACTGGTACGCCGCGCCAAGGCCAGGGGCCTGCGCGTGAGTTGCGAGACGGCCCCGCACTACCTGCTGCTCTGCGACGAGGATCTGCAGGAGGACGGACGCTTCAAGATGAACCCGCCGCTGCGCAGCCGCGCTGACCGCGATGCCCTGCTTGCGGGGATCACGGACGGCACGATCGAGGTGATCGCCACGGATCATGCGCCCCATACCGCCGCGGAGAAGTCGCGCGGCTTGGCCGCAAGCGCCATGGGGGTCGTGGGGTTGGAGTGTGCTTTCCCCCTGTTATATAAATATATGGTGTTGCCGGGCATTATCACGCTCGAAAAGCTGATCGCGCTGATGGCTGTTAATCCCCGCCGGATATTCGGCCTGGGCGGCGGGCTGCATGTCGGCGACCAGGCCGACTTTACGGTGCTGGATCTCGATGCACGGTACAGGGTCGACCCTGCGACGTTCCTTTCGATGGGCCGGGCGACCCCGTTTGCGGGCTGGGAAGTACAGGGCCGTGCGGCGATGACCGTCGTGGGCGGCAGGGAAGTGTTTAGAGACGAAACGATGAAAACCAATAGATAAGAATGAAACCATTTACGAAGAAAATTGTGCTGGAAAACGGCCGGGAGTTCTACGGTTACGGCTTCGGTGCCGACCGAGAGGCTATCAACGAGATCGTCTTCAATACCTCGATGGTGGGGTACCAGGAGATCATGTCGGATCCCTCCTACACGGATCAGATGGTCGTGATGACCTATCCGCTCATCGGAAACTACGGTATGGCCGATGAGGATTACGAAACGAAGAACCCGACCATCGGCGGTATGATCGTGCGCGAGTATAACGACTCGCCGTCGAATTTCCGGTATACGAAAACCCTGAACGAGGTGTTCGAGGAGTACGGCATCCCGGCGATCTGGGGCGTAGATACCCGCACGCTGACGCGCATTATCCGCAACGAGGGCAGCCAGAAGGTCATCGTCACCGATGCCGCCACGCCCCGTGAGGAAGCGATGCGCAAGCTCGCCGAGTATCGCCTGCCGCACGATATGGTTTCACGTGTGAGCTGCAAGAAACGCTGGATGTCGCGCGTTCCCAACCACAAGTACGACGTGGTGGCCGTCGACTGCGGCATCAAGCACAATATCATTCGCCAGCTTAACCGCGTGGGCTGCAATGTGACCATCGTGCCCTACGACTCGACGGTCGAGGAGATCATGGCCTTCCATCCCGACGGCATCGTGCTGTCGAACGGCCCAGGCAACCCCGAGGATGTGACGCCGGTGATCGGGCTGGTCAGGCAACTGCGCGGCAAACTGCCGATTTTCGGCATCTGCATGGGGCACCAGCTCATATCGCTGGCCTATGGCGCCAAGACCGTGAAGATGAAATTCGGCCACCGCGGCGGGAACCACCCCGTGAAAAATCTGGAGACGGGACGGATCGAGATCACGAGCCAGAACCACAGCTATGCCGTGGACATCGACTCGCTGGCCGCCACCGGCCTCAGGCTGACGCACGTAAACCTGCTCGACGGCACGGCCGAGGGCGTGGAGTGCGCCGAGGACGGCGTCTTTTCGATGCAGTACCACCCCGAGAGTGCCTCGGGCCCGCAGGATAGCGGCTATTTGTTCAAGAAGTTTACCAAAATAATGGAGGAGCGTAAAAATGCCTAAGAGAAGAGATATAAACAAGGTAATGGTCATCGGTTCCGGCCCGATCGTCATCGGCCAGGCCGCGGAATTCGATTATGCGGGTACGCAGGCGTGTCTCGCACTCAAGGAGGAGGGATACGAGGTAATCCTGGTGAATTCCAACCCTGCGACGATCATGACCGATACGCATATCGCAGACAAGGTCTACATGGAACCCCTGACGCTCGAATACGTGGCCAAGATCATCCGTTTCGAGCGTCCCGACGCCATCGTGCCGGGGCTGGGCGGACAGACGGGCCTGAACCTTGCGGTGCAACTTGCCAAGAAGGGTATCCTGAAAGAGTGCCAGGTCGAGATCCTGGGCACCTCGTTCGAGTCGATCGAACGCGCCGAAGACCGCGAACTTTTCAAGGAGCTGTGCGAGTCGCTGGGCGAACCGGTGATCGAATCTAAAATCGCCATGTCGGTCGAGGAGGCCGTGGAGGTCGCCGCCCAGATCGGCTATCCCGTCGTGCTGCGTCCCGCCTATACGCTGGGCGGTACGGGCGGCGGATTCGTCGACAACGAGGAGCAGCTGCGCGAAATGATGCGCCACGCCCTGTTCCTTTCGCCCGTGCACCAGGTGCTCGTCGAGAAGAGCATCAAGGGCTACAAGGAGATCGAGTTCGAGGTGATGCGCGACCACAACGACACGGCCATCAGCATCTGCTGCATGGAGAATATCGATCCCGTGGGCGTGCATACGGGCGACTCGATCGTCGTGGCGCCGTGCCAGACGCTTACCAACAAGGAGTTCCAGATGCTGCGCGATTCGGCGCTGAAGATTATCCGCGAGCTGAAGATCGAGGGCGGTTGCAACGTGCAGTTCGCACTCGACCCCCTGTCGTTCAAATACTACCTGATCGAGGTGAACCCCCGCGTGTCGCGCTCGTCGGCCCTGGCGTCGAAGGCCAGCGGCTATCCGATCGCGCGTGTGACGGCCAAGGTCGCCGTAGGACTTACGCTCGACGAGATCATGCTGGCCAATACGCCCGCCAGCTTCGAGCCGACGCTCGATTACGTGGTCACCAAAGTCGCCCGCTTCCCGTTCGACAAGTTCAGCGATGCGTCGAACAAACTGGGTACGCAGATGAAGGCCACGGGCGAGGTGATGTCCATCGGCCGCACGATGGAGGAAAGCCTCCTGAAGGCGATGCGCTCGCTCGAAACGGGTGTCTGCCATATCTACCACAAGAAATTCGACGACTGGTCGGACGCGCAGCTGCTGGAATACATCAAGGACGCTACGGACGACCGCCTCTATGCCATCGCGCAGTTGATCCGCAACGGCATCGACCTGGTGCTGATCTACGACAATACGAAGATCGACATGTTCTTCCTCGAAAAGTTCAAGAACATCGTCGAATTCGAACGCGAGGTGAAAGCGCACCCGATGGATGTCGAAACCCTGCGCGATGCCAAGCGCATGGGATTCAGCGACAAGTTCATCGGCCAGTTGTGGGGCATCTCGCAGCAGGACGTATACCGGCTGCGCGAAAAGAACGGCCTCTTCCCCGTCTACAAGATGATCGACACCTGTGCCAGCGAATTCAGCTCCTATGTGCCCTATTTCTACTCGACTTACGAGGACGAGAACGAGTCGGTTGTGAGCGATAAGGAGAAGATCGTGGTGCTCGGCTCGGGCCCGATCCGTATCGGCCAGGGCGTTGAGTTCGACTACTCGACCGTGCATGCCATCTGGTCGATCCGCGAGGCCGGTTACGAGGCGATTATCATCAACAACAACCCCGAAACCGTGTCGACGGACTACACTACCAGCGACAAGCTCTATTTCGAACCGCTGATGGTCGAGGACGTGATGAACGTCATCCACCTCGAAAAACCGAAGGCGATCGTCGTGTCGCTCGGCGGACAGACGGCCATCAACCTGGCCGAGCCGCTGGCGCAGTTGGGCGTGCCCATTATCGGTACCGATACGCAGGCGATCAGGAACGCCGAAGACCGCGGTTGCTTCGAAAAGATCATGGAAGAGTTGCGCATCCCGCAGCCCGAGGCCGAGGCCGTCACCGACATCGAGACCGGCGTGAAGGCCGCCGCCCGCATCGGCTACCCGGTGCTGGTGCGTCCGAGCTATGTGCTCGGAGGCCGTGCCATGCAGATCGTTTCGAACGAGGAGCGCCTGCGCCACTACCTGCAGACGGCCGTCGAGGTCAACGAGGATTCGCCGGTGCTGGTCGACCGCTATATCATGGGCAAGGAGCTGGAGGTGGACGCCATCTGTGACGGCAAGGACGTCTTCATCCCCGGCATCATGGAACATGTGGAGCGCACGGGCATCCATTCGGGCGATTCGATCAGCGTCTATCCGACCTTCAGCGTCAGCCAGAAGGCCAAGGATAAGATCATCGACTATACGGTCAAACTCGGCCTGAGGATCGGCATCGTCGGCCTCTATAACATCCAGTTCATCCTCGACGAAAACGACGAGGTCTATGTCATCGAGGTCAATCCGCGTTCGTCGCGTACCGTGCCGTTCCTTTCCAAGTCGACGGGCGTGCCCATGGCACACATCGCCACGCAGGTGATTTTGGGCAAGACGCTCCGCGAGCTGGGCATCACCGAAGTCTACGGCAAGGAGAAGAAGCGCTGGTACGTCAAAGCCCCGGCCTTCTCGTTCGCCAAGATCCGCGGCATGGATTCGTACCTGTCGCCTGAGATGAAGTCCACGGGCGAGGCGATCGGCTACGACGACAAACTCACCCGCGCGCTCTACAAGGCATTGCAGGCCACGGGCATGAACGTTTCGAACTACGGGACGATCTTCGTCACGATCGCCGACCACGACAAGGAGCAGGCACTGCCCCTCGTGCGGCGGTTCTACGACCTGGGCTTTAACATCGAGGCCACGACCGGGACGGCCGAGTTCCTGCGTAACCACGGTATCCGTACCCGTACGCGCCGCAAACTGAGCGAAGGCAGCTCGGAGATCATCGACTCGCTGCGCCAGGGACATGTGAGCTACGTCATCAACACCATCGACATCAACCAGCATAACACCCGTCTCGACGGGTACGAGATCCGCCGCACGGCCGTCGAGAACAACGTGACGGTATTTACGGCGCTCGAAACGGTGAAGGTGCTGTTGGACGTGCTGGAAGAGATTACGTTCGGGGTTTCGACCATCGATGCGAAGTGATTTCCGGTATTATGCGGCACATTGGAACAGAAAGGCATGTATAAGAAAGGCATCTATAAAATCCTTGCCAACGAACCGCTGACGGCGACCGTATGGCGCATGGTGCTCGGGGGGGACACGCAGTGGATCACCGCCCCCGGGCAGTTCGTCGACATCGCCCTCGAAGGCCGTTACCTGCGCCGTCCGATCTCGGTCTGCGACTACGACGCCACGACGCTCACGCTCATCTACAAGGTGGTGGGCGAGGGAACCGCACAGATGAGCCGTATGGCTGCGGGCGGGGAGCTCGACCTGCTGACGGGGCTCGGCAACGGGTTCGACGTGCACAATGCCGCACAGCGTCCCCTGCTGGTGGGCGGCGGCGTAGGTGTGCCCCCGCTCTACAACCTGGCCAAAGTGCTGCTTGCGGCAGGCAAACGGGTCGGTGTGGTGCTCGGGTTCAATACGGCGGACGAGGTTTTCTATGCCGACGAATTCCGGGCGCTGGGCTGCGACGTCGATCTGGCTACGGCCGACGGTTCGGCGGGTGTCAGGGGTTTCGTCACGACGGCCATCGCCGAGTGCCGCCCCGAGTTCGACTATTTCTATGCCTGCGGGCCGCTGCCGATGCTGCGGGCATTGTGCGACGCTGTGCCGCAGGACGGGCAGCTCTCGTTCGAAGAGCGCATGGGCTGCGGTTTCGGGGCCTGCATGGGCTGTTCGTGCAAAACCAAATACGGCAACAAGCGCATTTGCAAGGAGGGGCCCGTATTAACGAAAGGGGAGGTCATATGGTAAACAAGCAGTTCATCGCACAAAACCGGCCCGCGGAAAAACCCGCCGCGGATATGTCCGTCAGCCTGAGCGGCCTGAGACTGGATAACCCGGTCGTGCCGGCCAGCGGTACGTTCGGGTACGGCAACGAGTTCCGGGATTTTTACGACATCAACATCCTCGGGTCGTTCTCGTTCAAGGGCACCACGCGCGATGCGCGCTTCGGAAACCCCACGCCCCGCATTGCCGAATGTACGGCGGGCATGATCAATGCCGTGGGGCTGCAGAACCCGGGCATCGACGCCGTGATCGCCGAGGAGTTGCCGCGCCTGAAGACTTTTTTCCATAAACCCGTGATCGCCAATATCAGCGGCTTTTCGGTCGAGGAGTACGCCTATTGCTGCGAGCGGATCGACCGCGAGCCGCAGGTTGGCATCATCGAGGTCAATGTCTCGTGCCCCAACGTGCGGCACGGCGGCATGTCGTTCGGCACGTCGCCCGAGTGTGCCGCCGAGGTGACGCGCGCCGTGAAGGCCGTGACGACCAAACCCGTTTACATCAAGCTGTCGCCCAACGTCACGGACATCGTTTCGATCGCCCGGGCGTGCGAGGAGGCGGGCGCCGACGGCATCTGCCTGATAAATACCCTGCTGGGGATGCGGATCGACGTCAGGAAGCGCAAGGCGGTCATCGCCAATACGATGGGAGGCTTTTCGGGTGCCGCAGTCTTCCCCGTGGCCGTGCGGATGGTCTACCAGGTCGCCAAGGCCTGCAAAATACCCGTCATGGGGTGCGGCGGCGTGACGACGGCCCGCGACGTGATCGAGATGATGATGGCCGGCGCTACGGCCGTACAGGTCGGCGCCGCGAACCTGGCGAACCCCTATGCCTCGAAGGAGATCGTCGAGGCGCTGCCTGCCGAGATGCAACGGCTCGGGATCGGGCGGCTGAGCGACATAATCGGAATTGTAGAATGAACGTAAAATCGTACGATATGCAACATGACGTAATTATCGCCTGCGACTTCAAGTCTGCGGAAGATACCTTCGAATTCCTCGACCTGTTCAGGGGCGAGGCACGCAAACCTTTCCTCAAGATCGGCATGGAGCTGTTCTATGCCGAAGGGCCGGAAATCGTGCGTGAGATCAAGCGCCGGGGGCACAAGATTTTCCTCGACCTCAAGCTGCACGACATTCCCAATACGGTGAAGAAAGCGATGGCCGTACTGTCGCGGCTGGATGTGGATATGTGCAACGTCCATGCGGCGGGTACCATCGAGATGATGAAATATGCCCTCGAGGGGCTTACGCGCGAGGACGGTACGCGCCCCCTGCTGATCGCCGTGACGCAGCTCACCTCGACCAGCGAGGAGCGTATGCAACAGGAGCTGCTGATCGCATCTTCGATCGGCGACACGATCGTGAAATACGCGCAGAATACCAAGGCCGCAGGGCTCGACGGCGTGGTATGCTCGCCGCTCGAAGCGGGCATGGTACACCAAGCCTGCGGAAAAGAGTTCCTCACAATCACGCCCGGCGTGCGTTTTGCAGACGGTGACGTGGCGGATCAGGTGCGTGTCACCACGCCTGCCCGTGCGCGGGAGATCGGCTCCGACTTCATCGTCGTGGGACGCCCGATCACCGCCGCGGCCGACCCCGTGGCAGCCTACCGCCGCTGTGTGGACGAATTCTGCGGATAATCCGCGAAGTTACTTTTAAACAGTATAGTTATGAAACCGGTAAAACTTTTCTACCTGAAAAACTGCCCCTTCTGCAAGAAGGCGTTGCGTTACATCGAAGAGGCCAGGGCGGCGCACCCCGAGCTGGCTGCCGTCGGGATCGAGATGATCGAGGAGTCGGAGCAGCCTGCGCTGGCCGACACGTTCGACTATTACTACGTGCCGACATTCTATGTCGGCGGCGTGAAGGTGCACGAAGGCGGGGTTTATCCCGAGGAGGTGGAGAAGATTTTACGTTCGGCACTGGAATAACCCTCCGGTCGGGAAGAACCGATCCGGGGAGCCGATTCATACGAACCTGCCCGATGAAGACCTTGCTGCGAATGTCGCTGGCGGCTGCGGCCGTGCTTTGCCTGCTGCCCGCCGGGGCACAAACCCCGGCAGGGGACGCTGTGTCCGATTTCGACTATGCCGTCGATGTCGTGGAACGCGCCTATGCCGGCTATCCGGACAAGACCGCGGGCCGCGAAGCGAAGTACGCCGCACTGAAAGGGCGGCTGCAAAGCGAGATTTCCGGCGACCGTGACGTCTATGATGCCATTGCCGAATACCTCGGCTGGTTCGACGATTCGCACCTCCAAACACCCGGTGTCGAAGCCTACCGGGCTAAGTCGCTGCGCCGCGATACGGACTATGCCGGGCGGATGAAGCGTTACGATCCGCAGTTCATGCACTGTCGCGTGGACGAAGATACGTATTTGATCCGATTCCCGTCGTGCGACCTGACCGATGCCGAAATCGCCGGAGTGCGGGCCGCTGTCGCGGCTTACCGCGCCTCGGGCTGTGAGAACCTTGTCGTCGACATCCGCGGCAATATGGGCGGGAGCGACAATGCCTATGAACCCCTGCTCAAACTGCTCTACGACCAGGAAGGTGCGGAGGATGCCATGGAGTACCGCGTATCGGATATAGCCATCGCCCACGTCCGGGAGTTTGCCGGGAATACGGAGCGGGGACGCAGGAAGGTTGCGCGTATGGAGCGAACCCCGGCCGGGGAATTTCTCGAAGAGGGCAAAACCTACCGTATCCGTTACGATTCGGTGTCGCCGGTGCCCCGGCGCGCCGCGCTGATCGTCGACGGCCGGGTGGCTTCGTCGGGTGAGCAGCTGGTGCTCGAAATCAAGGCGTGCAGCCGTCGTACGACCGTCTACGGACAGGACAACACGCTGGGGTGCCTCGACTATTCGAACTGCGAGATACTTTATTTCCCTCGGGACACGGCGCGTTGGATGATCGTGCCCGTCACCCGTTCCAAACGGATTCCCGCAGGGCGCGGCATCGACCGGGAGGGGATCGCGCCCGACGTGCGCATCCCGTTGCCGCTGCCCGCGACGCTCGCCGACAACGTCGACCCGTGGGTCGAGTGGGTGGCCGGGGAACTGAAAAAATAACCGAAAAACGAAAATTACCATGGAGAAATCAATTGCGAAAGACCTGCTCTCGATCGGCGCGGTATTCCTGCGCCCCGAGCAGCCGTTTACCTGGGCCAGCGGTATCAAGAGCCCGATCTATTGCGACAACCGCCTGACGCTGACGGCACCTGTCGTGCGCGGACATGTCGAGGCCGGGCTTGCCGGGATCGTCCGCACCAAATTCCCCGGTGCCGAGGTGCTGATGGGCACTTCGACCGCCGGCATCGCCCATGCGGCCATCACGGCGACGATCCTCGACCTGCCGATGGGTTATGTGCGCAGCGGTTTGAAAGACCATGGCCGCGGCAACCGGATCGAAGGCAAACTGGAGCAGGGGCAGAAGGTCGTCGTGATCGAAGACCTGATCTCGACCGGCGGTTCCTGCATCGAGGTGGTGAACGCCCTGCGCGAAGCCGGTGCCGAGGTGCTGGGTGTGGCTTCGATCTTCACCTACGGCATGAAGAAGGGGCTGGAGCGCCTGAAAGAGGCCGATGTGGTCAATTACAGCCTTTCGAACCTCGATGCGCTGGTGGAGGTCGCCGCCGAAGAGGGGTATATCGAGCCCGGGGATAAGGCCCGGCTGCTGAAATTTCGCGACAACCCCTCGGACGAAAGCTGGATGGACAAATAGTTCGCTGCGGCCGCGTATTCCCGGCCGGGCCTTTCCTGCCGTGCGGGGATATGCCCG
>OJPF01000511.1_pt1 | contig 22957 bp, 16 predicted proteins | sample 1598441 | NCBI WGS metagenome assembly OJPF01 (sample SAMN03922474, study PRJEB24848) | human gut metagenome | isolation source: stool sample | host: Homo sapiens | place: Germany | collected 2010-11 | reverse complement strand
GTCCAGAAGCAGGGCCGCCACAAGAAGCAGACCGGCGGCAGCGGCCAGTTCGGCGACGTGTGGATCCGGTTTGAACCCCAGACGGAGCAGGACGACATGATCTTCGCCGAGGAGGTCTTCGGCGGCAGCGTGCCCAAGAACTTCTTCCCTGCGGTGGAGAAGGGCCTGCGGGAGGCCTGCGCCCACGGTCCCCTGGCGGGCTATCCCGTGGTGAACCTGAAGGCCGTGCTGTACGACGGCTCCTACCATCCGGTGGACTCCTCCGAAATCGCCTTTAAGACCGCGGCGCAGCTGGCCTACAAGGCCGCCCTGCCGGAGGCCAACCCGGTCCTGCTGGAGCCGGTGGGCGAGCTGAAGGTCACTGTGCCCGACAGCTACATGGGCGACGTCATCGGCGATCTGAACAAGCGCCGGGGCCGCGTCATGGGTATGAACCCCACCGGTGACGGCGAGCAGGTCCTGGAGGCTGAGGTCCCCATGGCCGAGATGGGCAGCTATGCCATCGACCTGCGGTCCATGACCCAGAGCCGCGGCAGCTTCACCTTCCACTTCGTCCGCTACGAGGACTGCCCGCCCGCGGCGCAGGAGAAGGCCATCGCTGAGGCGAAGGCTCTGGCTGAGAAGGAGTAAGCAGCAAATAGATGATGATACGGGGAGCCGTTTGGCTCCCCGTATTTTTCGGCGTGACGATGTAAAAAGTTTATGAACTGTTGCATAAGCAACTAGATTATATTAGAGATTCCTGTTATACTCAAACCATCCTAAAGGGATACATTGTAAGTTTAAGAATCAAATGATTTTAAGTTTTTAAGGAGGATCACAGTATGAAGAAGTGGGTTTGCCAGGTTTGCGGCTATGTTTGGGAAGGAGAGACTCCCCCCGAGAAGTGCCCCCAGTGCGGTGTTCCCGCCTCCAAGTTCACCGAGCAGAAGGGTGAGCTGAGCTGGGCTGCCGAGCATGTGGTCGGCGTGGGCAAGTCCTTCGGCGCTGACGTGCCCGAGGAAGTCCGCAAGGAGATCATTGACGGCCTGAACGCCAACTTCATGGGCGAGTGCACCGAGGTGGGTATGTATCTGGCCATGGCCCGTGTGGCCCACCGCGAGGGTTATCCCGAGATCGGCATGTACTGGGAGAAGGCCGGCCTGGAGGAGGCCGAGCACGCCGCCAAGTTCGCCGAGCTGCTGGGCGAGGTGGTCACCGACAGCACCAAGAAGAACCTGCAGATGCGTGTGGATGCCGAGAACGGCGCCACTGCCGGCAAGTTCGAGCTGGCCAAGCTGGCCAAGAAGTACAATCTGGACGCCATCCACGACACCGTCCATGAAATGGCCCGCGACGAAGCCCGTCACGGCAAGGCCTTCGAGGGTCTGCTGAACCGCTACTTCGGCAAGTAAGGAAATAGCTAAAAAGGCACCCACATTCATGTGGGTGCCTTTTTAGCATAGAAAAACAGCGATTATTTATTGTTTTTGTTGGGAAGTAATGCGATATGAATGAGAGAAATAACGAAGAGAAACGTTCCGTAAAGCCACCAGATCCCAAAACGATAGCCCTTGTTTTTGGCAATATGTGCTGGAATACAGCCAAAACCAGCGCATATCAGTACCATAAAGATAATCATTAGAATGGTGGATAGAGGAGAGTCAGAAGAATACATAAAATAACCCTTTCGTCAATTATTTGTTTGAGACAAATAATCTTAAACTTTGAGTGGGATGCAAACTACTTGCAGTTGTACTATAAAATCGCTTATTTGCCAATATCATAATAACAAGGAAGGAGCGGGGCTTTGCCCCGCTCCTTCCTTGTATTCCGTTCTTTACTTCTGCGCTCTTCGCGCCGCGGCGCGGCGCTGGCAGAGCTTCACCAGCTCTACCACGGGAATGACCAGGAACGCCAGCGCCAGCGCGATGCCGTACTCCGGCCAACTCACCGGCGTGAACCCGAAGGCGTTGGCCAGCACAGGCACCTCCAGCACCGCCGTGGTCAGCACCAGCGACCCCGCCATGGCAGCCCACAGCACCTTGTTATGGCTGGGCAGGGAGAACACGCTCTTGCGCTGGGACCGCATGTTGAAGCTGTGGAAGATCTCGCACATGCTCATGGTCAGGAACGCCATGGTCATGCCGTCGTCGGACACGCCCTTGGGCATCTCAAAGTATCCCACCTCCATGCAGTGCCCGATGATGTAGGACACCAGCGTGATCAGGGTGATGAGCACGCCCTGATAGGCGAGATCCACGCCCAGGCCGCCGGCAAACACGCCGTCGCGGCTGTCTCGGGGCGGGCGGGTCATGGTGTCCGGCTCCGCCTGCTCCAGTCCCAGCGCCAGAGCGGGGAAGCAGTCGGTGATGAGGTTGATGAACAGCAGGTGTACGGGGTTCAGCAGCGTGAAGCCCAGCAGCGTGGCAAAGAACACGCCCAGCACCTCGCTCATGTTGCTGGCCAGCAGGAACTGGATGGCCTTGCGGATGTTGTCGTAGATGCGCCGCCCCTCGCCCACGGCGGAGACGATGGTGGCGAAGTTGTCGTCGGACAGCACCATGTCCGCCACGTTCTTGGTGACGTCGGTGCCGGTGATACCCATGCCCACGCCGATGTCGGCGCACTTGATGCTGGGCGCGTCGTTGACGCCGTCGCCCGTCATGGCTGTGACAAAGCCGTTTTTGCGCCATGCGTTGACGATGCGCACCTTGTGCTCCGGCTGGACACGGGCGTATACGCCGTACCGGTCGATGACCTGATCCAGCTCATCGTCGGACAGACCGTCCAGCGCGCTGCCGGTAACGGCCTGGGAGGCGTCAGTGATGATGCCCAGCTCTCTGGCGATGGCCACGGCGGTGTCCTTGTGGTCGCCGGTGATCATCACCGGGCGGATGCCTGCGGCGCGGCACTGGGCCACGGCGTCCTTCACCTCCGGCCGCACGGGGTCGATCATACCGGCAAGGCCGATGAAGCACAGCTGCTGCTCCAGCGCCTGCGGCGTCAGATCCTCGGGCAGACTGTCGTACCGCCGCTCCGCCGCCGCCAGCACCCGCAGCGCCTTGTCGGCCATGGCCTTGTTGTCCGCCAGAATGGCGGCACGCTTTTCCTCCGTCATGGGCAGCACCGCGCCGCCCTCCGTATAGTGGGTGCAGCGGCGCAGCACCTCGTCCGGCGCACCCTTGGTGTACTGGACGAAGCCGCCGTCCGTGCGGTGGATGGTGGACATCATCTTCCGGCTGGAGTCAAAGGGCGCTTCGGCGCAGCGGGGCTGCTGGGCCTCCAGCTGGGGCTTGGGACAGCCGCTGGCCGCGGCAAAATTCACCAGCGCCGCCTCGGTAGGCTCGCCCTGGGCGCCGCCGTCCTCCAGAATGGCGTCGTTGCACAGCGTCATGGCGGCGGCCAGCAGCGGCAGCGGCCCCGTGTGCTCCACCACCGTCATTTTGTTCTGGGTCAGGGTACCGGTCTTGTCGGAGCAGATGACCTGGGTGCAGCCCAGCGTCTCCACCGCGGTGAGCCGCCGGATCACGGCGTGCCGCTTGCTCATGTTGGTGACGCCGATGCTCAGCACCACCGTCACCACCGTGGCCAGCCCCTCGGGTATCGCCGCCACCGCCAGCGATACCGCCACCATAAAGGTGCTCAGGATGGAGGTCAGGGAATAGTCTCCCACTACCACCAGGTCGAAAATAAAGATGAACACGCAGATGGCCACCACCAGCTTGGACAGCGTGGTGCCCAGCTGGGTCAGCTTCCGCTGCAGCGGCGTCTCATCCTGTTCCGTCTGGGCCAGCACGCCGGCGATCTTGCCCATCTCCGTGTCCATGCCGGTGGCGGTGATGACGGCGCGGCCGCGGCCGTAGACCACGGTGCTGCCCATGTAGCACATGTTTTTCCGGTCGCCCAGCGGCACGTCCTGCCCTGTCAGCAGCTCCGCCGCCTTGGCGGCGGGCACGCTCTCGCCGGTGAGAGCGGCCTCCTCGATCTTCAGCGAGACGCACTCCAGCAGCCGCCCATCGGCGGGGATGGCGTCTCCGGCCTCCAGCACCACCACATCCCCGGGCACCAGCTGGCTGTTCTCCACCACGGTCTGGTGGCCGTCCCGCAGCACCTTGCATTTGGCGGCGGTCATGGTCTGGAGCGCTTCAATGGCGGCCTCGGCCTTGCTCTCCTGCACCACGCCGAGCACGGCGTTCAGCAGCACCACGGCCAGGATGATGAACACCTCCGTGAAGCTCTCACCGCTGAGGGCGTTGGTGACGGCGCTGATGGCGGCGGCGGCCATCAGCATCAGCAGCATGGGATCCTTCAGCTGCGCCAGGAATCGGCGCAGCAGGGAGGGCTTCTCCGCCTCCTTCAGCTTGTTGGGGCCGTGCGCTGCCAGCCGCGCCGCTGCCTCCGCCGCCGTCAGGCCCAGCGGTGAGGTGTGCAGCTCCTCCAGTACCTCCTGGGGCGAGCGGTTGTAGTCGTTGACCATACAGATCCTCCTCTTTTTGCGTTTCCGTGTCTATCTCGGCATAAAAAAAGACTCATACACAGTTTTCCTGTGTATGAGTCTCATTCTTTCAGGACACATCGGGCGCTGCGCGCCGAGATGACGGTGTGTCCCGCCCCGCCTGCGCGGTGCGGAATTACTCCCTCAAACAATATAACTATATTGTATGGCATCCCACATGTCAAGTTAACATTTTGTTAAGCTTCCGCCGTAGAGACGCATAGCCGGTCGAAGTAGCGATAGAACGGCATCAGGCTCTGGAACCCACTGATCACGTCCTGCGCCAGCTCCGGCGAGAAGATGCGGTCGTCCAGCGGCACATCGTGCTGCAGATTGATGGATTTCCGATTATACCACGGCCGCAGCAGCGGCGTGGTCTCACCCTTGCTGCGGGCGTACTCCGGCCCTGCGAGGGTAAAGATATCCTGCTTGTTGAACTGCCGCACCAGACGGCTCAGCTCCTCGGGGTGCCGGTCGATGCCCTGACGATAGGCGGCCATCAGCGCCGGACGGGGGCACCAGAACCCCATGCCGTAGCTGTAATAGTCCGGCCCGATCTCAAAGTAGAACGTGGGCCGCCCCGTCCAGTCCTGATCGCCGGTGCGGATGCAGAACCACAGGTGGTCCTTGTAGGGACCCTGCCCGTGGAGCCGGCGGGCGTCCCGATAGATGCGGGACATTTTCAGCAGGAACGGCTCGTCGGGGAAGCCTTCGTGTATGGCGTCGTAGACCTGCTCCGCCAGCGCACGGGTGGGGGAGAGCAGGTGGTTCTGATAGTCCTGCTTGTGGTCCATGAACCAGCCCCGCTCGTTGTTGAAGCGGATGCCCCACAGGAAATCCACCGTCTCCTGCGTGTAGCCCTGGAACGTCATGCCTGTGCCTCCTATTCTATATTAAGTGGTGTCTTTAATTTGTGGTCACGATGGTAGCATATCGCGACAAAGAAAGCAAGTGCCGTTTGTGAAGAATTCCGAAACTTTCCCCACCGCCCAACGCGGAAAAAAGCAGGGCACGCGGGGCGTGTCCTGCTTTTCATGGTGCCGGTGACCGGACTCGAACCGGTACGCTGTCGCCAGCGGTGGATTTTGAGTCCACTACGTCTACCAATTCCATCACACCGGCTTGTGACCCGCTCATTATACCGTAGACGCGGCGCAAATTCAAGGGGGAAATTCCCGCCGCCGGAAAATAGCGGAAAACAGCGAGGGAAATACCGCTTGTGGCATCCGTCATATCGTGGTATACTATATTATTCGAAAAGATGCAGCGAAAACCACAGCGGAGGGAGGGGCATCCATGGGACTGCACGACGGACACCGGCAGCGGGCGAAGGACCGGTATCGCCAACTGGGGGCCGACGCCCTGGCGGACCACGAGCTGCTGGAGCTGGCGCTGTTCTACGCCATCCCACGTCAGGATACCAACGAGACGGCCCACCGCCTGCTGAAGCGCTTTCGCTCCCTGCAGGGCGTATTGCAGGCCACGCCGGAGGAGCTGGAGCGGGAGGAGGGCGTGGGCCGGAGCGCCGCCCTGCTGCTGTGCCTGATAGGGGACATCAGCCGGCGCGCCCGCATCACCAGCCTGCCGGAGAAGATATTGAACTCGCCGGACCGCACCGGCGCCTACTTCATGGAGCTGCTGACGGGGCAGAAACGGGAGCTTTTATATCAGGTGTGCCTGGACGGCAAGGGCAAGCTCCTGACCTGCCGCTGCATCGGCAAGGGCACCGTCTCCGCCTCGCCGGTCCATGTGCGGCAGGTGGTGGAGAACGCCCTGTACGCCGGAGCCAGCACCATCATTCTGGCGCACAACCACCCCAGCGGCGTGGCCCTGCCCTCCGACGCGGATGTGCTGGTGACCCGCCGCATCCAGGAGGCGCTGGCTCCGCTGGGCATCCGTCTGGCCGATCACATCATTGTGGCCGACGATGACTACGTCTCCATGGCGGAGAGCGGATTTTTGCAGAGATAAGGGAGGGTGTCATGCCTGATTTCAAAGTTGTTTCTGAATACAGCCCCGCCGGCGACCAGCCCCAGGCCATCGAGAAGCTGGCGGAGGGGCTGGAGAACGGCCTGCGGGAGCAGGTGCTCAAGGGCGTCACCGGCTCCGGCAAGACCTACACCATGGCCAAGGTCATCGAAAGGGTGAACCGCCCCACGCTGGTGCTGGCCCACAACAAGACGCTGGCGGCCCAGCTGTGCGAGGAGTTTCGGGAGTTCTTTCCCAACAACGCCGTGGAGTATTTTGTCTCCTACTATGACTACTACCAGCCGGAGGCATACATCCCCCACACGGATACCTATATCGAAAAGGACGCCTCCACCAACGAGGAGATCGACCGCCTGCGTCTGTCCGCCACCTGCGCCCTGCTGGAGCGGCGGGATGTCATCGTGGTCTCGTCGGTGAGCTGCATCTACGGTCTGGGCGAGCCGGACGATTTTGCCCGCATGATGATCTCTCTGCGGGTGGGCATGACCATGGACCGCGACGAGCTGCTGCGCCGCCTGGTGGAGGACCGGTACGAGCGCAACGACGTGGCCTTCCAGCGCAACGTGTTCCGGGTGCGGGGCGACACGGTGGAGCTGTACCCCGCCTACTACAAGGACCGCGCCATCCGCGTGGAGTTTTTCGGCGACGAGATCGACCGCATCACCGAGTTCCACCCCGTCACCGGCGCGGCGCTGAAGGCTTTGCAGCACGTGGCGGTATACCCCGCCAGCCACTACGTCACCCCCAAGGACAAGCTGGAGCGCGCCGCGGAGGAGATCGAGCGGGAGCTGGCGCAGCAGAAGGCTCTGTTCGAGGAGCAGGGCAAGCTCATCGAGGCCCAGCGCATCGACCAGCGTACCCGCTACGATGTGGAGATGATGCGAGAGCTGGGCTACTGCTCCGGCATCGAGAACTATTCGCGCATCATCTCCCAGCGTCCCGCAGGCTCCCCGCCCATGACGCTGCTGGACTTCTTCCCCGACGATTTCGTGCTGTTCGTGGACGAGAGCCACGTGACGCTGCCCCAGGTGCGGGCCATGTACAACGGCGACCACGCCCGCAAGCAGAGTCTGGTAGAATACGGCTTCCGCCTGCCCTGCGCCTTTGATAACCGCCCGCTGAAGTTTGAGGAGTTCGAGGAGCGGTTCCATCAGGCGGTGTATGTCTCCGCCACCCCCGGAGACTTCGAAAAGTCCCACGCCGACCAGGTGGTGGAGCAGGTCATCCGCCCCACGGGCCTGCTGGACCCCCGGGTGGAGGTGCGGCCCATCACCGGTCAGATCGACGATCTGGTGTCGGAGATCCATGTCCGGGAGAAAAAGAACGAGCGGGTGCTGGTGACCACCCTCACCAAGAAGATGGCGGAGGACCTGACGGAGTACCTGAAAAACGCCGGCATCCGGGTACGGTACATGCACTCCGATGTCCAGACCATTGAGCGGATGGAGATCATCCGGGACCTGCGGCTGGGCGAGTTCGACGTGCTGGTGGGCATCAACCTGCTGCGGGAGGGCCTGGACCTGCCGGAGGTGTCGCTGGTAGCCATTCTGGATGCGGACAAGGAGGGATTCCTCCGCAGCGAGACCAGCCTGATCCAGACCATCGGCCGCGCCGCCCGCAACGCCGAGGGACTGGTGATCCTCTATGCGGACACCGTGACGCCGTCCATGCGCTCGGCCATGGATGAGACGGACCGCCGCCGCAAGCTGCAGGACGACTTCAACCGCGCCCACGGCATCGTACCCCGCACCATCCGCAAGAGCGTGCGGGAGATGGTGGAGATCAGCCACAGCGCCGAGGAGGCGTCCCAGCTCAGCAGGAAGAAGCTCACCGACCGCGAACGGGCGGAGACCATCGCCCGTCTGGAAAAAGAGATGAAAGAGGCCAGCCGTATGCTGGAGTTCGAGTACGCCGCCCTGCTGCGGGATCAGATCATCGAACTGCGGGGCCAGAAATAGAGAAAAGAACCATGAACAAGACGATCTCGTATATCTATGTGATCCTCAGCGCCGTGTGCTGGGGCTTTATCGGGTTTTCCAACCGGCTGCTGACAGAGGCGGGCATGACACTGGGCAACCGGGTGTTCGTCCGGAACTTTGGGACACTGCTGGTGCTGACGGTGGTGTTCGCTCTGTTCCACAGGCAGGTGTTCCGCATCCGGCTGAAGCACCTGCCCATCTTCCTGGGGTCGGGGCTTATCAGCATCCTGCTGCTGAGCGTGGTGTACTTCCGATGCCAGACCATGTGCTCGCTGTCGGTGGCGGCGGTGCTGCTGTATCTGGCTCCGTCCTTCGTGGTGCTGGCCAGCGCCGTCCTCTGGAAAACACCCCTGACAAAGGGGAAGATCGCGGCGCTGTGCGTGTCGCTGCTGGGCTGCGTCATGGTCAGCGGCATCGTTGGCGGGGACATGACCGCCTCCTGGGCCGGCATCGGCCTGGGCGTGGTGTCCGGCATGTGCTACGCCAGCTACACCGTGTTCAGTCACTACGGTCTGGCCCACTATGAGAGCTACACCATGATCTACTGGACGTTTCTGGTGGCGGGCCTCGGCTCCGTGTTCTTTGCGGATATCCCGGCGCTGCTGCCGGCGTTCCGGCAGCCACAGGGCATTATCGGCGGCATCTGCGTGGTCGTCGTGGCCACGGTGCTGCCCTACATCTTCTACACCAAGGGACTGGAGGGCGTGGAGAGCGGACGCGCCTCCATCATCACCAACATTGAGCCGGTGGTGGAGACACTGGTGGGCATCACCGTGTTCCATGAAGCCCTCACCGTCTGGACGGTACTGGGCGTGGGCTGTGTCATCGGCTGCGTGGCGCTGCTGGCGCGGGAGGGACGATATGAACGAGAAGCTGCCGCTGAATAGCCTGCACCTGAAGCTGCTGGCCGTGGTCACCATGCTCATCGACCACATGGGCTTTACCCTGTTCCCACACGCCGTGTGGATGCGGGCCGTGGGCCGTCTGGCCTTCCCCATTTTCTGCTTCCTCATTGCGGAGGGCTGTGCCCACACCCACGACAAAAAGCGCTACGCCGGGCGGCTGCTGCTGTTCGCCGTGCTGTCGGAGCTGCCGTTTAACCTGATGTGCAGCGGCCAATGGCTTTCCTGGAACTACCAGAATGTGCTGTGGACGCTGCTCATCGGCGCACTGGTGTGCTGGGCCATGGACTGGGCCAGAACGAGGCCGGAAATGTGGCGGCGGCTGCCGGCGGACGCCGCCATCGCCGTGGGCTTCCTCCTGGGCCAGGTGTGCAATACGGACTACGGCGGCTGGGGCGTGCTGCTGGTGACGCTGTTCTACCTGACCCGCGAGGTCAGGAACCGGTGGGCCATCCAGCTGGTGGGTCTGGCCCTGTTCTGCTGGTTCTGCTCGACGTGGCGGCTGGAGATGCTGGCCATGCTGTCCCTGATCCCTCTCTGTCTGTATAACGGAGAGCGCGGCTTTTCCAATAAGGCCCTGCAATACGGCTTTTACGCCTTTTATCCCGTTCATATCCTGATCCTGAGCGTACTGGCACGGTACGTGTTCTGAGGAGGTGCCTGTTATGGCAAAGCATAAAGAAGAAAAGACCAACGTGATGCGCACGCTGGACCAGAAGAAGATCCCCTACACCGCGCACACCTACGACCCCGACGGCCCCATTGACGGCGTGTCCGTGGCGGCGGCATTGGGGCAGGACCCCGCCCATGTGTTCAAGACATTGGTGACGAAGGGTGCGTCCGGCGGGTACTATGTGTTCGACATCCCCGTGGCGGAGAACCTTGATTTGAAGAAGGCTGCCAGGGCCGTGGGAGAGAAGTCCGTGGCCATGCTGCCCCAGAAGGAGCTGCTGGGCCTGACGGGCTACGTCCACGGCGGGTGCAGCCCCGTGGGCATGAAGAAGCAGTTTCCCACGGTGTTCCACGCCACAGCTCCGCAGTACGATACCGTCTGCGTCAGCGCGGGAAGGATCGGGGCGCAGGTGGAGTGCCGCCCCGGTGACATCATCGCCCTGCTGCGGGCAAAAACAGCGGATATCATCGTGTAAAGAGGAATACCATGCAGAAGGAAATTTTCATCAAGGGCGCCCGCGAGAACAACCTGAAAAATATCGACGTCACCATCCCCCGGGACAAGCTGGTGGTCATGACGGGCCTCTCCGGCTCCGGCAAGTCCTCCCTGGCCTTCGACACCATCTACGCCGAGGGCCAGAGAAGGTATGTGGAGTCCCTCAGCTCCTATGCCCGGATGTTCCTGGGCCAGATGGACAAGCCCGATGTGGACTATATCGAGGGTCTCAGCCCCGCCATCTCCATTGACCAGAAGACCACCAGCAAGAACCCCCGGTCCACCGTGGGCACGGTGACGGAGATCTACGACTACCTCCGCCTGCTGTGGGCGCGGGTGGGCGTGCCCCACTGCCCCAAGTGCGGCAGGGAGATCCGCCAGCAGACGGTGGACCAGATCATCGACCAGATCATGGCCCTGCCGGAGGGTACCCGCATCCAGGTGATGTCGCCGGTGGTGCGGGGCCGCAAGGGTGAACACGCCAAGGTGCTGGAGGACGCCCGCCGCAGCGGCTACGTCCGCGCCCGCGTGGACGGGAACCTCTACGAGCTGTCGGAGGATATCCCGCTGGAGAAGAACCTGAAGCACCATATCGATATCGTGGTGGACCGGCTCATCGTCCGCCCCGATATCGCACAGCGCCTGACGGACTCCGTGGAGACGGCGTCCAACCTGTCCGGCGGACTGGTGACGGTGAACCTGCTGAAGGAACAGCAGGACATCACCTTTTCCCAGAACTACGCCTGCGAGGACTGCGGCATCTCCATCGAGGAGCTGACACCCCGCCTGTTCTCCTTCAACAGTCCCTTCGGCGCCTGCCCCACCTGTACAGGGCTGGGCGTTCAGCTGAAGGCCGACCCTGTGCTGATCGTGCCGGACGAGAGCAAGTCCATTCTGGACGGCGCTATCACAGCTCCCGGCTGGGCCTCCATCCGCTCCGATGGCGTGAGCCGGATGTATTTCGAGGCGCTGAGCAAGAAGTATCAATTTTCCCTGCGCCAGCCGTACAGCGAGCTCAGCGACGCGGTGAAGCAGGTCATCCTCTATGGCACCGGCGGCGAGAAGCTGGAGCTGCACTACGACCAGCCCCGTGGCAAGGGCGTGCTGCATCAGGCGTTTGAGGGCATCTGCCACAATCTGGAGCGGCGGTATAACGAGACACAGAGCGACGCCAGCAAAAAGGAGATCGAGGAGTACCTGTCCCAGTGTCCCTGTCCCGCCTGCAAGGGCCGCCGCCTGCGGCCGGAGGCGCTGGCGGTGACGGTGGGCGGTCTGTCCATCTTCGATGCCACGGAGCTGCCGGTGGATCAGGCGCTGCCCTTCTTCAACGGTCTGGAGCTGACGGGCAACCAACAGCTCATCGCCGCCCAGATCCTGAAGGAAATTCGGGCGCGGCTGGGCTTTTTGCAGTCCGTGGGCCTGAGCTACCTTACCCTGTCCCGCGCCTCCGGCACATTGTCCGGCGGCGAGAGTCAGCGTATCCGTCTGGCTACCCAGATCGGCAGCAGCCTCATGGGCGTGCTGTATATTCTGGATGAGCCCTCCATCGGCCTGCACCAGCGGGACAACGACAAGCTGCTGGCCACGCTGTGCCGTCTCCGGGATCTGGGCAATACCCTGATCGTGGTGGAGCACGACGAGGATACCATGCGCGCCGCCGACTGGCTCATCGACATCGGCCCCGGGGCCGGCGCACTGGGCGGGCAGGTGGTGTCCGCCGGTACGCCGGAGCAGGTGATGGCCGACCCCAACAGCCTGACAGGACAGTACCTCAGCGGCAAAAAGCGCATCGAGCTGCCGGCACACCGGCGGGAGGGAAACGGCAAATTCCTGACGGTGCGGGGCGCACGGGAGAACAACCTGAAAAACATCGACGTGACGTTCCCACTGGGCACGTTCCTCTGCGTCACCGGTGTCAGCGGCAGCGGGAAAAGCTCGCTGGTCAACGAGGTGCTGTATAAGAAGCTGGGGGTGGAGCTGAACCGCATGAAGGCCCGCCCCGGTAAGCACGACCGCATCGAGGGCATGGAGCATCTGGACAAGGTCATCGCCATCGACCAGAGCCCCATCGGGCGGACGCCCCGTTCCAACCCCGCCACCTATACGAACCTGTTCAACCTGATCCGCGACCTGTTCGCATCTACCCAGGACGCCAAGGCTCGGGGCTACGGGCCCGGCCGTTTCTCCTTCAACACCCGGGGCGGCCGGTGCGAGGCCTGCGGCGGCGACGGTATGCTGAAGATCGAGATGCACTTTCTGGCGGACGTGTACGTTCCCTGCGAGGTGTGCCACGGCAAGCGCTACAACCGCGAGACGCTGGAGGTGCGCTACAAGGGCAGAAACATCGCCGAGGTGCTGGATATGACGGCACGGGAGGCGCTGGACTTCTTTTCCGCCGTGCCAAAAATTTACGAGAAGCTGCAAACGCTGTGCGACGTGGGACTGGGCTACGTGAAGCTGGGCCAGCCCTCCACCACTCTGTCCGGCGGCGAGGCCCAGCGGGTCAAGCTGGCCACGGAGCTGAGCCGCCGCGCCACGGGCCGCACCATCTATATTCTGGACGAACCCACCACCGGCCTGCACGCCGACGATGTGCGCAAGCTGCTGGACGTGCTGCAGCGCCTCACCGATGCGGGCAACACGGTGCTGGTCATCGAGCACAATCTGGACGTTATCAAATGCGCCGACTATATCGTCGATCTGGGGCCCGAGGGCGGCAGCGGCGGCGGTACGGTGGTGGCCTGCGGCACACCGGAGCAGGTGGCCGCCGTGGAGGCGTCCTACACCGGACAATATCTGAAGAAATATCTGAAATGACGCCTGCACCCTCCTGTGCATACACTGTGGCAGGGGGTGACGGCATGGAGATCTGGCAGGACGGCGTGCTGGCCGGACTGGCGGCCGTGGGACTGACGGCCATTCTATGGCTGCTGGCGGGACTGCTGTTCCGCCGCAGGGAGCGTCTGCTGGACGCGGTGTATCTTGTGCCGCTTTCCGGCGGTGCGGAGCAGCTGGACATGACGCTGCGGGAGCTGTCGCGGGAGCGAGCGCTGCCGGTGGTGCTGGTGGACTGCGGACTCACCGCTGCGGGCCGCCAGCGGACGGAGCTGCTGACCGGCGGCGCCGGCGCGGTGCTGGTGACGCCGCAGCAGCTGACAGACCTTTATACGAAGAAAGAAAACGCGCAGGGGAGGTAAGCATATGGGCCAGCGCTGTACCGTGGAGGGCGCCGTACAGTCGGTGATCTTTCAGAACGAGGAAAATGGCTATACGGTGCTGACGCTGATCGTGGACGGACAGGAGGAGCCTGTCACCGTGGTGGGCTGCATCCCCTGCGCCGCCGCCGGCGAGGGCATGACCGTCACCGGCGTCTGGGTGGAGCACCCGACCTACGGCCCGCAGCTGACGGCGGAGAGCGTGGAGCGCCGCATGCCGCAGGAGGCCCGGGACGTGGCGGCCTATCTGGGCAGCGGCATCCTCAAGGGTGTGGGGCCCGCCACGGCTCAGCGTCTGGTGGACCGCTTCGGCACCGATACCCTGCGGGTCATCGAGGAGGAGCCGGAGCGGCTCCAGACCCTGAAGGGCATCACTGCCAAGCGGGCCATGGAGCTGTCCGCCGCCCTGCGGGCGCTGACGGGTCTGCGCCAGGTCATGGAGTTTCTGGCGCGGTACGACCTGCCGGTACATCTGGCCATGGCGGTGCAGCGCACCTACGGCGACGGGGCCATGCAGGCCCTGCGGGACGATCCGTACCTGCTGAGCCGCCGCCAGTACGGCGTGGACTTCGCCGTCACCGACGCCATTGCCCTGAGCATGGGCTTCAGCGGTGACGACCCCTGCCGTCTGGACGCCGCCGTGCTCTATGAGCTCAGCCACAATCTGAACAACGGCCATGTGTTCCTGCCGCGGGAGAAGCTGGTGCTGGCGGCGTCTCAGCTCATCGGCGTGGAGCCGGACGCGGTGGAGCTGGCGCTGGACAAGCTCATCCAGCGCTACGCCGTGGTGGAAAAGCCCATCGCCAACGTGACGGGCTGCTACCTGCCCCGTCTGTATCAGGCGGAGACCTTCGTGGCCCAGCGCCTGCTGTCCATGGTGCAGACGCCGGTGGAGCAGCTGCCGCGGGTGGATAAGACCATCGCCGACATCGAGCGTGAGCAGGGCGTGAGCTACGCGCCCCTGCAGCGTCAGGCGGTGGCGCTGGCGGCGGACAGCGGCGTGCTGCTGCTCACCGGCGGCCCCGGCACCGGCAAGACCACCTCCCTGCGGGGCATCGTCACGCAGTATGAGCGGATGGGCCTTGACGTGCTGCTGCTGGCCCCCACGGGGCGAGCAGCCAAGCGACTGGGGGAGGTGACGGGCCGGGAGGCCCAGACCATCCACCGGTGTCTTGGCATGAGCTTCAACGAGCTGACGGGACAGGTGACATTCAAGAAGAACGCCAAGGACCCGCTGGAGGCCCATGCCGTCATCGTGGACGAGATGAGCATGGTGGATCTGGAGCTGATGCAGGCGCTGCTGGAGGCGCTGCGCCCCAGCTGCCGGCTGGTGATGGTGGGAGACCCCGACCAGCTGCCCTCCGTGGGCGCGGGCAATGTGCTGGGCGACATGCTGCGCAGCGGCGTGATCCCCGCCGTGTCCCTGACCCAGGTGTTCCGCCAGGCGGAGCAGTCCGCCATCATCCGCAACGCCCATGCCGTCAACGTGGGCCAGCCGCCGTGCCTTGACAGCAATCAGGGGGACTTCTTCTTCCTGTGCCGCCGCTCACCGGACCGTCTGGTGCAGACGGTGGTGGAGCTGTGCCGCGACCGCCTGCCCAGAAGCATGGGCGTGGAGCCGGGGCAGATCCAGGTGCTGTCCCCCACCCGCAAGGGCGAGTGCGGCACTGTGAACCTCAATCGCGCCCTGCAGGCGGCGCTGAACCCGCCCGCCCGTGATAAGCGGCAGAAGCAGTGGGGCGACATGGTGTTCCGCACCGGTGATCGGGTCATGCAGACCCGCAACAACTACGATGTGCTGTGGACGAAGGACGACGGCACCGTGGGCAGCGGCATCTTCAACGGCGACGTGGGCGTCATCGAGGACATCGACCCCGCCGGCGAGCTGCTGACCATCCGCTTTGACGACCGCACCGCCGTCTACACCGCCGACCAGCTGGCGGAGCTGGACATGGCCTACGCTATGACCGTACATAAGTCCCAGGGCAGCGAGTATCCGGCGGTGGTGCTGGTGTCCGCCCCCGCCGCGCCGTCCCTGATGGTCCGCGGCGTGCTCTACACCGCCATCACCCGGGCCAGAAAGCTGCTGGTGCTGGTGGGCGACGATGTGACGCCGGTGAAAATGGCCGCCAACGACCGGCAGCAGCGGCGGTACAGCGGCCTGCGCCGCCGATTGAAGGAGGGAATGGCATGAGCGTCAACGATCAGCTGGACAAGCTCCAGCGCAGCCTGCTGGATTTCTTCTTTCCACGGCACTGTCCCTTCTGCGGACGGGTCGTGGGCAAGGCACTGCTGTGTGAGACGTGCGAAAAGGAACTGCCATACAGCCGCGAGGTACGCACCGGTACATTCGGCCGCTGCGCCGCGCCGCTGTACTACGAGGGCGCGGTGCGGGAGGCCATCCTTTCCTTCAAGTTCAAGGGCCGCACCGAGGCGCTGGACTGCTTCGGCAGTCTCATGGCCCGGACGGCGGCGCAGGAGTTCTCCGGCGAGTTCGATGCCGTGACATGGGTGCCGGTCAGTGCCAGGCGCCTGCGGAAGCGCGGCTTTGACCAGGCGCGGTATCTCTGCGCCAGCCTCTGCGTGGACTGGCACACCGCGCCGCAGGAGACGCTGCGCAAGGTGCGGGACAACCCGCCCCAGTCCGGTCTGGAGGACGCGGCGGCCCGCCGCGCCAATGTGCTGGGCGTCTACGAGCCGGTGTCTCCGGCGGACATCGCAGGAAAGCGCTTCCTGCTGGTGGACGATATCCTGACCACCGGCGCCACGCTGGGCGAGTGCGTCCGCGTGCTGAAGGCCGCTGGCGCGGCGGACGTGGTATGCCTGACGCTGGCCATGACGCCGCCGCAGCCGTGAGCGTATGGAATGGCGGAAAACCGTGCAGAATGGAAATGTGAACATTTGATGACATGGCGGAAAACCCTATTGCAAAAACGGGGCCCTGCCAGTATAATGATATTTCAGAGAATAGGGCAGTCATGCCATACAAAAGATATGAGGTGCATTGGTTATGTGTTCGTTTGCGAAGGATATCGGTATCGATCTGGGCACCGCCTCGGTGCTGGTTTATGTAAAGGGCAAGGGCGTCGTGCTCAATGAGCCGTCGGTGGTGGCCATCGACAAGAACACCGGCAAGCTGCTGAAGGTGGGCGGCGATGCGCAGGCCATGCTGGGCCGTACCCCCGGCAACATCGTGGCCATCCGTCCCCTGCGGGAGGGCGTCATCTCTGACTACGACATGACGGAGCGCATGCTCCGCGAGTTCCTGCACAAGGTCACCGGCGGCTTCCAGCTGTTCAAGCCCCGTGTCATCATCTGCGTCCCCTCCGGCATCACGGAGGTGGAGGAGCGCGCCGTGGTGGATGCGGGCATTCAGGCCGGCGCCCGCCGCGTGTACCTCATCGAGGAGCCGGTGGCCGCGGCCATCGGCGCGGGCATCGACATTGCCAAGCCCGACGGCCACATGGTGGTGGACATCGGCGGCGGCACCAGCGACATCGCCGTCATCTCCCTGAGCGGCGTGGTGGAGAGCGCCTCCATCAAGGTGGCCGGCGACCAGTTCAACGAGTCCATCGTCAAGTATATGCGCCGCAAGCACAACGTGCTGGTGGGCGAGCGCACCGCCGAGCTGATGAAGATGGAGATCGGCTGCGTGTTCCCCAAGGAGCAGGAGACGTCCATCGAGATCAAGGGCCGCTGCCTGATGACGGGCCTGCCCAAGGTCATCACCGTCACCTCCACCGAGATGCTGGAGGCGTTTGAGGAGCCGGTGGAGCGCATTCTGGAGGCCGTCCACGGCGTACTGGAGCGCACCCCGCCGGAGCTGGTGGCGGACATCTCCAACAACGGCATTGTCATGACCGGCGGCGGCAGCCTGGTGGACGGCTTTGACCGCCTGATCGAGGCCCGTACCGGTATTCACACCGTGGTGGCGGAGGATGCCATTTCCTGCGTGGCGGAGGGTACCGGCAAGAGTCTGGATTCCCTGAATTCCATGACGGACGGCACGGTGAATCTGTCCCGCCGGCGGCAGATGAACTGACTTGAATGCGAAGAAAGCGGCCTGCGGCCGCTTTCTTTCTTCTTTATTCAAGGCTATTCAACATTTCACCCCTTGCGTTCTCACGATAAAAGCGTTACGATGGTCAAAGCGGATGCGATTTCAGTTTATTAAGGAGGCAACGAGCATGAAGTTTTCCAGCAAAGCTCTGAAGTGCGGCCTGTCCCCCATGCGTAAGTTCCACCCCTACGCGGTGGCGGCAGAGGCCAGGGGCAAGAAGATCTATCACCTGAATATCGGCCAGCCCGACATCGAGACGCCCAAAGCATATTTCGAGGCCGTGCGGCATTTCGACCTGCCGGTGCTGGCTTACGCGCCGTCCCCCGGCATCCCCGAGCTGATCGCCGCCATCCGGAAGTACTACGACGATCTGGGCATGCACTTCGAGACCGGTGATATCCTTATCACCAACGGCGGCAGCGAGGCCCTGCAGATCACCATGAACTGCATCCTGGACGACGGCGACGAGATCCTGATCCCCGAGCCGTTCTATCCCAACTACAACACCATGGCCTACACCTGCGGCGCAAGCATCCACCCCATCCCCACCTCTCCCCATGACGGCTACCACTACGCCGACCGCGCCAAGGTGGAGGCGGAGATCAACGAGCACACCCGCGCCATCATGGTCACCAACCCCGGCAACCCCACCGGCGCCGTGCTGACGCCGGAGGAGATGCGCATGATGGTGGACATCGCCAAGGAACACGACCTGTTCATCATCGGCGACGAGGCGTACCGCGAATTCGTCTACGCCGGCGAGCCCCTGCAGTCCATGGGCCAGTTCGAAGACGCTGCCGAGAACGTCATCGTCATCGACACCGTCTCCAAGCGGTTCTCCGCCTGCGGCGCCCGCATCGGCTGCATGATCTCCCGCAATAAGGAGCTGATGGCGCAGGCCATGAAGTACGCCCAGTGCCGTCTGTCCGTGCCCACCATCGATCAGGTGGCCGCCGCCGCGCTGTACAGCGTGGGCCCCGACTACTTCGCCGCCGTCCGCGAGGAGTATAAGCGCCGCCGCGACACGGTCATCAGGAAGCTCCACGAGATCCCCGGCGTGGTGTGCGAGTGCCCCCGCGGCGCCTTCTACGTCATGGCTGCCCTGCCCGTGGACGATGCCGACGCCTTCCAGAAGTGGCTGCTGGAGGAGTTTGACGACAACGGCGATACCGTGATGTTCGCCCCCGGCGAGCCCTTCTACGCCACCCCCGGCAAGGGCAGGAACGAGATCCGCATTGCCTACGTGCTGAAGCAGGCGGATCTGGAGCGTGCCATGGACCTGCTGGCCAAGGGCATCGCCGCCTACAACGCCCGCTGACTTTCAGACAACTCCCCGCCCCGGCGGGGAGTTGTGTTTTCCGCTCCGCTGTGGTACAATACCCCTGTATGAGCAAAAAATTTCCGAAAAGGAGCTTTTTTATGAACGAAGAACTGAAAAACATCCTGAGCCGTGTGGATCACACGCTGCTGTCTCAGACCGCCACATGGGCAGAGATCCGGGCCATCTGCGACGACGGCGTGAAGTACGGCTGCGCCAGCGTCTGCATCCCCGCCAGCTATGTGAAGCAGGCGGCGGAATATGTGTCCGGCAAGATCGCCATCTGCACCGTCATCGGTTTCCCCAACGGCTACGATACCACCGCCGCCAAGTGCTTTGAGGCCGCCGACGCCGTGAAGAACGGCGCGTCCGAGATCGACATGGTCATCAACATCGGCTGGGTCAAGGACGGCCTGTACGACCGGGTGCTGGAGGAGATCAAGGCTGTCAAGGAGCATTGCGGCGGCAAGCTGCTGAAGGTCATCATCGAGACCTGCAAGCTCACCGACGCCGAGAAGATCGAGATGTGCCGCGTGGTGTCCGAGTCCGGCGCGGACTATATCAAGACCTCCACCGGCTTCGGCGGCGGCGGAGCCACCCGCGAGGATGTGGCCCTGTTCAAGGCCCACGTGGCGCCCCATGTGAAGATCAAGGCCGCCGGCGGCATCGCCGACCTCAACGACGCCAGAGATTTCGTGGCGCTGGGCGCGGACCGCCTGGGCACCAGCCGCATCGTCAAGGCCGTCAAGGCCATGGGACAATAATTATATAAGGAGGAATCACTATGCCTACCCCCCACAACAACGCCGCTAAGGGCGATTTCGCCAAGACCGTTCTCATGCCCGGCGACCCCCTGCGCGCCAAGTTCATCGCGGAGACGTTCCTGACCGACCCCAAGCTGGTCAACAATGTCCGCGGCGTGCAGGGCTACACCGGTACCTACAAGGGCGTGCCTGTCTCCGTCATGGCCAGCGGCATGGGAATCCCCTCCATCGGCATTTATTCCTATGAGCTGTACACCCAGTACGACGTGGAGAATATCATCCGCGTCGGCTCCGCCGGCGCCATGCGTGCCGATCTGGAGCTGGGCAGCGTGGTGGCCGGTCAGGGCGCCTGCACCAATTCCAGCTTTGCCGACCAGTACGGGCTGGGCGGCGCTTACGCCCCCATCTGCGACTTCGACCTGCTGATGGCCGCCGTGGAGAGCGCCAGGGAGCTGGGTGTGAAGATGCCCGTGGGCAACCTCTACTCCTCCGACACGTTCTACGATGCCGCCGGGCGCAATATGCGCTACGCCAAGCTGGGCGTCATGGCCGTGGAGATGGAGGCCGCCGGTCTGTACTGCACCGCCGCCTACACCGGCAAGCGTGCGCTGGCCATCTGCTCCATCTCCGATAACCTCATCACCGGTGAGGAATTGTCCGCCGACGACCGCCAGACTACCTTCACCAACATGATGAAGATCGGCCTGGAGATCGCGGTGAAAATGGCCGCCAAATAAGCGCATTTGTGTATATGACAAAAACAGAATGTAAATAATTTGCAAAATTTGTTTACATTGTCTTTACAAAACGCGGAATTTGCTTGCCAAAAGCAAACGAATCTGCTATAATGCACACTGCCCACAGAGGGGCCTGTCCCCCTGCGGGAGCAGAACGGTTTTCCCGCCTCTGGCGTGAAAATAAAAATTTTAGGAAGGTAGATTCAGAATGATGAAGAAGTTTCTTGCGCTGATGCTGGCTCTGGTCATGGCACTGTCTCTGGTAGCCTGCGGCCAGAAGAACCAGGATTCCAATGGAACCTACGACACTGACAAAGATACCGATGTTACCGATGTCGCGTACAAGGTCGCCATGATCACCGACTACGGCGATATCACCGACCAGTCCTTCAACCAGACCACCTACGAGGCCTGCAAGGCTTTCGCGGAGGCCAACGGTGTGGACTTCCAGTACTTCAAGCCCGCCGGCGATAACACCGCCGACCGTGTGGCCATGATCGAGAGTGCTGTCGATCAGGGCTACAACGTCATCGTGATGCCCGGCTACGCCTTCGGCGCCGCCATCGCGGAGACCGCCCCCAAGTTCTCCGATGTCAAGTTCATCGCGCTGGACGTGTCCGCCGGTGACCTGGGCGAGGGCTTTGAGGTTCCCGCCAACCTGTACTGCGCTGTGTATCAGGAAGAGCTGTGCGGCTACATGGCCGGCTACGCTGCTGTGAAGCTGGGCTACAAGAACCTGGGCTTCCTGGGCGGCATGGCTGTCCCCGCTGTCCAGCGCTATGGCTACGGCTTCGTGCAGGGCGTTGACGCCGCTGCCGCCGAGCTGAAGCTGACCGACGTCAAGGTCAACTATGCTTACGGCAACCAGTTCTTCGGTGATGCCGACATCACCGCCGCTATGGATACCTGGTACGCCGGCGGCACCGAGATCGTGTTCGCCTGCGGCGGTGGTATCTACACCTCCGCTGTTGACGCCGCCAAGAAGGTCGAGGGCGCCAAGGTCATCGGTGTTGACGTTGACCAGGCTGCCGTCATCGCCAACTACGCCGCCGGCGAGGGCGCTGATGCCGCCACCGTCGAGGGCTACAAGGCTCTGACCGTTACCTCCGCCATGAAGGGTCTGTATCCCGCCACCTTTGACACTCTGACCGATGTCATCGTCAATGGCAACTGGGAGAAGTACTCCGGCAAGATCGACACGCTGGGCCTGGTGTCCGCAGATGATCCTGCTGCCAACTATGTCCAGATCCCCATGGAGTCCACCCAGTGGGCGGACGGCAAGTTCACTCAGGATGACTACAAGGCTCTGGTGAAGGCCATGTTCGACGGCACTCTGACCGTCAGCAACGACATCACCAAGGCTGCCAAGGACTTTGCCACCGTCATCACCGTGGACGATCAGGGCAACATCAAGTAAGTCCGTACTTACCGATAAAAAACAGAGGCTGCCTCGGCGGCCTCTGTTTTTTGCGCACCTGCCGGAAAATGTCGTTACCGGTAATGCCTGACCTATGAAAAAACTTTGCTTTATGGGGAGAAGTATAGTATACTAAACCTATTATCATGGTTTCCGTCCCCGCAGACAGCGAAAAGCGGCGGGCCATAAAACGGAAGGAGGGCGAAAGCTTGGATACACCGTATGCCATCGAAATGCTCCATATCACCAAACGGTTTCCCGGGATCATCGCCAATGACGACATCACCTTACAGGTGAAAAAGGGCGAGATCCACGCCTTACTGGGCGAAAACGGCGCCGGCAAGTCCACACTGATGAGCGTCCTGTTCGGCCTGTATCAGGCGGAGGAGGGCACCATCAGGAAGGACGGCGTGGAGGTCAGCATCAAGGACCCCAACGATGCCAACGCGCTGGGTATCGGCATGGTCCACCAGCACTTCAAGCTGGTGGAGTGCTTCTCCGTGCTGGACAACATCATCATGGGCGTGGAGCCCACGAAGCACGGCTTCCTCCAGAAGAAGGAAGCCCGGGAGCGCGTACTGGCCCTCAGCGAGAAGTACGGCCTGAAGGTAGATCCCGACGCACTGATCGAAGACATCACCGTGGGCATGCAGCAGCGCACGGAGATCCTGAAAATGCTGTACCGCGAGAACGAGATACTTATTTTCGACGAGCCCACGGCGGTGCTGACGCCCCAGGAGATCGATGAGCTCATGGAGATCATGCGCAGCCTGGCAGCGGAGGGCAAGTCCATCCTGTTCATCTCCCACAAGCTCAACGAGATCATGGCCGTTGCGGACCGCTGCACCGTGCTCCGCAAGGGCAGGTACGTGGGCACCGTAGAGACGAAGGACACCACCATGGAGCAGCTTTCCGCCATGATGGTGGGCCG
>OJPF01000506.1_pt1 | contig 23113 bp, 22 predicted proteins | sample 1598441 | NCBI WGS metagenome assembly OJPF01 (sample SAMN03922474, study PRJEB24848) | human gut metagenome | isolation source: stool sample | host: Homo sapiens | place: Germany | collected 2010-11 | reverse complement strand
GCACCATGCTGGTCAAGATGGGCAAGGCTGACTGCCTGCTGGGCGGCGCTACCTACTCCACCGCCGACACCATCCGTCCCGCTCTGCAGCTGGTCAAGACCAAGAAGGGCGCTCATCTGGTGAGCTCCTGCTTCATTCTGGATCGTGACTGCGGCGAAGAGGGCCTGAAGCGCATCGCTATGGGCGACTGCGCCGTCAACATCGACTACACCGATACCGTCGATAAGGCTACCGGCGAGGTCAAGGTGGCTGCTTCTGCCAAGCTGGCTGAGGTGGCTGTCGAGACCGCTAAGACCGCTAAGCTGTTCGGCATCGACCCGAAGGTCGCTGTCCTGAGCTTCTCCACCAAGGGTTCCGGCAAGGGCGGCACCGTCGCTCTGAGCCACGACGCTGTCATCAAGGCTCAGGAGATGGCCCCCGAGCTGGCTATTGACGGCGAGCTGCAGTTCGACGCAGCCGTTGCTCCCGAGGTCGCACAGGTCAAGTGCAAGGGCAGCAAGGTCGCCGGTCAGGCTAACACCTTCATCTTCCCCTGCATCGAGGCCGGCAACATCGGCTATAAGATCGCACAGCGTCTGGGCGGCTATGCTGCCTACGGCCCCATCCTGCAGGGCCTGAACGCTCCCATCAACGACCTGTCCCGTGGCTGCAACGCCGACGAGGTCTACAAGATGAGCCTCATCACCGCCTGCCAGTCCTGAGCTGACACCCGGTTGAACTGAAAAGCTGAAAAGAGCCGCTGCCGCATTTTGCGGGCAGCGGCTCTTTTGGCTATACATCGACTGCGGTTTATGGTATGATAAACATAAGAAGCCCCGGCAGAGAAGGAGAACATTCGAACGTGAAAATAAAAGCTTTGGCCTTTGTCCTCATGGCGGTGCTGCTTTTGTGCGGCTGTGGGCAGAAGAGCGAAACGGCGGCTGCGACCCCGGCTCAGGCGGTCACAGCGTCTGCTGCCCAGAGCAGTACGGCTCGTCCGGTGAGTACCGGCGTTACGCCGGAACAGTTCGGGGCGAAGGGCGACGGTATCGCGGACGACCTGCAGGCTCTGCAGGCCGCGATGCAGCAGGCCAGCGCGGCCGGTCGGCCTCTCGAGCTGACGGCGGGGGCGGTCTACCGCTTCTCCTCCAGCCTCGGGCTGCCCAGCGGGCTGACCATCCAGGGAAACGGCGCTGTCCTGCTCAGTGATATTCAGTACCCTGACCTGAGAGAGGACCGTGTGGCGGTGGAGCTTATGAAAGACTCTGATGATGACCGCGCCCACGACGTCCGGCTGGAAAATGTGACCTTCCGGGCAGTGGACAGCTGTCAGGCCAACTATATGCTCCGGGTGATGCTCGTCCGCAATGTGGAATTTGTGGGCTGCACCTTCGACTGTGAGCCCAACGAGTGGGGGCGCTGTGCCGCCGACCTGTATGGCGGCAACGAGAATATCCGTTTTGAGGGCTGTGTATTCCGCCAGATGACCTCCGGCGCGTCCGGCGGCATCTGGGTGCGCAACTGGACGGACAGGGTGGAGAGCCGGAATATCCGCTTCCAGAACTGTGAATTTTACAAGTCCGGTGCCGACGAGCTGCTGGCGGTCTGGGGATGGGGCGGCGCGGTGCGGGATGTCGTCCTCTCGGGATGCAGCTTCTATGAGACACAGACGCAGGAGGCGCTGGATGCCGATCATCGCCCGGTGTGGTTCATCACGCTGGGGCAGAGCGGCACCACAGACGTCCGGATGGAGGATTGCACCGTCCGTGCGGAGTATTGCGAGACCATTTTCCGTATGGTAGGCGATAAGACCCGCGCCGTCGTGGACAACTGCGACATCACCATGAAACAGCCGGACAGCATGGCAAAGCACGATATGAAAAAGGGCGCGAACCCCATGCTGGCCCGGGGCAATGACCGTGCCGACGGCAGCACGGTCATCCAGAACAGCCGCATCACCCTGAGCGGCGACAACGGGCGGCGCATCTGCTATCAGCTCAGCGCCTTGAAAGGGAATACGCTGGACGTCTCCCTCGGCTACGGCATCGCCAGCACGAAGGAAGTCAGCGGCAACACCATCCGGGGCCGGATACGGCATAAAGTCTTTCAGGACTGCTCCGGCGTGGAGAATAACAATGTAGAAGTGCGGAGATTCTCGATTCTGGGATGAACCGCTCATAAAGGAGGTTTTATCATGCGAAGAAAATTTATTGCGGCGGTCACATCGGGCGTTCTGGCCCTGACGGTCATGGCAGCTCTGCCCACCCATGCGGAGGCGGTGAGCATCTGGCTTGACCTTACCCCGGGGACGGAAAGCGTCGAGACGTTCCAGTACAAGGACTATGCAGACCGCTATTCGGACGCCTACGAGCTCTATGGTTACGATGCTGAGGCGCTGTTCAACCACTATGAGACGGTCGGCAAGGCCGAGAACCGGGTAGGACGCTTCAAGAAGACGCCGGAAGAAGATGACCGGCATCCCTATGTGTGGGACGCCGATGAGCCGCTGGACCCGCTGCCGCCTTTGGACTTTCACGCGCAGCCGGACTGGTTCGATGCCCGTACCCTCCCGGAGAACCTGTCCAACGTCCGTATCATAAAAGAATATGAGCAGCTGGAAGCCTTTATAGAGAAAGACGAGTGGATCGGAGACCCCGTTCTGGTGCGGAAGGAAGAGCTCCTGAATGAGATGAGCAGCCGCGTCCGGAACTATGACGGCCGGCGCGGCGGAGCTGACTATCTCCGCGCCATCAGTCAGGACATCGACGTGCTGCTTGATTTCATGGGATAAGGATGCTATAAGATGAAAAGGGAAGAGCCTCACCGCAAAGCGGTGAGGCTCTTCCCTTTGGTGGAGCACAGAGGGTTCGTCTGGCTCACGTGTGGTGGAGGCGATGGGAGTCGAACCCATGTCCGAAAAGAGTTCAGCGTAGGTGTCTCCGGGTGCAGGCGATCTACAACATTCCCTCCGCGTCACGCCGGTCGTCAGGCTAACGCTTCAGTAGCTTCATGAGTTCCTGCCGGTCCGCAAAGCTTAGGTCCGTTCAGGTGCTGTGTCTAAAGGACGCCCCGGCCCCACACGACACAAGAGTGGGCGGAACGCGCAGCACTCAGGCTGCGAGCAACTGATAATTATTGTTGTCAGTTAATTTTTTGGAGGAGTTTAGAGCAGTTCCCCCACTGCTACCCGCTGCCCAGGCCTCGCTCCCCCCGTCGAAACCTTTACGCCCCCATAAAGCGCATGTTGCCATGCGCAGAAAGCTTGGTGTTCTCAGGGCAGGAATGCTGCCTGAAAGAGATTTAGTAGAATTTGCCGTTGGACTTCACAGCCCGGTCGATGGAGCGCTTGGCGTCGCGCTTGGCGGCGTCGGCACGCTTGTCGTAGAGCTTTTTGCCCTTGCACAGGCCGACTTCCATCTTGACGCGGCCATGCTTGAAGTAGAGAGAAAGGGGAACGAGAGTATAGCCCTGCAGCTTGCACTGCTGGTGCAGACGCCGGATCTCGGTCTTGTGGGCCAGCAGACGCCGCACCCGCAGAGGATCCTGATTGAAGATGTTGCCGTGGTCGTAGGGAGTGATGTGCATTCCCTTGACCAGCAGTTCGCCGTCCTCAATATCGACCCAGCTGTCTTTCAGGTTGACGCCGCCGGCACGCAGGCTCTTGACCTCGGTGCCTTTCAGCTCGACGCCCGTTTCCAGCGCTTCGAGCACGAAATACTCGTGACGCGCCTCGCGGTTTGTGGCGATGGTCTTTGTCGCCGGACGTTCCTTGGCAGGTGCCATGAAGCGCGCCTCCTTTCCTTTACTGTCTTGTCATTATATCACATTTTGCTGGATTTTCAAGAGCGATTTTTGAAAGAATCGTTAAGGTTCTATAAAATCTGCTCTTTACAGCTCGTCGCGGCCGGAGAGCGCGCGGTAAAGCGTCGTCTCATCGGTGTACTCGAGGCTGCCGCCCACGGGCAGGCCGTAGGCCAGACGAGTGGTCTTGATGCCCAGGGGCTTGATGAGCTTTGCCAGATACATGGCCGTGGCCTCGCCCTCGACGGTGGGGTTCATGGCCATGATGACCTCTTTCACCTCGCCGCTGCCCAGCCGGGCCAACAGCTCCTTCACCGAGAGCTGTTCGGCACCGATGCCGTCCATGGGGCTGATGAGGCCGTGGAGGACATGATACAGGCCGTGGTACTCCCGGGTGCGCTCAAAGGCCTGCACATCGCGGGGCGTCTCGACCACGCAGATGGTGGAGCGGTCCCGCTTGGCGCTGGAACAGATGGGGCAGAGCTCGGCCTCGGTGTAGTTCTGGCAGACGCGGCAGCGGTGGAGCCGGGTGTGGGCGTTCTGGATGGCCTCGGCAAGTGCCGCGGCGTCCGCGTCCGACATACTCAGCACCTGATAGGCCATCCGGGTCGCGCCCTTGCGGCCGATGCCCGGGAACTGGCTGAACTGCTCAATAAGCTTTTCCAGCGGCGCTGCGGTGTAACCCATGCGTATCCCTCCCGCTTAGAGGCCGGGGATGTTCAGACCGCCGGTCAGCTTGCCCATCTCGGCCTCGGCAGTTTCGTCCACCTGCTTGACGGTGGCGTTGACGGCAGCGGCCACCAGGTCTTCCAGCATCTCGATGTCGTCGGGGTCAACGGCCTCGGGCTTGATGGTGATGCCAAGGATCTCGTGCTTGCCGTTCATGCGGACAGTGACCATCTCGCCGGAGGCGCTGCCGGTGTACTCGGCGGCTTCCAGCTCGGCCTGCTTGGCCTTCATGTCATCCTGCATCTTCTGAGCCTGACGCATCAGGGCGTTCATATCGGGGCGGCCAAAGCCTGCGGGCATTCTTGCTTTCATAATTGGTTCTCCTTAAAAGTTATTGTTTATCTTTTTTTCTTCGCGCTGTCCTCAATGCTCACGTCCAGACCCAGCTTTTCCAGCGCGTGGAGTGACTGTTCGGCATTGGAGGTGTGCTTTGCGGCGGTGCGGGGCTCGTAGGGGCCGATCGGCACCGCGACGCCTGACACCTGCGCGATGAGCTTTTTGATGAGACGCTGGCTGTCCTTGTTGACACGGATGAAGTCCCGGAAGGTCTTGCCGCCGTCGATGAGCACCCGTGTGCCATCGAAGTACGCCTTCGATTTGCGCAGGTAGCTGTGAAGCATCGGGTCCTTCTCCTGCAAGAGCTTGACGACCTCGCCCCACTGCTCGAAGGGATTGATCCCCTCTGCGGCCACCTTGCGGGGTCGGCTGAGAGCCGGGTCGGCGGTGTACTCCGGGGCAGGTGCTGCCGGCGAGACCGTTGTAGCGGACTCCACCGGTCTCTCTTCCGGTACGGGCGGTACCGGCGCAGTGACCGGCGCAGTGACCGGCGCAGTCGGCTCATCCCAGGGCAGGGAGGCCGACTCCGTCACCGGCGGCTCGTCGGGCGGTGGTGGAAGCTCCTCGTCTGCGGGCGCGGGGGACTCTGGAATATCCGGGGCAGCGTCCTTCGGCTCTACAACGGGCGCGGGAGCAGGCTCCTTTTCCACTGCCGGTGCGGCCATAGGTTCCACGGGTGCAGCAGGTGTACTCATGAAAGGCTGCGGCGCAGGCTGGATCGGTGCCGCAACAAAGGGCCGGACGACCGGTGCGGCAGGAGCGACAGTCTGCACAGGCATTGCCGTCGCGGGGACAGCTGCGGCCTGCGGCGGCTCCGAGAGGGTGAAGAGGGCCAGTTCCAGCTCGATGCGCTGGTCACTGCCCCGGGTCATATGCTCAAGGGCGTTGCCCAGCGTACGGATGGCCCGGATGGCCTCCCGCTGGCCCAGCTGAGGGCCTTTTTCGAGGTACTGCTGTTCCTCTTCGGGGGAAACACCGGACAGCAGGCTCTGCCCGCCGGGCAGAGCCGCCAGCATCAGGGCGCGGTAGTGGGCGATGAGCTCTTCCGTCAGACGCTTCACATCCACCGACTGCTGCCGCAGTGCGGCCAGCTGAGCCAGCGCCGCTGCGCCGTCCTGCGCTTCCAGAGCATCCGAAATATGGAACAGGTAGCTCCGGTCGGTGACGCCCGCCATCCGGCGGACAACATCAGCATCGATTTTTGCGGTCACGCCGGCGCAGGTGTCGAGGATCGAGAGGGCGTCACGCATGGCACCGTCGGCCAGGCGGGAGATCAGCTCTGCACCACCGGTCGTCAACTCTAAGCCCTCTTGGCCGGCGATATACTCGACCCGCTGGGCGATGTCTTCCGGCCCGATGCGGGTGAAATCGTACCGCTGGCAGCGGGAGAGGATGGTGGCCGGGACTTTCTGGATCTCGGTAGTAGCGAGGATGAAGATGACGTGGGCAGGCGGCTCTTCCAGCGTTTTCAGCAGGGCGTTAAAGGCCGCTGTGGACAGCATGTGTACCTCGTCGATGATGTATACCTTATAATGACAGGCACTGGGGGTGTAGGCTGTCTCATCCCGCAGGTCGCGGATGTCGTCCACACCGTTGTTGGACGCGGCGTCCATCTCCACCACGTCGAGGATGCTGCCGTTGTCGATGCCCCTGCAGATCTCGCACTCGCCGCAGGGGTCGCCGTTATGGGGGTGGAGGCAGTTGACCGCTTTGGCGAAAATCTTCGCGCAGGTGGTCTTGCCCGTGCCGCGCACGCCGGTAAACAGGTAGGCGTGGCCTACGCGGCCCGACGCTATCTGATTGCGCAGCGCCGTGACGATGCCGCGCTGTGCGACGACATCCTCAAACCGCTGGGGTCTCCATTTGCGGTATAATGCGCGATACATCGGTGCTTCCCTCCCGTCAGTAATAAAAAATCGGACAGCGCTGACGGGGTTTGACCCCCGCCTTGCGTAACTCGGCATACGGATGCAGGCTGACTGAAACGCACGGGGCGCGCCGCTTAAGGCTGCTTGGTTCCCCACCTGACCTGGTTCACTGCGGCTCCATCGTACAGGACCCGCATCCGTATGCCGAACCACGCAGCAGGCGCTGTCCGACAAGGCACACGATTCGTGTGCCTTAGTATTGTACCACAGTTCGGTGAGGAATGCAAGAGGAAGCTAAGGCTGCTCCCATCCGGCCCGCAAAAGCTCCAGTGCGTGTGTTTCAAGCCGGGAAACGTAACTCCGGCTTATTTGGAGCAGCTTTGCCGTTTCCAGCTGGGTCAGCGGCGGCTGGCCCGCCAGACCGTACCTTAACAATATGAGTTTCCGCTCCCGGGCAGGCAACCCCTCGATGAGGCGGCGCAGGCGCTGGGCATCGTCCTGTTTTTCGCAGCTGTCCTCCATGCAGAAGCCGTCCTGCAGCACATCGGCAAGGGTGAGGGCAGAGTCTTCCTTTCCGACATCAAGAGTCTCCTGAAGCGAGAGGGTGGGGGCGTTCTTCCGCTCCCGCCGGAAGTGCATCCGAAGCTCGTTTTCGATGCACCGGCTGGCATAAGTGGAGAAGCGCGCCCGGCGGGTGGAGTCGAAGGTGTCCACGGCTTTCATCAGGCCAATGGTGCCGATGGAAATCAAATCGTCCTGCTCAGAGGGGAGAGCATAGTATTTCTTTGCGATGTGCGCCACTAAGCGCAGATTGTGGCGGATGAGCTTTTCCCGGGCGGACGAATCACCAGTCCGCAGGGCGGCAAAGGTCCGGATCTCTTCCTGCGGGCTCAGCGGGCGGGGGAAACTGCCCGCTTCCAGATGAAGCGCCAGAAACAGAAATTTTGTGGCGAAAAATTGTAAAAGAGATAAAAACATGCCGAGTTCCTCCCCGAAGCATCATAAACTGTTACTTTAATTTATGAAGGATGGCTTGCCCTTTTTCCTGACTTTGGGCGGGAATGCCGTCAAAATCGGACTCCGGGGAGAACAGTTCTGCCTCGTTGTCCACAAAATACTGATAGGCGTCCTTGTCTGCAATGAGGTAGACAGGATTCTGCAAAATAGACTTGATGGAGAACCGGGTGAACGAACGCCCGGTTTTTGTTTTGACGTCCTGCCGTCCCAGTTCTTCAATCAGGCTGGAAAAATCGCTGATGTTGCGACTGATGCGGTCCAGACGGTAGACCACGATGGCACGGATCTTCCGCTCTTTGGCAGCGGTCATCATCTTTTTGAAGTCCGGGCGGTTCATGTTGCCGCCGGAAAAGCCTTCGTCCTCAAAGACGACCGCTTGCTGTGCTGCGGCATCGCCGTAGTGGGTGCGGATGTATTCGCGGCAGAGGTCGATCTGATTTCCGATGCTCTCGCCCTTGCCGGTGTAGCGGGACTTGCGGGAATAAATTGCAATGGTGTCGGCAGTTTTGGCCATGAGATACTCCTCCTGTTGTCTGGTGGCCGTAGATGCGGCTATTGTAGCATGGTAAGCGATCTTGGCAAAGAAAAATAACGATAGTTATATATATTCATCACAAACAGAACGGAGGTGTCAAGGATGTAAACGGTCAAAAAGGGGGGCTGCGAACTGGCCATGCGCTTTACCAAGGGCAAGCACGCCTTTGTGGTGGCAACGCACACGGACCGGCAGCACATCCACAACCATGTGATCTTTAACTCCACGGCACTGGATGGCACCAGAAAGTTCCGGGATTTTTTCTTTTCGGCGTTGGCAGCGCAGCGGTTGAGCGACCTGATTTGCTTACAGGGATCAACTTGCGTAAATTTTCACGCAGATTGGCCTCTCTTTTTTACACAGCCAATGCCAATTAGCACTTGAAAACGAAATGCTGCGCAAGTATACTATACTAATCATGTTGTACAAGTTTGAGCGCGAACTGATATATCAGTTGACCATAAAAGACATACCAGAATTGAAGTGTGCGGCGGGGTCAAAACCCTACGAGGATGAAAATGAAATTCGATAGAAGACTTACAGATAAAATCTACACTTCCGATACGGTAAGGCTGGGGAAAAATGCATTTCAGGCCATGCAGGAGACGATCTATCATAATGGCGGTGTCGGAACCATTGCCGGGTACTATGATGCCGAATTGTCGATCCTGTCGGTCAGTGATCTGTTGCTGCATAATCTGAACCACAGCTATGAGTCCCTGATGGAGCAGACAAAGGGTTCGCTGAAGAATCTTTTCTATAAGAAAGATGCCACATTCCTCGACAATGCGCACTTTCGTCAGATCAAGGGCGAAGGAGAAGGCCGGATCCTTACAGCAGATGGCTCTCCCGTCTATGTGCGTCTCTATAAAGAAGATGTAGTCGATACGAATGGAACACCGATCTGGATCATGTCAGTACAGATGAACTGGGCGTATGAGAACCTTGCGCTGGTTAATGAATCCATCCATTCTGCACTATGGTATTTTGAGTGTAATGAAAACGGTGAGATCGTTCATGTGAACTGGAGCCATGCGTTTCGGCAGATCCTTGGTTATCATGACATTCTGGATTTTCCGAACAAACTGGATTCGTGGTCGAACCTTCTGCACCCGGAGGACTATGACCGGGTGATGAAGCTGCTTTTGGAAACGATTGCGGACAAAAGCAACGCCACGAAGTTCAGCGTAGAGTACCGACTGAAAATGCAGGATGGCCAATACCAGTGGTTCCGGGCATCGGCGGAGGTGATACGCCGTCTGGATGGCTCGGCCAATCGAATTGCCGGAATCATCAGCAACATTGACGCGGAAAAAAGAAGCCGGATGCAGGCGCAGCGGGCAGTGGCATTTCACCGTGCATTTACCAGCGCAAACCTCTGCGAATACTATGTAAATCTGGAAAAGAACACCTTTGATACTTTCAAAGTGGAGCCCTCTTTGATGACGGCCTTTGAGCAGAACCACACATGGGATGGACTGGTCAGATTCTTTGTGGATAACTATGTGGTTGAAGAGGACAAAAAGTCTGTAACGAATTTCTATAATCGCGCTTACATCGCGGAAAAATTAAAGGGGCTGGAGACGGAGCTGCGTCAGGATTGCCGCATCGTTCTGAATGGGGAGGAACGATGGGTCAGCAACGTGGTCATGCGCGGTGAGATCGAAGATTCCGAATATGCGATGATTTTTCTGCGGGACATCACAGAGTCCAAAACAGAGATGGCACGGCGGATGCAGATGGCCTCAGATAACGCATCGATGGATCTTTTGATCAAGAGTATGGTGCGTCTGCTGGACCGCTTTGTCGTCTGCGATCTGGAGAATGACCGGTATCGGTTCTATAATCTGCGAGGTGAAATGATATACGCGCCGGCGGGAACCTACCATGATTTTGTGGAGCAGGTGGTTGCAAAGTATAAGACACTGGAACCGCTGGACGCATTGGCTGCTTTGATCTCGCCGGAAAATATCCGCAGGAATTTGCAGGATGAGAACGACATCTACAAATTTGAATACTGCTCCATAGATGAGAACACCTATAAGATCGCTTCCTTCATTCCGCTGGAGTGGGATGGCACAAAGCTGGTCAAAGCACTGTTGGCATCTATGGATGTGTCACAGGAGAAAAAGGCCGAGATCGAATCCCATAAGGCACTGAAGGAAGCGTACCGGGCAGCGGAAAACGCAAGCCGCGCCAAGACGGAATTCCTCTCCAATATGTCCCATGATATCCGTACACCGATGAATGCAATCGTTGGCTTGACCGCCATTGCGGGTGCGAATATCGAGAGTCAGGACAGGGTGGTCGAGTGCCTTGGCAAGATCACAAAGTCGAGCCGTCATCTGTTGGGACTGATCAATGAAGTGCTGGATATGGCCAGAATCGAGAGCGGGCGAATAAGCCTTGCCGAGGAGGATTTCAGACTGCCGGAGCTGGTCGATAACCTGCTCACCCTCACAAAACCGGCAATCGACGAGCACCACCATCAGCTCGAAGTCCACATTGAGCACATCGAGCACGAAGCTGTCTGCGGCGACAGCCTGCGCATCCAGCAGGTCTTTGTGAACCTGATGAGCAACGCCGTCAAGTACACCCCGGATGGAGGAAACATCACCCTTACGATCAAGGAAAAACCGAACGGCTTCTCGGAGCTTGGCTGCTACGAGTTTTCCATCGAGGACAACGGCATCGGTATGACGCCGGAATTCCAGAAGATCATGTTCGAGCCGTTCAGCCGGGCAGACGATCACCGGACGACCAAGGTGCAGGGCACTGGTCTTGGCATGGCCATTGCAAGAAACATCGTCAACCTGATGAATGGTGACATTCAGGTCGAGAGCGCTCCCAACAAGGGAACGAAGATCACGGTCACAGTCTATCTGAAGCTTCAGGAGAACGAGAAGGAACAGGAAAAAGAACTGCTCGATCTGCCGGTACTGGTCGTGGACGACGACAAGACCTGCTGCGAAAGCACCGTTGCGACCCTTCAGGAGATCGGCATAGCGGGCGAATGGGTCCTGACCGGTAAGGAAGCTGTGGAGCGCTGCTATGCGCGTCATGAGACCAACAGTGACTATTTTGCGGTGATCCTGGACTGGAAGATGCCGGAAATGGACGGTATCGCAACTGCCAGAAAAATCCGGGAACGGGTAGGAGAAGATGTCACGATCATCATCCTGACTTCCTTTGATTTCAGCGAGATCGAAGAAGAAGCCAGAGCAGCGGGCGTGAATGCGTTTATGGCAAAACCGCTGTTCCGTTCCCGTCTGACGGCAACTCTGCGGCAGTTTAAATCCGAGAAGAAGGAGGAAAACGCCCGGAACTATCTGGAAGACTTTGCGAAGGAAAACTATGCGGGTAAGCGGATCCTTCTTGTGGAAGATAACGAGCTGAACCGTGAGATCGCAACCGAGATCATAGGCATGACGGGCGTGACCATTGACATTGCCGAAAACGGAAAAATTGCAGTCGAAAAGGTGATGGAAGCGCCAGAAAAGTGGTACGATCTCATTTTGATGGACATCCAGATGCCCATCATGAATGGTTACGAAGCCACTGCTGCGATCCGTGCGCTTACCGGCAGCCGGGGCAAAGTGCCCATCATTGCCATGACGGCAAATGCCTTTGCCGAGGACGTGCAGCTGGCAAAGAACACCGGCATGAACGAGCATATCGCCAAACCGCTTGATTTGAATAAGCTGAACGATGTGCTGAAACGGTGGCTGTGATCTGTGCATTGCAGTAAGGCGCGTGATACTGGCTGACATAAAGCCCTGTCTGGGCAAACAGGAACATCACGTTTCAAGATTGTCCATCAAAAATACGTTGGTACGTTTTACACTGTGACGATTCAAAAAACAGAGGAGAGATATTTTGCTATGATCTACAAAAAGCGATACGGTCAACCGTTTGATACCGAAAGTGTAGTGGGTTCTTTTTTGCCCATGATGGAAACGATACCCTATCTGACCAAGGAGCCGGATGGTTTCTCCTATGCCATGGAACCGCAGGATACCCTGTATGGTCTTGGCGAAAACGTCCGTGGTATCAACAAGCGCGGGTGGGTGTACGAAAGCAAATGCTCCGATGACGGCAACCATACCGAGGGCAAATCCTCGCTGTACGGTGCTTATAATTTTATGATCGTGTCCGGCAAGGATACATTTGGCTTTTTTATCGACTACCCGGGCAAGGTCACCTTTGACTGCGGCTACACCGACCTGGATACCTTACGCATCACGGTGGCCGAGGAAAATTACGATTTCTACATCATTGAGGGCGAGAGCCTGACCGATATTGTGCACCAGTTCCGCCAGTTAGTGGGGCGCAGTTATATTCCGCCCAAATGGGCTTTTGGCAACGCCCAGAGCCGCTGGAGCTACATGAACGAGGACGAGGTCCGCGAGGTGGTGGCAAATTACCGTGCCAATCATATGCCGCTGGACGCTGTGGTTCTGGATATTGATTACATGGAGCGTTACAAGGACTTTACGGTGGATGCGCAGCGCTTCCCGCATTTTGCAGACTTTGCCGCCGAGATGAAAGCGCAGGGCATCCATCTTGTCCCCATCATCGATGCAGCAGTCAAGGTCGAAGAGGGATATGATGTGTACGAGGAGGGCGTGAAAAACGGCTACTTCTGTACGAATCAGGATGGCACCCCCTTTGTAGCCGGTGTGTGGCCGGGACGGGTACACTTCCCCGATATGCTCAACCCGGAAGCCCGCGCCTGGTTTGGCAGTCAATATAAAGTTCTGCTGGATCAGGGGATCGAGGGCTTCTGGAATGATATGAACGAGCCTGCTATCTTCTACGCAGAGGAAAGACTGAAAAAGACCTTTGCTCAAATTGAGAAATACAGCAAGCAAAACCTGGATATTTCCAGCTTTGGTGCTTTTACCGGCATGGTGGCAGAGCTTTCCAACAACGAAAACGATTATAAGCTGTTCTACCACAACACCAAACAGGGGCGTATGCGGCACGACAAGGTGCATAATCTTTTTGGTTATAACATGACCCGTGCGGCAGGCGAGGCTTTCGAGCGGCTGGAGCCGGACAAGCGCATTTTGATGTACTCCCGTTCTGCCTGCATCGGGATGCACCGGTATGGCGGCATCTGGACTGGCGACAACCATTCTTGGTGGAGCCACATTCTGCTTGCGCTGCGCATGATGCCCTCCCTGAATATGTGCGGCTTCCTGTACGAAGGCCCCGACATTGGCGGCTTTGGCAGCAATACCACGGAGGATCTGGTGCTGCGCTGGTACGGCATGGGCATCTTCTCTCCGCTGCTGCGGAACCACTCTGCCAACGGCACCCGCCGGCAGGAACCCTACCGCTTTAAGAACAAGGCCGCCTTTGCCGGTATTTTACAGCTGCGCTACCTGCTGCTGCCCTACATTTACAGCGAGTACATGAAGGCTGCTCTGCACGACGGCATGTACTGTATGCCGTTGGCGTTCGCCTTCCCGGAGGACGACTTTGCCCGCCGGGTGGAGGATGAGGTGATGATTGGTGAAAGCCTGTTGATCGCTCCGGTATATGAGCAAAATGCCCGAGGTCGGTATGTTTATCTGCCGGAGGAGATGCTGCAGGTGCGGGTAAAGTGCAGCGAAAGCAACCGCATCGAAACCAGCGTGCTGCCAGCAGGCCATCATTACATTCCGGTGGAGCTGGATGAAGTGGTGTTCTTTATGCGCAAGGGACACCTTCTGCCCCTTGCCAAGGACGGCAAAAAGATCCAGAGCGTTGCCGATGTGGATTTTGCAGATCTGCGCCTGCTTGCCTATGCTCCCGATGGTGCATCCTATGAATACTATACCGATGACGGCGAGACAAGGGATTATGATAAGCCGGAACATTTTGTGCATATCACGCTGGATGCGGATGGAAACGCAAAGAGCGATCGCGCTACGGTCAAAGTAGAAGGATAATCGTCAGTCATTACGCAGTTCCTGCAGCACGATGCTGGCATCTATGAGAGCCGCCAGAACTCGGTTCTGAGCAAGCTCTTCTGAATGATTTGAAAAAAGGCTGGGATCGTTGTAGATCCCAGCCTTTTGCAGCAGCCCCTTATGGTATATAGTAACTCAGTCCTTCTTCTCGGCGGTGCGGGCAAAGAAGTTGGCGAGGACGGCACCGGAAATGTTATGCCACACAGAGAACACAGCGCCGGGGATGGTTGCCAGCGGATACTGTGCAAAGTGGGCGGCAGCCAGAGAAGTGGCCAGACCGGAGTTCTGCATTCCGACCTCGATGGAAATTGCACGGCACTTGGTGGAATCCAGCTTCAGCAGCTTACCCACGCCAAAGCCGGTGAGGTAGCCCAGCAGGTTGTGCAGGATGACCACGGCAAGGATCAGCAGGCCGCTGGTCATGATCTTGGCGGAGTTTGCGGACACAACAGCGCAGATGATGAGCACGATGGCGGTGGTGGAGATCAGCGGCAGCACACGGACGGCGTTCTGGGTGAAGGCATGGAAGAAGTGATTGACCACAAAGCCCAGTGCGATGGGCACCAGCACCACCTTGACGATGGACAGGAACATATTTACAGGGTTCACATCCACGCGCTGGCCGGCATACAGCAGGGTGAGCAGCGGGGTGAGGAAGGGTGCCAGCACGGTGGAAACAGCGGTCATGCCGACGGACAGTGCAACGTCGCCCTTGGACAGATAGGTCATCACGTTAGAGGAGGTGCCGCCGGGGCAGGTACCCACAAGGATGACGCCGATCGCCAGCTCGGTGGGCAGATGGAACAGCTGGGTCAGCGCCCATGCCAGAAAGGGCATCAGGGTGAACTGCGCAATGCAGCCGATGATCACGTCTTTCGGGCGGCTGAACACTACCTTGAAGTCCTCCGGCTTCAGGGTGAGACCCATGCCGAACATGACGATGCCCAGCAGGGTGTTGACCCATGCGGTCTTTACCACACTGAAGGTGCCGGGGAACAGCAGAGCCAGTGCCGCCACCACAATGACGATGGCGGCCATGTACTTGCCCACAAAGTCGCTTACTTTTTCCAATGTTTTCATGATGAAATCTCCTTTTCTGAACACTTATTTTTGCGGATGCAAAGGCAATGAAACATCCGGAAAATGGCTTTCCCGCAAACAAAAACGCCTTTGTCCCTTACGGTTCGTAAGAGACAAAGGCGTATAAACTCCTCTGCGGTACCACTCTTATTGCCGGTGCAAAGCCCGGCCCCTCAGTGCGCATCCAACAATGCGCGGCCCGTGATAACGGGGGCCTGCCGTTCCCGCTTACTGGGGCGCATACACCGCCCATTCAGCCGGAAAGCTCGGAGAGGATCTTCCCACGGACGCCCTGCACTGCCTTGCACCATCCGGCAGCTCTCTGCAGCATTCTTTCCGGGTACTCTTTCTCGTCATAGCCGAATATTTCACTGCCACGGAGTATACTCTTCTGCCGGGTCGAAGTCAAGAAAAACGACCCTTCTAGTTTTTCATCCGGCTCACGCCAAGAGTGAAGCTGGTTCATGCAATGGCTGCTTGCGTGACCCGGTCACAGAAAATATAACTAGGAAATGTTATCATATAGCCACAGAAAACACCAACAACATTCCGATGGAGGATTTGAATATGAAGGCAAAGTTTTATATCTGTGAGCACTGTGGCAACCTGGTCACCACCATCCACAACGCAGGCGTTCCGCTGGTCTGCTGCGGCGAAAAGATGAAGGAGCTGCTCCCCAACACCGTGGAAGCCAGCGGCGAAAAGCATCTGCCGGTGGCAGAGCTTTCCGGCAGCACCCTCACCGTCACGGTGGGTGCGGTGGAGCATCCCATGGTGGATGTACACCACATCCAGTGGCTCTTTGTGGAGACCGAAAACGGCGGACAGCTCCGATACCTCGCCCCCGGTCAGGCACCCAGGGCGGTGTTTGAGCTGGGCAGCGAAAAGCCGGTGGCGGTCTACGCCTACTGCAACCTGCATGGTCTGTGGATGACGAAGCTGTAAGAAATAAACGGGCTCCTGCCAGTGGTTGACGCTTGCAGGAGCCTGTTTTTGCGTGCGGAATCTTTTCTGTGGGGAAAAAGCGTGGTATACTGAGTTCAAAGTGATAAATCGGGAGGTACCGTTATGAAGTGGGGAATTTTAGCGACCGGCACCATTGCCAAAAAGTTTGCGTCTACGGTGGAACAGATGGGCGCAGAGGGGGAGCGGCTTGTTGTCGTGGGGTCACGGCATCTGGAAAGCGCACAGGCGTTTGCGCAGCAGTACGGCATTCCCCGCTGCTATGACTCCTACGAAGCCCTTGCCGCCGACCCGGAGGTGGAGGCCATCTATATCGCCACCCCCAACACCCTGCATTACGAAAACTGCAAGCTCTGCTTGGAGCAGGGCAAGCATGTTCTGTGCGAAAAACCCTTTACCATCAGCCCGGAACAGGCGCAGCAACTGTACTGTCTGGCGGAGGAAAAGCACCGCTTTCTCATGGAGGCGTTCTGGATCTGGCTGCTGCCGCTGTACGACCGCCTGCGCGAGATCCTTGCGGCTGGCACCATCGGAGAGCTGAAGCAGATCACCTGTCAGTACGGCTTTGTTGCCACCGGTACCCGGAAGGACCGCAAGTTTGATTCCGGTCTGGGCGGCGGTGCGCTGCTGGATATCGGCATCTACAATCTGGGCTTTCTGCGCATCCTCACCGGGCAGGACCCGGAGAAGGTGGAAACCAAAGAGGTCCACATCAACGAGTACGGCACCGACGATTACAGTCGCCTTGCGCTGACCTACCCTGGCGGCTGCAAGGCAGAGTCTGTCCAGACCATCGGGCAGGAGCTGGAGCGCAATGCCCGCATCGTTGGCACCAAGGGCAGTATTTTCCTGCCGGATTTCCAGCACGCCGAGACCATGACGCTGGAAGTGGAGGGCAAAGAGCCGGAGGTCATCCGCTGCCCGGTGGAAATCAACGGCTTTGAGTATGAGATCCGGGAAGCAAGCCGCTGCGTCAAGCTGGGGCGTACCGGCAGCGACCGCTACACCCCGCAGGACAGCCTTGCCCTGACCCGCCTGATGTACGACATCCGCATGAGCTGGGGCATGAAGTTTGCGGGCGAGGTGTAAGCGCACAGCTTGCACAGGGGGCTTTTTTGGGCGTGCGGAGACTATGGTATACGGAGAGCGGCAACTCGGAATTGATATAAAAAAGAAGGACACATAGATGAAAACAGTGGTTCTTTATAATATTATTTCTTTTATCATCCTCGTTGCTTTGATTTTTGTCTTAAGGATTGTTAGTAAGAGTAATTTAAGACAAAATCAACAACTTGTTATTAAAGTCATTGCAACTATTTTAATTGTTTATGTGATAGCGTTCGTGCTTTTTATTGATGCAATAGCATTTGGCATTATAGGACCAGTTCAAGATTAACAATTCCAGTTTGACAAGGAAGTGCTTTGCATGAAAAAGCGTATATCAAGGATTCTCGGTTTAATAATGCTGATTATAGCTATTGCATTTATAGTGTTTGCATTGAACCATCCAGAAATGAGTTTTCCTTGGAACAATACCATTACTTGGTTACTGTATGGTTTATATATTCTTGTGACAGTCATGTTGCTTATTGCGCCTAAGACGAAGAAGTAAACAATTCGCGTTTGTGGAGCGAAGCGGAACAATGAAAGCCCCAGTGGGGCTTTCAAGCGACCGAACGGTCTTGCGGCAGCAAGATGGAGGGGCCTCGCCCCGACAAGTTCCAGTTTGCCGGGCGGACAGGCAACCGAAAACCACACAAAAAACGAGGGAGCAACCATGGTACTTTATTTTACGGGAACTGGCAACAGCCGGTATCTGGCACGGCGCATTGCCGAAGGGTTGGAGATGCCGCTTTACGACCTGAACGCCTGCATCAAGGCAGGGAATACCGCTCCGGTGCAGACTGGGCGTGACGTGGTGCTGGTAACGCCTACCTACGCATGGCGCATCCCCCGGGTGGTGTCGGAGTGGCTGGGCAAGACCGCGCTGACCGGGGCAGAGCGTATCTGGTTTGTGATGGACTGCGGCAGCGAGATCGGCAATGCGGCAAAATACAACCGGCAGCTTGCGGCGCAAAAACACCTGCATTATATGGGGACTGCCCAGATCATCATGCCGGAAAACTACATTGCCATGTTCAATGCACCCCAGAAGGAGCAGGCACGGAGCATTGTGGAGCAGGCAGAGCCTGCACTTCAAAAGGTGCTGACCCGGCTCAAAGCCGGGCAGGAATTTCCTCCGCCGAGAGAAAAACTCTACGACCGCTTTATGAGTGGCCCGGTGAACCCGGTGTTCTATCGCTTTTTTGTAAAAGCCGATGCCTTCCGGGTAACGGATGCCTGCATCGGCTGCGGTAAGTGTGTGGAGTTGTGCCCCCTGAACAATATCCATCTGGAAAACGGCAAACCGGTCTGGGGCAAAAACTGCACCCACTGCATGGCGTGCATCTGCTACTGCCCCAAAGAAGCCATCGAGTACGGCAAAAAGAGCAAAGGCAAGCCCCGGTATCACTTTGAAGCACTGGAAAAGCAGCAGGACGTATGAAGAAAAAAGGAAAAACGATGATGGTAAAAAGCAGATGAAGTATTTATACTTACATGGATTAGGACAAAAACCAGACAGTTGGGATAGAGTAATAAAAGAAACGACAGTCTCGGATAGAAGCGTCAGCTTGAGTCTGGCAGAGATGCTGGAAGGAAAAGCGGCCACCTATGGGGAGCTGTATACTGCATTCTCAAAGGCTTGGGAGACCATGTTATTGTGCTGAACGAGTCCTCGGCAACCGTGGCAGAGGCCGCCCACGCACTGGGCGTGGAGCCTGCCAGCATCGCCAAAACGCTTTTGGCTGGACCCTTTTGTGATTCGCAGAGTAATGCCGGCAATATTGATTCCATATTGCAGACGTAAAAACTGTTGACCCTGCGATTGGGCTCCATCTGCAATAAAAAAACGGCAAGGTCTCCCGCAATCAGGAAACCTTGCCGTTTTGTGCTATATGTTGGCTGAATCAGGCAGTCTTCCGCAAACTTACAGCGCCACATTGACCGGCAGGACATACACGCCGTCGGCGGCGTAGAAGGTGATCTGAGTAATCGTCTTGCCGATGATGGATGCAAAGTAAGGATCATCGGCATTGAAGCCCAGCTTGATACCATGCCAGATGTTGGCCAGATGACGCAGGCCGTACTCACTGCCATCGGTGGTGGTCAGAACTACGCCGTAGACCTTGTTGGTCTTGTAGTCCAGATCAAAACCGGAGATTTTCATCTCGTAGGTGGCGTGGTGACCGTTGGTATTCAGCTCCACAGTGGTGCCCTCTACGGTGGTCTCGGTGGCGTGAACCTTGCCAAACTCCCACTTGCCGCTCAGCAGGTTATACCATGCGGTGATGTAGTAGGCAGGGGTCTCACTGAGCTTGTAGTAAGCGTAGCTCTCGTTCTCAAACAAGGCATCTGCGCCGGTGTAGGTGGTGGTGGATTCCTTGCCCTTCAGGGTAACGATAATGTCGTAGCTGTCGGCATCGGTGACCTGCTTTGCATTCTTCAGCGCCCACGGGGTCAGCACCTTGACCGGGAAGGAAACGCCGGTGATGTCAGTGCCGTCCGCGTTGACGTGGTAGGAACCGGCGACAAGCTTGCCCGCACGGGGCTTGTTCCTGGTGGCGCTGGTCACAGCGTCGATCTCAGATGCGTTGTCCACACCGGCAGCCTTGTAGAAGTCGGCGTAGGGAATGTTCATCTGGACATAGCTGGAGGTCAGGCAGTTTTCCTGTTCCACCTCTTCTGCAGCGAAAGCCGGGACTGCCACAGCGCATACCAGCATAGCGGCCGCAAGCGCACCTGCAAATACTTTTTTCAATCTCATGGTAACACACCTCTATCTCAGTTTTGAAAAAACAGTTAGCTTTGCCTAACAATCGATGCGAAAAAATGCAGGGGCAAAGCCCCTCAGATGGTTAGGCAAAACAAATTAACGAAGTAAAAATAGCACTCCCACCGGGCGTTGTCAAGTAGAAACCGGAAAGTTTGCAGAGGTGAATTTTTCGATGCAGGAAACGATCTGCATCCTCTATACCGCAAAGCCCTTGACCTTTTTGCCAGAGCGCAGTATACTGCTTGTGCGGTTAGTTATATTTAACTGCAAGGAGGTACTACATGATACAAGACGCATTCTGGGGGATATTGATCCCCTTTCTGGGTACAAGCCTTGGGGCAGGCTGTGTGTTCTTTTTGAAAAATGCTCTGCGTGACGGCATTCAGCGCGCCCTCACCGGCTTTGCCGCCGGAGTGATGGTGGCGGCATCGGTATGGAGCTTGCTGATCCCGGCTATGGAGCAAGCCGCAGATTTGGGCAGGCTGGCATTTTTCCCGGCGGCGGTGGGTTTCTGGCTGGGAATCCTGTTTTTGCTGCTGCTGGACCATCTCATCCCGCATCTGCACCAGAACAGCTTGCAGGCCGAAGGGCCAAAAAGCCAGCTCCAGCGCACCACCATGATGGTTCTGGCGGTGACGCTGCACAACATCCCGGAGGGCATGGCGGTGGGCGTGGTCTACGCCGGATACCTTGCCGGAACGGCTCAGATCACCGCCGCCGGGGCGCTGGCACTTTCCCTTGGCATTGCCATTCAGAACTTCCCGGAGGGGGCCATCATCTCCATGCCCCTGCGGGCGGAAGGAATGAAAAAAGGCCGGGCGTTCTGGGGCGGCGTACTATCCGGCATCGTAGAGCCCATCGGGGCAGTGTTGACGATTCTGGCGGCAGGCATCGTGGTGCCTGCTTTGCCCTATCTGCTCAGCTTTGCTGCCGGAGCCATGCTGTATGTGGTGGTGGAGGAACTGATCCCGGAAATGTCGCAGGGACAGCACTCCAACGTCGGCACGGTGTTTTTTGCGGTGGGCTTCAGTGTGATGATGGTGCTGGATGTGGCACTGGGGTGACGGTTGGGGGTTCCCGAGAGCGAAATCTCTTTCGGAATCTCCGAAAACGCCTAAACTTCTTGACAGAGGAGACGGCAGGGCGTATTATTTTGGAAGAAGAACCGCTGAGAAGCGGCTTTTTATAGAACAGAAAGTTAGTTTTACCTAACTTGTGGCGCGAGGAATTGCTGGCCTGTCATCCGGTGCAGTGGGCGCATCTGGTAAAAAGCATTGCATTGTGAACGGTAAATAGAAAGAAGGTGGCGTTATGTCCTTTTTTGAAAATACCCGAAAGCCCGTAGGCCTTGGCGGAAAGATCATGGTCGCTATGATGAACTTTGGACACAGCGCAATGGCAGAATGGGGGCTGAGTTTTTTACAGCCTGCCCCGGATTCCATGGTGCTGGACTGCGGCTGCGGCGGTGGAGCGAACATTAAAACGCTGTTGAAACTGTGCCCCAACGGCAAGGTGCAGGGCATCGACTACTCAGCCGTCAGCGTGGAAAAAACGCGAAAAGTCAATGCCAGAGCCATTGCGGCAGGACGGTGTACCGTGCAACAGGCAAGTGTGGCAGAGCTGCCGTTTGAAGCGGAGCAGTTTGATGTGGTGACTGCCTTTGAAACGGTCTACTTCTGGCCGGAGCTTGCACAGAATTTCAGAGAGGTTTATCGAGTGCTGAAGCCCGGCGGAATCTTTTTCATCTGTAACGAAGCAAACGGCGAAACAACAAAAGACGACAAATGGACGCAGATCATCGATGGCATGGCCATCTATACGGATACTGCACTGAAAGAGTATCTGGAAAAAGCAGGATTTTGTCAGATTCAAAGCCACAAAAATAAAAAGGGCTGGCTTTGCGTTACGGCGCAAAAGCGGACATCACCTGTCTGGATTACTCGGTAGATATGATGGGGCAGGCACAGGAAAAGGCAGACCGCCTGCACCTGAAAAATGTGACCTTCCGGCAGGGGGATGTGGGGGTACTTCCGTATGCGGACGGCGTCTTTGATATTGTTTTGTCGCTGAACGGCTTTCACGCGTTCCCGGATAAAGAAGCCGCTTATCGGGAGGTCTATCGGGTGCTGAAACCCGGTGGAATCTTCTGCGGCTGCTTCTATGTGAAGGGGGAGCAGAAGCGGACGGACTGGTTTGTTCGGCACGTTTATGAAAAGACGGGGTTCTTCACACCGCCCTACGAGATGGCCTTCAGCTTGAAAAAACGGCTGGAGAAACGGTACGCAACTGTAACACTTGACACAGTGAAGAGTATGGCATGGTTTGTCTGCCGGAAAGCAGAATAAGGAGAACAGGAAGGAACCTATGAAATACAAAATCGAGAAAAACACCGTGCAGGAGACGCTGATCCTCCCACTGTATTCCCGGAAGCTGTGTGCCGAGCTGTATCCGAACCTTTACCAAGACGAAACAGCGGTGCATCTGATTGACCAGATCGACTACGATTTTTCAGAGGCAGAGAAGAATTCCCGCAGCCTGATGCAGCGGTTCGGTGCGCTGGAGGTCGCCATGCGGCAGAATGACCTTGCCTTTGAAGTGCAGGCGTACCTGAAAAACCACCCCTGCGCGGCAGTGGTCAATCTGGGCTGCGGGCTGGACAACACCGGCAGAGCCTGCGACAACGGCAGCTGTAAAATCTACAATCTGGACTTCCCGGATGTGATCGCCTTGCGACAGCAGTTGCTGCCCGCCGGGGAGCGGGAGCAAAACATCCCCTGCAACCTGAAAGACCCCGCATGGTTTGACAAGATCGATGCCTCCGGCGGGGCGGTGTTTTTTGCCTCCGGGGTGTTCTATTACTTCCTGACGGAGCAGGTCAAGGCGCTGGTGCAGGGGATGGCGGACGCTTTCCCCGGCGGGGTGCTGGTGTTCGATGCCGCCAACCGCACGGCGGTAAAGATGATCGCCAAAACGT
>OJPF01000503.1_pt1 | contig 23210 bp, 17 predicted proteins | sample 1598441 | NCBI WGS metagenome assembly OJPF01 (sample SAMN03922474, study PRJEB24848) | human gut metagenome | isolation source: stool sample | host: Homo sapiens | place: Germany | collected 2010-11 | reverse complement strand
CAAGTATTCGTTCCCTTTTTTGCCTAAGTGGCTCAAGTACAGTTTACCATTTACAGATCTTCGCCGCTGAAATTACATCTCAAGTGTCTTACAACGGATGGAAAAACAACTTATCAGCTGATCATGGGCGCGGGCGCGGGATTCTCGCTTTCGGAAGATCAGTTTTTCAGCTGGGTTGGTGGAGAACCATCAAAAGATGGACATCATTATCTCATTCTTGCAAAGCATGGCGATTCATATGACATCTTTTACGATGGTTCGATTTTGCAAAACTATGGTGCTCCTATTGGGGATGTTCGCAGTGATGCAACATTGCAATTGTTTGCGACGGATGTTGGGGAAAACGTGCTATTGGAAAAAACCTCTGGTACAATGGAGGTTCTTCGTGTCTATGATAGCGCGTTGACACGCGATGAGTGCTTCAAACTGTATCGAGAATTACAAACACCATGGTGATAATTGGTGTACAAAATAGTAATGAGCGTTTTGCAAAGGCTGCGCAGGGGGTGAGTGATTTCCCCCCGCAGCCCCTTTTCTTTTCAAAAAAATCTCGAAACAGGATTGACAAAATGGGCTTGATACACTATAATAGAGACAAGGTTGAGCGTTAAACCTGACGAAAAATACGCCACGAACTCGTGAAGGAGGTTTTCCCATGAGAGGGTCGAAGAAATTGGTTTCCATGCTGCTGGTGCTGTGCCTGATGCTGGGCACGCTGCCGCTGGCGATGGCGGAAGAGGTCGTTGATGCGGACTTGACCTGCACGATTACGCTGGGCAACTGGCCCGCGGATACGGCGGCGGAGGCGGAAAAGGCGCTCTTTGAGAGCTACCGCGAAACGATGAAGAAGCAGTACCCGAACGTGACGCTGGTGCCGGATTACTACTCCTACACCCTGAGCAGCTACGTTCCGATGGCGAAGGGCGGCACGGCGCCGAGCATCTTCCAGCCGCCGTTTACCGACCCGCAGCTGCTGATCAGCCAGCATCTTGTCGGCGACGTGACCGATGCGCTGGAGCGCGCGGGCGTGCTGAATGAGTTCAGCCCGTCGTACCTCGAAATGCTGTCCGACGAGAACGGCCGCATCTACGGTCTGCCGCGCGACGGCTATGTGCTGGGTATGCACATCAATGTCGCCCTGTTCCGTGAGGCGGGGCTGGTGGACGAGGAAGGTCTGCCGATTTACCCCAAGACCTTGCAGGAAGTGGCGGAATACGGTCAGATTATCCGCGAAAAGACGGGCAAGGCGGGGCTGGTATTCCCGGCGAGCGAGACATATGGCGGCTGGCTGTTCACCAATATCGCGTGGAATTTCGGCTGCGTGGGCGAAAACGCGCTGGAATATCAGGATGAAGACGGCCGCTGGGTGTGCAACTTCACATCCGACGAGTGCGTGGCGGCGATGGAGTACATACGCGACCTGCGCTGGAAGTATGACATTCTCAATGCCGACGCGACCACGACCGACTGGGCGGGCGCGCATTCTCTGCTGGGCACGGGCGAAGCGGCGATGAACTTCGCGGCGGATGACTCGGTTGACCAGCCGACCTCCAACAAGGGTCTGCCGGTGGAGGACTTCGCGCTGATTCCGTTCCCGGCGGGCAACGCAGGACGCTATGCGCTGGCGGGCGGCACCTGCTACATGTTCGCGCCGAACATTACCGATGATCAGGCGACGGCGCTGATGGCATACCTGACCGTGCTGGGCAAGATGCCGTACCTGAATGACCAGATTATCGAGGGGATGCGCGCGGACTATGCTGCCAAGCGCGACCGCGGCGCACCGGTTCTGCCCGCCATCAGCGCGTGGAACGATGCGGACTACAACGCGGCGAAGCAGGCGATTATTGACGAATACTGCAACGTGGATATGCGCCTGTACAACGACTTCTTCGATTCCATCACGCAGGGCACGATTACGCTGCGCTCGGAAGAACCCGTCTTTGCGCAGCAGCTGTATCGCGAGCTGACCGCTGTAATTCAGCGCGTCATCACCCGCGAAGGCGCGGATGTGCGCAAGGCACTGCAAAAGGCGCAGGATTCCTTCCAGGAGTATCTGGATGATGAAATCAATGATTATTAATTTCTGATTCTGCATGGCATTGCACTGTTTGTTGCAGAGGGTTTCGCCTCTGCGGAGGCGACCAAAGGGCTTTCTGATCGCCCTTTGGAAACCTTCGGCGCCGCTGCACTTTGGGTTAGCCCTTGTTGGTGACGAGCGAAAGTCAATGCGGACGGGGCAGTGCGGTGCCATCGGGCAATTATTGCTAATTGCTAATTCCTCATTTCTAATTGGAAAAAAGAACACCGGCGGAGGAGAACCGATGCCGGTTTCTTTTACACAAAAATCGCTCAAATCTTCGCGGAGGAACGCCTATGAGCAGAAAAAAGGCGCAAGTCGGCTTGCGCGCACGGACGGTTGACCACCTCAATGCTTGGCTGATTATGCTGCCGAGCCTCGTGCTGATGCTGTTCTTTGTCTGGGAACCGCTGTTCGAAAGCGTGGTGATGAGCCTGTATAAGACGCGCAACATCGAACTGGTGAACTTCATCGGCTTCAAAAATTACATCAGCGTCATGGGCAAAGATGACTTCCTGCAGGCGCTGATGAACACGTTCTCGTACACGTTCTGGTCGCTGCTGCTGGGCTTCTTTCTGCCGATGGTGCTGGCGCTGCTGATTGGGGAGACGGTGCGGAGCAAGAGCTTTTTCCGTACGGTGGCGTATCTGCCGAATATGCTGCCCGGTCTGGCGGTCGTCATCCTCTGGTCGGCGTTCTTCTCCGGCGAGAAGTCCGGCGTGCTGAACATCCTGCTCAGCCATCTGGGCATTGCGCCGCAGACGTACCTGACGCGCTCGGAGTGGGTCATCCCCATCATCATCCTGATTGCGACGTGGAAGGGCGCGGGCGCGACGGCGCTGATTTACATGGCGGGCATGTCCAGCGTCAGCCCGGAGCTGTACGAAGCGGCGGCGATTGACGGTGCGGGCATCTGGCAGCGCATCATCCACATCATGATTCCTGCCATCAAGAAGCTCGCGGGTACGCTGCTGATTCTGCAAATCATCTCCGTGTTCCAGATTATGTATGAACCGATGGTGCTGACGAAGGGCGGCCCGGATAATGCGTCCCTGTCGCTGATGCAGCTGATGTGGCAGTACGCGTTCGGCGGCTCGATGAACTATGGCAAGGCATCTGCCGTCGCAGTGATTGTCACGCTGATTTTGCTCGTCATGACGGCGATTTACTCCTACTTCGACCGCAAAGAATCCGACTGGGATTAAGGAGGGCGAACGCATATGGCAAAAGCACAGCGCACCGGCGTCATCCGGGACTACGATATGCACTCCGCGTCCGTCCGGGTTGGGTATGGGTTCATCATCTTCTTCTGCCTGATTATGACGGTCATCGCGGTTTTCCCGATTATCTGGGTTGTGCTGGCGGGCTTCAAGGACTTGAAGGAGTTCATGTCGTCCGCCAAGCTGCTCCCGGAGGTGTTCGATTTTTCTCTCTTCGCGAAAACGTGGTCGCAGCTGGGCATTGCGCAGAACTACCTTAACTCGCTGATTTCCGTCGCGGGCAGCGTCGTCTGCGCGATTGTGTTCAACGGTCTGCTGGGCTACGGGCTGGCGATTTTGAAACCCAAGGGCTACGGCATCGTCAAGAAGCTCGTCATGCTCTCCCTGCTCCTGCCGACGACCATCAGCATCGTGCCGCTGTTCATGAACATCCAGAAGCTGAATCTCGGCGGCTCGTTCGTCCCGCTCTGGCTGAGCTATGGCGCGAACGCCATGTACGTTATCCTGTTCGTGCAGTTCTTTGAATCGCTGCCGACTTCCATCATCGAAGCCGGGCGGATTGATGGCTGCACGCAGCTGCAAACGTTCTTCTACATCGTCCTGCCGCTGTCCAAACCGATTTGCTCCGTGATTGCGATTTTCGCCATCAACGCCGCATGGTCGGACTTCCTCCTGCCGTATCTGGTGCTTCGCGGCAGCGCGTTGCAAACGGTGATGGTGCGCCTGTTTGTTTTCAGCACGGAACAGACCGTCAACGCCGACACGATGATGCGCTCCGTCGTTTTCTCGATGATTCCGCCCATCATCCTTTTCTTCATCTTCCAGAAGCAGCTGACCGAAAACGCCGTGTCTGTGGGCATCAAGGGTTGACATTATAAAAAACTTCGATAGTCACCCAGTAACATGGGAGGCGCCGAAGGAGTCCAGAGGGCGACCGCAGACTTCGTCTGTTTTCATTGCCCTCTGGAACTTGCTTAACAGCCCATTCACGGAAAAGAAGACAACCTGCAATACCGAAAAAAAGAGCTTCTACTTCTTTCTTGCCAAAAAGAAAGAACCGACAGGAGGACGCACAATGGCAAAAGCCGCTGACGTATATTTCCAAGTAGACCCGTGGAAGGTCATTGAGCAGGGCTTCGACCCCGCCTACGCGCGCGTGAGCGAATCCATCTTCTCGCTGGGCAATGAGAGCATCGGCGTGCGCGGCTGCTTTGATGAGGGCGGTCATGTCGATAGCCTTCGCGGAGCGTATACCAATGGCATCTATGATATGGAGAAGCTGAACCGTTCCTATAAGGGCATCATCGACAAAACACACTTCATGATTCCCTCGGCGGAATGGCTGATGACGACGATTTCCGTCGATGGCGAAACGCTCGATTTGGGGCAGTCGCAGTTTTCTGACTTCACCCGCGAACTCGACCTCCGCGCCGGCACGCTCACCCGCCGCTTCCTCTGGACGACGAAGAGCGGCAAGCAAATCCGCCTGACCTTCCTCCGCTTCCTCGATATGGTCCACCGCGAACGCGCGTACCAGCGCATCACGCTCGAAGCGCTCAATTTCACGGGCAGCGCGACAGTCACGTCCGGCGTGTCCTTCGACGTCGTGCATGAAGGGCGACAGAAGTGCTTCTGGCAGGAGACGCGCATCGACGCGAAGCCGGATTGCCTGATGGCGCAGTCCCGCACGACGCTCTCGAATCAGGAGGAGTTTTGCGGCGCATGGCTGACGTGGCCCGGCGAATCCACCACATCCGCCGAGGGCAAAACCGTCACTGCGACGGCGGATGTTCTGCTTGCGCCGGGGCAAGCCGTGCAAATCGACAAGCGCGCCGTCGTGCTGTTCAACGGTCAGCAGGGGGACAACCTCTGGCAGAGCGGGCAGGACGCGATGGCGCAGAGCAAGGCCGTCTCGCTCGATGACGCACAGGCGGCACAGCGCGCGTACTGGGATGCTTACTGGCACACGTCCGACATCTGCATTGAGCCGAAAGATGAAAGCATGGCGGAAGCCGTCGCAGCGGAACAACAGGGGATTCGCTTCTGCTCCTTCCAGCTCGCGCAGACCTACAACGGCGGCAGTATGCGCCACAACATTGGCGCGAAAGGCTTGACGGGCGAGGCGTACAATGGTCATGCATTCTGGGACACGGAATCCTGCTGCCTGCCGTTCTACCTCTTCACGAACCCGGAAGCCGCGAAATCGCTCCTTCTTTTCCGCTACAACACGCTGCCGATGGCGCTGGAGCGCGCAAAAATGCTGGACTGCAAGGGCGCATGCTACCCGATTGCGACGCTTAACGGTGACGAGGCTTGTCCGCTCTGGCAGCACGCCAGCCTGCAATTGCAGCCGAGCACGGCGGTGTCCTACGGCATCTGGCATTACGTCCACCTGACGGACGACAAGGCGTTTTTGTACCGCTACGGCGCGGAAATGCTGCTGCAAATCGCCCGATTCCAAGCGACGCGCGTCGGCTTCAGCGAGAAAATCGGCAAATATGGCTTCTTCGGCGTGATGGGCCCGGACGAATTCCACATGATGGTCAACAACAATGCGTATACCAATTATATGGGGATGCGCGCCCTGCGCTATGCGGCGGATGTGCTGGATGCAATGCGGGCGGATGCGCCGGAGACTTATGCGGCACTGTGCGAAAAAGTCGAGCTTGTGCCGGATGAACCCGTGCAGTGGCGGCACATTGCCGACAACATGTACATTCCGGAAACGCCCGACCACCTGTTTGAGCAGCATGACGGTTTCTTTGAGCTGCCGCACACGGACATCAACAGCATTCCGGTCAGCGAGTTCCCGCTCTACGACCACTGGGCGTACGACCGCATCTACCGCACGGACATGATTAAGCAGCCGGATGTGCTGATGTTCCTCTACCTCTACAATTCGTCTTTTGATACCGAGACGAAGCGTATCAACTACGATTTCTACCAGCCGCGCACGATTCACGAATCCTCCCTTTCGCCTGCGATTCACTCCATTCTGGCGGCAGAACTGGACAAGATGGATGAAGCGGTCAGCTTCTTCGGCTACGCGACGCGCCTTGATTTGGACAACTATAACCGCAATACGCGCGAGGGTTTGCACATCACGAGCATCGCGATGGCATGGGCGAACATCGTCTACGGCTTCGCAGGTCTGCGCAGCGATGACTCGATGCTGCGTTTCACCCCGCGTCTGCCGGAGCGCTGGAAGCGGCTGACCTTCTCGGTCATGTACCGTGGGCGTGTGATTGCAATCAGCATGGATGCGAATAAGACCGTGTTCCAGCTGACGCAGGGGGACAAATTGACGGTGCGGGTGTATGGCGAGACGGTGGAATTGACGGATGAGCCAATTTCGGTGCAGCGGCAGTAAAGCTGAATACAAAACGGCGCTGGCAGGGTGAGATTCTTGCCAGCGCCTGTTTGCGTGCAGAAAAGAATTGAAATGTCAACAGTATGTGTGCAAAACACACATGAGAAATGCGGTGGAACAGCGCCCGTCCTCATGTTTGAGAGCAGGGACACGCATCTGCGCAGTTCGTTATGGCGCTGCGTACTCACCCACCGTCTGAATATCCGTTTGTTTGAACAGCATACAGCCGCAGTGCCCTTTGAAGGTGGGGAAGCTGATGATTTTCAATTTTGTGTCAATCTCCGGGCTGTAATACACAATTTCCAGCGTTTCACCGAACAGCGCCGTGCGCTCGTAGACGCGCAGCCACTTTTCGTCCATATTGGGGAAAATGCTGCCGAACGAGTGGTTGATGAGCTGCTGCAGCGGCGTTTTTTCGATTTCTGCCAGTGCCTCGTTACCGTAGCGGAAGATCCAGTCCACAGCGGCACGCTCCTCGTTGAACACCATCTCGATGTCGGTAAACGCAAAGGGCGCGCTGTCATAACTGGCATAGTGCCGCTGATATTCTTCCTGTGTGGTGGGCGCGTCGCTGTCAGACAGGCTCTGCACAATCTGCCGCCGTCCGGCGCGCAGCTGTTCTTTGAGCTCTCGTTTCTTTCGACAGCTATAATACAGCGTTTCTCCGTTGACGAGTTCAATCTCCTTTCCAATGTCGTGGATTCCCTTGATAGATACCAGCGTGGCACGGTCGGCGCGGATAAAGCCGCTGCCAAGCATACTTTCCAATTCATGGATGGTGGCATAGGTTTCGTAGGTTCTGCCATCGGAAAAATGGATGATCGACTGGCGACCTGACAATTGAATATAAAGAATGTCCTCTGTCAGCAAGCTGATATGCCTGCGGTTGGAAATAACGGAAATATCGTTGAAGCTCATAGCTCTTTCCTCCACCATTATTAAATACCATTACAGAATACCATGTTTTCAGATGCAATGCAAGATTCAACGCAAAGAAAAAACGTCATTCGCGCAGGATTGTACGATGTTCACGCAAGGTATGTTGCAATTCAAACAAAGTTATGCTACACTGAAAACACAAGAACAGAAAAGGACGGAAGGTGAGCAATGTCATCTTTCGTAGCAGTTCCCTATGGGAAAATCTGTCTGAGTAAAGGAGGAACACCTGTGAAAAAGAAACTGCTAAGCTTACTCCTTGTGCCGACCATGTTGGCTGCCACGCTGACGGTCTGCGCCAGTGCCGAGAAAAGCAGCGGCACTGCCGCCGTGTTCAATGCAGAGACGAAGCCGGCAACCCAAAGCACCATTGAGGTCAATCGGCAGGTATATGACTTCCTGAACTTTGAGGATACGTCGGAGTTTGAGAATGCGGAACGGGGCTTCATCGCCGCACCGGACACACTGAATCTCCGTGGCGAGAACGGGAGAATCGTGTGGACGCAGGATGCATATGCGTTTCTTGACAAAGACGCGCCGGATACCGCCAACCCCAGCCTGTGGCGAAATACGCAGCTAAACCACATTTACGGTCTCTTTGAGGTTACTGACGGCATCTACCAGGTGCGCGGCTATGATATTTCCAATATTACTTTCGTCCGCAGCGAACACGGATGGATCATCATGGACTGCGGCAGCAGCAAATATACCGCGGCGGAAGCGCTGAAACTTTTCCGCTCCGAGATGGGCGATGCGCGGATTGTCGCCATTGTCATCAGCCATGCGCATGTGGATCACTACGGCGGCATTGAAGGGCTGATTGCCCCCGAAGATGCTGCGGATAGCAGCCTGCCGCTTGACGAGCAGATTGCATCCGGAAAAACCGCAATTATTGTGCCGAAAGGCTTTACGGACGCGGTAATGAAGGAAAATGTCTTTGTGGGCACGGCAATGAAGCGGCGGGCGTTTTTCCAGTATGGCTCCATGCTTCCCTATGGCGAACAGGGACGCCTTTCGGTGGGCATTGGCCTGACCGCAGTGCAGACCGGCGTCGGCTATATCGCGCCGACCTTCGAGGTTGCGGATTCGATTTACGAAACAACCATTGATGGCGTAACCGCTATCTTCCAGCAAACGCCGGGGACGGAATCTCCCGCCGAAATGAATACCTATTTCCCTGACAGCAAAGCCCTCTGGATGGCGGAAAACTGCAGCGGAAGCATGCACAATCTCTACACGCTGCGCGGCGCGGAGGTGCGGGATGCGAATGGCTGGGCTCGCTACATCACCGAGGCACAGTCGCTGTTCCCTGACGCCGAGGTTGTTTTTCAGGCGCACAACTGGCCGCATTGGGGCAAGGAAACCGTCAACGAATACATGACCAACACAGCTGCCATCTATAAGTTCATCCACGATCAGACCCTCCTGTATATCAACGAAGGTTATACCTCCACGGAGATTGCCTCCATGATCCGGCTGCCGGAGGAACTGGAAAAGGTTTGGTATACCCGGCAGTATTACGGTACGCTGAAGCACAATGTCAAGGCAGTCTATCAGAAATACATGGGCTGGTACGATGCAAACCCGATTCATCTGGATGAACTGACGCCGAGCGAATATGCCAAAAAACTTGTGGAGTATCTTGGCGACACGGACAAGGTGCTTGAAATGGCACATGCCGATTATGAAAAGGGCGAATATCAGTGGGTTGCACAGATAACGAATACGCTGGTATTTGCTGACCCGGAAAATAAGGAAGCGCGCTATCTGTGCGCCGATGCGCTGGAGCAGCTTGGCTATCAGGCAGAGTCGGGCGCATGGAGAAACGCTTATCTTGTGGCAGCCTTTGAGCTGCGGAATGGCACCGGTCAGTACCCGAAGGCAGCCCAACTTGGCGTTGGCACCACCGCACAGGGGATGGACGCGCAGACAATGCTGGATTACATGGGCATTATCATGGATACGGAAAAGCTCCAGAATCGTTCCTTCACCATCAACCTCAAGCTGACGGATGGCGACGATTATCTGCTGAAGATTCACCATGGCGTGCTCCTGTACTATAAGGATGCGCTCTCAGATGAGGCAGACCTGACGATTTCTACCCCCCGAATCGGGATTCTTGCCATCACAAGCGGAAATCAGGAAAATATCGACAAGCTCATCAACGTTGAAAAGGGCGATAAGGCGCTGTTCCAAGCGTTTTGCGATAGTATGGCCGCTTTTGACCTGTATTTCAATATCATCGAGCCGTAAGAAAAATCGTTATAGGGAGGGAAAAAGATGAAGAAAATCACAGTGATTCTGCTCTGCATGGCGATGCTGCTGTCCGGCTGCGCATGGGGTGTCAAGGCGGAGGCTGTCTCGTCGTCCGAAGATGTGTGGAAAACCATTGAGGAGGCTTACATTTACGCATTCCCGCTGGTGCTGATGGACGCGACGAGAACTTCCGCAACGAATACGGAGGAAGCCGCACCCGGCAAGGCGCCTGTTAATCAGTTCATGCACGGTGTGGCACTGGCCAACGCGCAGTTCAAAAACGTGGTGACGCCGAACGTGGACACCATCTATACACAGGTGTGGTATGACCTGAGCGAAGAGCCGATGATCTATGTGCATCCGGAAACAGACCGCTTCTGCAAGGTGCAGGTGCTTGACGCATGGACAAATACCGTCGCTGTCCTTGACCGGGCTGGAGCCTATGCGATCACGCGCTCAACTTGGAAGGGCGACCTGCCGGACAATGTGACCCGCATTGATGTTCCTACCGCTATGGCGTGGGCCATTACCAGAACGGTGCTTTCCGGAGAGGCGGATCTTCCGAATGTGTATGCCATTCAGGCGCAGATGCAGCTTTTACCGCTTTCTGTCTACCTGAGCGGAGAAGCGTATCAGCCCCCGAAGGGGATCTATCGGGAGGAAAACAGCTATGTCCCCATCAACAAGGTACTGTCGCTGGATCCTGTCACATTCTTCAACAAAGCCAACACGCTGATGGAAGACAATCCACCGTCCGCCGCTGATGCGGAAATACTTGAAAAACTCGCGGCCGTTCACGTTGGCCCCGGCATGGAATTTGACGCATCTGTTTTGACTGGAGATATTCAGGCAAATTGGCGGGAAATGCTGCAAGGGCTTCGGCCGAAGCTCGCGGCAGAGGGAATGAAGTTTTCAAAACAGCTGGGGCAGTGGAGCTATTTCGGCGCGCCAATCGGAGACTTTGGTACGGAATATGCCTACCGTGCGCTGGTTGCTATTGCCGGACTTGGGGCAAATACGGTGGAAATCGCACTGTACCCCAAGACGGAAAAGGATGCCGACGGGAATCCTTTGACGGGTGAAAAGTCCTACATTCTCCACCTTGAAAGCGATCCGCAGGTGCTTGAGGGCGGTTTCTGGTCGATCACTGCATACGGTGACGATGATTTCCTCATCGATAATCTGCTCGACCGCTACTGCATCAACGACCGTTCGGGTTTGAAGAGAAATGACGACGGCTCTGTGGACGTAATTTTGTCGAAGGAAGCGCCGGCAGACACGACCAATTGGCTTCCGGTGGGGGAAGGCGGATTCCATCTGTTTATGCGCATCTATACGCCAGATATGGAGGCACTCAAGACGTGGACAGTGCCGACCATTACGGCGATTGACTAAAGGGAAGGCTGCCGAGGAGAGCAAATCCTCGGCAGCTTTTTCTGGGGTGCGCCCGGCGGCGCACGTATCTAAAGGGTGAAAGACCCGAATCCGCCCGGTAGCGGGAAGGAGAAAGCCGAAGGCAAGGGTGTCCGTCGTGAGGCGGAATCTGAAGGAAGCCGGATGTGGGAACAGACTAACCACGGGCAAACCTCTGGCCTGACGAACAGAAACCGCATAGAAGGCTATATGCGAGGGTAAGGCTGCTCAACAAGTCGAAGCCCAATAGCTACACGGAATCGCATGTGGTAAATGCGGCAGGTAGATGGAGGGAAAGAAACGTGTGGTACCCGGGGAGGTCTGCGCGGAACGCGCCGAAAGGCGTAACCGCAGCTGCAAGGCTGCGCTGAACACGCAGAAGTCAGCCGAAGCCATAGTACCTTGGGGAAACTCAAGGGAAGGGCGGAACCAATACAAGCCGGAGTAATCGAGGGAAGGAGGACGGCATGAAGAAGGCAGAAAACGTCAGGAGCTGCCTGCAAAGAGACAGCACGGAATGCGAAGGGTATGCAGGAGCGCAGAGTGCCGTTCAGCCGGGGAACGAAGAAACGGCAGGCAGAAGCCAGAACCTGGTTGAAGCAATCCTGTACAGAGATAACCTGAACAGGGCTTACAAGCGGGTAAAGGCAAACAAGGGAGCGCCGGGAGTGGACGGGATGACCGTAGAAGAAGCGCTTCCATGGCTCAAGGAACACGGCAAAAAAATGGCCGAAGCAATCCGAAGCGGAAAGTACAAGCCAACGGCGGTGAGACGGAAGGAGATTCCGAAGCCGGATGGAGGAGTGCGCAAGCTGGGGGATTCCCACGGTCAAAGACCGGATTGTGCAACAGGCAATCGCTCAGCAGCTCATGCCACTGTACGAACCGAAGTTTTCGGAAGGGAGCTATGGCTACCGGCCAGGAAGAAGTGCGCAGGATGCCATCTTCAAGATTCGGGGATATGCGGATGAAGGGTATGAATGGGCAGTACAGCTCGATTTGAGCAAGTACTTTGATACGCTGAACCATGAAAAGCTGTTGAACCTTCTGCGGGAAACCATAAAAGATGAACGGGTCATTCAGCTGATTAAGAAATTCCTGAAAAGCGGAGTGATGGAAAACGGCGTAAAGATTGCCACGACGGAAGGAAGCCCGCAGGGTGGCTCGCTGTCACCTTTATTGGCGAATGTGTACCTGAACGAATTTGACTGGGAATACGAAAGGCGCGGCGTGCCGGTGATTCGGTATGCGGACGACATCGTATTGCTGTGCAAAAGTCAGAGAGCGGCGGAAAGGCTGCTGGAAAGCAGCATCCGCTATCTGGAAGGGAAGCTGAAACTGAGGGTGAACCGGGACAAAAGCCATATCGCCAGGGTGAATGCGACGAAGAACTTCAAGTTTCTAGGCTTCGCATACGGCAAAGGAAAGGATGGACTGTTCATTCGTGTCCCTCCCAAAGCCCTGCTGAAAGCGAAGAACAGGCTACGCGCAATCACCAAGCGAAACCGCGGAGTCAACGTCCGAAAGGTCATGCAGGAAATAAAGGTCTACATGACAGGATGGCTGAACTACTACGGGATAGCGTCCCTAAAGACGAAAATGCGGGAATGGGACGAATGGCTGCGGCATCGAATCCGTGCATACATCTGGAAGCAATGGAAGAAACCGAGGACCAAACTCAAGAACCTCATGAAGCTCGGGGTGCCGGAATACTACGCACATATGGCCGCCAACAGCCGCAGAGGATATTGGTTTACGGCGAACACGGGAGCCGTGACAAGAGGCATAACAAATGAAAGACTCATACGCGCGGGATTCTTTGAACTCTCCCCGGCGTATGAGTCGATTCAGACTGCTTGTATTGGACGCGCCGTGTACCGAACGGTACGCACGGTGCGGTGAGAGGACGGGGGTTAATCACCCCCTCCTACTCGATTACCGTTCGATAGAAGAAACGTGCGCGAAAGGAGCGCACAGAAAAGAAAGGAACCATATGAGTAACCAAGAAACCAATCAGGAACAGATTCAGTTTCCGGCTCAGCAGGAACTGAAACACCTCCGCACGCGCTGCGGCAAGGTGTACGCGCTGGGCAACAACCGATTCCGCGCAGTGGTGCAGACCACGCCGGTTCATGAGTACGACGCGGCGACGCACCAGTGGGTGGAACTGTCCGCCGAAAAGCGCCAGCAGATGGCGGCGCAGGCACACAGCCCGATTGCGATGCTCGCGGATAATTCGGCGGATTCTGCCGCGGGCATCCTTGATACCTACGTCAAGGAAGGTTCGACGCAGAACTTCTCGCATGACGAGCGCTTGTGGATCAGCAACACGAATTACTACGGCAACCGTTTGACCTACTTGAAAGTCGTGGATTTGCCGCATCTGGGCGCGAATCACTTCATTACGTCCGCAAAGTTGTGCGTTCGCAACGTCTACGCACCGACGGCAGATACCGCTATCATGTGCAAAGAAGTTCTTCAGGGCTGGGATCCGGAGACAATCACCTATGACCACCAGCCGGATGTCAGCGGCGTGTATCAGGACTACTGCCGCGTGCTGAAAAATCAGTATTCGTGGAAAGAGTTCGATGTCACGAGCCTTGCACGCAAGTGGTATCTGGGCGAAAATCACGGTGTTCAGCTGAGCGCGCCCAAAAGTGAAAGCAGCTTTTCGCAGCTGCATTCGAGCGAAACGGCGAATCAGCCGTACTTCGTGCTGGAATACGCGAGCCTTGCGGGCTTGGAGAGCTATCTGACTTACGACCATCAGTCTGCTGGATTGGCAGGGACTGGCAGCGTCAGCCTTGTCAATGGCAACCTGATTTTCTCCCATGCGGATACCGCGATGAATGGCAATCGTCTGCCGGTCTCGATTACGCACTATTACAATTCTTGCGACAGCGACAAAGATGAGTTCGGCATGGGCTACGGCTGGCGGACTTCGCTGCATCAGACGCTGCACAAGGTGCTGTACAATGGCGAAGTGGAGTTCGTGTACACGGATGGCGACGGCACGGAACACTTCTTTAAGAAGAATGAGAATGACCAAAAGAAGTATTCCGACCAATCGGGTTTGTCTCTGACGCTGGAAGTCGGGGACGAGAACATCACGATTACCGACAAGGGCGACAACGTCATGACGTTCCCGCTGGTATCTGACACGCCGACGGAGGATGCACCGGAAACCGCGAAGGTACTGATTCAGAAGATTCAGGATGCGGTTGGCAACGAAGTCGTGGTGACGGCTGTGGCGGATTCGCTGCTGAAAATCGCTTCTGTGACGGACGGCGCGGGTCGCGTTACGACGTTCCATTACACGGATGGTCGCTGCGACCGGATTCAGACACCGTGGCAGAATGAAAACAGCTGCGTGCGCTTCGACTATAATAATGAAGAAACTCTGTACATTACGCATGAAGATGGACGCATGAGCAAGTACGAATACGCGCTTGCAAACGGTTATCACCTGCTCGTGTCGGCATCTGCCATTGAAAAACATGTTGACCAGCAGCCGGATAAGAAACTGGCGGACGTGACTTACGAATACAGCAACACGAACGCCATCGACGGCCTGCCGCACTGCATCACCCACGCAACCGTAACGGGCATGAAGAATGATGAAACTCTGACCGCGGCGAACGTCTCGTACACCTACGGCAATCACATGGCGCTGGTTAGAGATGAAATTTCGGGCAAGACGCTTCGCTACCATTTCAACGATGACGGCAACCAAACCAGCGTGGATGACGAGCTGGGCTACGCGATGTACACACGCTATGACCGCACCGACGACAACGCGAATGCGCCGATTAATCACGCGACGGAACGCTCCCGAATGCAGCGAGTGGTGCGCAACCTTCTTCTTGACCCGATGTGCGAGGAAAACAGCAGCGTCTGGGAGAAAAGCAGCACCGGCACAATTACGCGCGACCAGTCCACGCGGCAGTTCGGCCTCGTTTCGTATCGCATGACGATTTGGTCGAGCGACTGCGTGTATGTCCGTCAGGCGGTGACGCTCACGCCGGGCAAGTCGTATACACTGTCGGGATATGTCCGATCTGGTGGTCCGCGCGGTGTGATGCGCGTTGCGTATACGGTGGGTAATGAGACGTTCACGCTGGATTCAGAACCGGGCAAGGTATGGGAAAAGACGGATTACATGCCGTATGAGCGTGTGTCTGTGTCCTTCACGCTGCCGGAGAACGCAGAACCTGAGGTTTACTGCATGGCGTACTGCGACATGCAGAACGGATTCGCGGGCGGCAGCTGTTGGTTCGATGCGATGCAGCTGGAAGAAGGGCTGACGCTGAATCATTTCAATATGGTTCAGAACAGTGACTTCTCTGTGACCGGCACGGATGGCAAGCCGAAGCCATGGACGGTTGGCAAAAACGATGCGTCGTATGTTAAAGTGCTGCCCTTGGACGCGCCGAAGGATGAATTTCATGCACCGGACTGCCTGAAACATGACAATACGCAGAAAATTCGTCTGGCAGGCCGCTACGACCGCACGGTAACGTATTACCAGCAGTTCCGGCATTACGGCAAAATCGGCGACCGCTTCACGGTGGGCGGCTGGTGCAGCTCGTTCGCGAAAAAGAACGACCCGGACAACTACATCTACTGCCGAATTACCGTTCAGTTTACTTCCGCTGACCCTGTGACGGACAAAAGCTACTGGGCGACGGGCGGCTCGGCGGTCTTCAATGCGGAAGAAGGAAACTGGCAGTTCGCGAGCGCGGGCATTGTTGCGCCCAACAACTGTACCTATATCCGAGTGGTCTTGCAGATGAATCGGCAGATGAATTTCGCGGATTTCACTGGCATCTACCTGTATCCGGAAGCGTTCGGTACGCAGTATGTTTATGACAAAAACGGCAACCGCAAGACGCGGAAGATGCTCTACGGCGGTCAGGAAAAGTCGGAGTTCGACGATGCGGACAACCTGACGAAGCACACCGCCGCGGGCCGCACGGTATCCAGCACCTTCCATTACGGCGACACGGAAGAGGAGCAGAAGAAGCATCTGCTGCTGAAAAGCATTGCGCCGCTGGGCAGTGTCGGCACGTTCACTTACGATGCGTTCGGGAATCCGCTGACGAGTCAGGTGCAGAATGCGGACGCGAATCCGAGCTACTTCATCCGCGGCGAAACTTCGTACACGAATGATGGCAACTATGTCACGGAGCAGAAGGACGCGCGCGGCAAGATTGTGCGCACAGAAACCGACCTGCAGCGCGGCACGACGACGAGCGTCACCGACGCGAAGGGACAGACGGTGACGTATGAATACGACAATCTGCGTCGAATTGTAAAAACTTCTGCAAACGTGGGCGCAGAAGCAGGAATTGCGACAGTACATAACGAATATACCTATGACGCAAAGCGTGGGAATCTGGTCGAAATCCGTCACAATACGGACGGGAACGCCGCGAATGACGTGGTGTACAGCTTCGAGCAGGACGCGCTGGGTCGCCAGACGGCGGTCAAGGTCGGCAGTCAGACCTTGTCGCAGAGTGCGTATCAGAACGATCCGACGAAGCCGAATTTCGGCACGCTGACCGCGACGACTTACGGCAACGGGGCGAAAGTCAGCAGTCGGTACGACGATTTCAACCGCGTGACGGGGGTGGTGTACGGCGAGGAAACCGCGCCGCGATACGAGTACGACTACAACGCGAAGGGTCAAGTGGCACGAGTCCGCGACAATCTGCTGAATCGGACGACGCAGAGCGAGTACGATTTGGCGAATCGTCCGGTGCGCGTAAAGACCGCAGAAGCTGGTCAGCATGTGTATACGGGTCAGGTCGCATACGACAACGTGTATGGCAACCTGAGCGAATTTACGGAGAAAGTGGGTGAAAATCGACAGGAATTCGGGACGAAATTCGGCTATGATGACGAAAATCGTCCGACGTCGCTGACGTACAGCATGGGTGCAGCCACCATTGGGCAGAGCACGACGACCATTGACAAGCTGAATCGGACGACGTTCTCGACGGTCAAGCTGGGCAGCAAGACGTTCACGAGCGAGTACCATTTCGCGGCGGGCGGCTACGGCACGGGCAGCGTGACGAACCTCGTTGCGTCGATTACCCAGCCCGGTTGCAATTGCGGCTACGGCTACGACGACAACGGGAACATCGCGAGCGCGACGCTGAACGGCAAGTGGACTGGCTACACCTACGATGCGCTGGGGCAGCTGATTCAGGTCAACGACCACAGCGATACCCGTTCCGGCGAAAATGGTACGACTTGGAAGTACACTTACGACCTCGGCGGCAACATCCTGAAAAAGGAACGCTTTGCGTATGCCGACACGACGACTCCTCTGGAAACCGTTACCTACGAATACGGTGATGCGGCATGGCGCGACAAGCTCACGGCGGTCAACGGGAACGCCATTCGCTACGATGCGATTGGCAATCCGCTGAGCGACGGGACGTGGACGTACACTTGGCAGAACGGCCGGCAGCTGCAAAAGATGCAGAAATCGGGCGTGACGGCGGAGTTCGTCTACAACGCAGACGGCTTACGCGTGCAGAAAACGGTCAACGGCGTTGTGACGGGCTATACCCTGCACGGGAAGAACGTTGTTCACATGACTAAAGGCAACGACGAACTGCATTTCTTCTATGATGCACAGAATCGTCCGGCGATGGTGGTGTACAATGGCGCGGCGTATGCCTACGTCAAGAGCTTGCAAGGCGATATTGTTGCGATTCTGGATGAGAATGGCAATACCGTCGTCAGCTACGGCTACGATGCGTGGGGCGCGCCGCTGTGGTGTACCGGTGAGCTGGCGGAGACGCTGGGCAAGGTGCAGCCGTTTAGGTATCGCGGGTATGTGTTTGACGAGGAAACGGGGCTGTACTATCTGCGGAGTCGGTACTATAACCCAAAGTGGGGACGGTTTGTTAATGCGGATAGCTACATTGGTAAAATGACAATGCTTTCTCATAATTTGTTTTTGTATTGTCATAACTCTCCAATTTTTAGAATAGACGCCTCTGGTTGTGAAGATACAACGCCAGCCCCGACACCAAGTGCATTGCCCCAGGAAACACCTCTTCCGACACCACGACCGTCCAGACCTGAGAACTGGAGAGATATATTCACTAAATTGGAAATCCAAAATGCAATTTCCAATGCAGTACGAAAAGTAACAGAAGCAATGAATGATGTTGCGATGTATAGAGAGGCGCAACAAATGATTGCTTTAGGACATGGTAGAGTTTGGTTAAAAGGTGGTGGCGGTTTCACATATATCTCGGAAGAAGAGTATAATAGGTGGTATAGAATAAAATCAGGACGTGAAGCAATTCCGAGTTATGGATTTCATGCAGCAATAACTCTGTTGCCATTCGCGTTGAAAAGTTTGGGGATTTTCGCCAGAGCTGCAACATGCATATCGCAATTTGGATTAGTGTTGCTCGCTCTGGACGGTATGTCTGCGACTACAACATATACTCTGAATGTTATGTTAGAAGACCCTGAGTGTATTGGACTCATACATATTCAATTTGATAAATACGGTATGTATGTCCCTTGGTATCCCGATTCATTGTCGAAGTATGATGGAAGAATTAGCCGAGTAAGTACGGAGGACTGGACTTGGGAATGAGGAAGATAGATTGGAAGGGAATCTGTGAACTAATAGCTGTACTATGCACTGGTATGGGGTTGGGAATGGAAATATGAATAAATAAATTTTCGATTGACAAAATCGGAAATGATTTTTATGGTACATTTCAAATGTCAATGTTTGCGATTGCAGCTATTGCCAACTTCATACGATTTGGATACAAAAAATAAAAAATACCATGTTGCATTGCTTTGCAAACACAAAACTTTTGCCTTGAGGATTGCCTAAATTGAGGTGGAAAAGTCTTTTTGTTATTTAGCGGTAGTAAGACAGTATATAAAAACAACATACTTGTTTTTATTTTCTGGCTTGACTTACAGCAATATTGAACAAAAACTGGCGGTCATTCCCTGCATAACCCAGCAGGGATGACTGCCGTTCGACTAAAAAAGCAGCGCACCGTCATCAAAAGTAACCTTTCAATTTCATACCCAACCAAGGAACAGCAGAACCGTTCACCCTCCGGCGGTGGTGGTGTACAACGGCACGGCGTATGCGTATGTCAAGAGCTTGCAGGGCGATATTGTTGCGATTCTGGATGAGAATGGCAATACCGTCGTCAGCTACGGCTACGATGCGTGGGGCGCGCCGCTGTGGTGTACCGGTGAACTGGCGGAGACGCTGGGCAAGGTGCAGCCGTTTCGCTATCGCGGGTATGTGTTTGATGAGGAGACGGGGCTGTACTATCTGCGGAGCCGGTACTATAATGCGGAACGGTGCAGGTTTGTTAATGCGGATAAGCAAATAGGCTGTAGTAAAAATATTATTGAGAAGAATATAAATGCTTACTGTAACAATAATCCAGTAAACTTTGTGGATTATAATGGAAGAGAGCCGGGAGATGCTTTTTCGAGCCCTGACGAAGCGGCAATTGACTTTGCAGAATGCTACAATGCGTTGTCAATATCGCAAAACGTTGAATACGCATCGACAATTTATAAGCGAACGGAAACAAAATATCTAATAAATATTTTTGGATGGAACATAATACCGATCGGAACAATAGAATACTACACGTATATTGAACCTTCGATCGGAGTCGAGGATAAAACTGACTTTATAAGTTATTATAATGAACCTGATTGTCAACTTATAGGTTGGGTCCATTCTCACGGAGCTTATATGCGCGAATATAAAAATTATGAATTTTCCGATGATGATTACAAAGTGGCGAATTTGTTATTTGAGAACGAAAAAGCAGTTTACTCGTATTTAGCGACATGCAGCGGACATCTCTGGAAATATGATATTACAGCAGATGAAGTTACTCTTGTTTCATCAGATATACCTTTTGATGAAAACGACCCATATATAAAGATTAGAAAGGGGAAATAAGGAAATTGGGGAAGCAGAAGCCGAGAAAACGCTGGTATATTGTTTTTATGCTGGTTATTTCAATTGTGATTATGATATGCTTATTCTCAGGAAGTAATTTTGTGGAGCAAGCTAATAAACCGCTTACTATGAAAACAATCACGGCTTGTCTAGAAAGTTCAAATGAACCATACGAGAAAGGGTCGGACTTTGATATATCTCAATATAAAGAAGAATTATATTCTTTTCAGTGGCAAGGAGATAGTATCGCACCTGTTAACAGTGTTGAAGAAGCAGCGAAAGCTGCTGAGCAATTATGGAATGTTGTATTCGATTATGATATTGAAACGAAGAGACCGTTTATAGTTTCTTATGATGAAACAAATAAAATATGGTTAATTAAAGGTTCTATGAGGGAATTAAGAGGAGGTGGCGTTCCGTATGCGCTTATTACCATAGATGGGAAAGTGCTTGCAATATGGCATACGAGGTAGTAGAAACTATAGAGTGGAGATAAAATGAAAAAGATTGCAAAATTCATAGTAGGAGCATTTGTGTGTCTGACAACAGTGTGCATAATTATGTTCTTCAATTTGTATATGGCATTAATTATCGCTGACACAAATCCCCCATACATAGCAATCCACACTTACATATTTGGAGCCCTAATGGTCGCGGAGATCCAATAAATTTGAGATATTTGGAGTGACAAACATGACGATAGATAGCATTAGCAGCTGCTTGAAAGATCATTCTTCAGTAGTATTCAGATATAACTCTGAGTATTATTCGCTCAGAAAAAAGAATCTTTTATCCAGAACTGTGTATATTTTGGTGGGTACAGACATGATCCCTCAACAACGAGATTCATTGGAGGAATTATGCGATCAGGTGTATATTTCTGACGGAATTCGTTTATCTGCAGCGTTTGCTGAGATTGAAATTCCTGAGTGGAACGATCCTGCTTGGGAATCTTATGAGGCTGTTAGACATCAAGTAATTGTTTATCATCAGGAAATTCACTTTTGCTATCAGAACAAGTACTACTGGATTGCTTATGCACATGATGGGCAAACGTATTTGAGTGATGAACAAGGAAATACTCAGAGTTTTTTATCTGCTCGTGCATTGTTCGAGAATGCACGGATTGATGGATATTTGCTGAAAGATATATGGAAAAAAGTAACGGTTGATGCTTGCTGAATTTAGAATGATGCACAGAACCGTCCGGCAGTGGTGGTGTACAATGGCACGGCGTATGCGTATGTCAAGAGCTTGCAGGGCGATATTGTTGCAATTCTGGATGAGAATGGCAACGCCGTCGTCAGCTACGGCTACGATGCGTGGGGCGCGCCGTTGTGGTGTACCGGTGAGCTGGCGGAAACGCTGGGCAAGGTGCAGCCGTTCCGCTATCGCGGGTATGTGTTTGATGAGGAGACGGGACTGTACTATCTGCGGAGTCGGTACTATAATCCGCGGTGGGGGCGGTTTGTCAATGCGGATAGCCTGATTGCTTCGGAAAATGCTATCTCACAAAACCTTTTCAGGTATTGTAAAAATAGCCCTATTTCTCGAAAAGATACAAATGGCGCACGTTCAAAAGAGTCAACTGATGAGAATGACGATATTGCATTAATCGATGGGCAATTTTACATCTTCCATGTTGTGAAGAAAACAAAAGTAGCAGATGAACGTGCTAAGCGTATAGCAACGCTTGTGCGCAAGCAAAAAAACAAGCGAGATTTTATGTTGGTGAATGTACGTCAAACGGCACAAAGTTCATTGTTACAACTGATAATGGTACTGGAACTGTAGCGGTGGGCGATTGCAAAGTAATAGAACAGATTCAAAGCGACGACGGACGGAATTTGGGGCTTGCTTATGCTTGCTTTGGTTCAAGTATCATTGGTCTTGAATACTGTTTTGATTTATGGCCACTTCAAAATGCACAAAATGCACTTTTGCAATGGAGTCAAAAGCACCCTGAAATTGATATGTCCGGTCTAACAGCCGATGGATATTGGGGATTTATCACAGAAAACGCCATTAAAGAATTCCAAAGGGCGAATGGGTTGGAAGTGGATGGACGCATAGGCGATGCAACGAAATTAGAACTTCTTCCATATTATTTGGAGTTTGAAAATTGTACACCTCCGTAATTAAATTCATGAAAGGACGAAAATTGATATGACAAGAATAATGGCATTGTTACTTTGTTGGATTTTTGCAGGCTCGTGTGCAGCCGCAGAAGAGCAACAAACAGAATTGGTAGATAATTTCATGATTGGCTATACGGAAGATGGCGAATGGGACGAGAATTTGCAGTCAATGGCAGAGTTGTTTGGCATTCAAGATATTCCCATTACATCCGTTTCTGCTCCTATTATAACGATTCAAGAGGATGACTATGTGATTCAGATTACCGAGATTGCCTGTGATGAACGGCACGCGGCAGTCAGCGCGAATTTTCAAGTCACACGCGAGGGCTGTATTGCCCGACCTTGGGAAGCATGTGAAGAACACAGCGCGTATTTTACTCCTTACGAATATTATCAATGCCCTGTGTATTATTATGATTTGAATGTCTCCACGTCTGCTCAGACCATGCAGGGAACTTTCGGCGTAAAAATGTCTGAAGATGAGAAAACTGTATCTCGTTTTGAGTGCGGCGATCAGCCAGAGAGCGCTTTGAATGTAGCGCAGGATGGATATATTCCCGTTGAGTTTCGGGTGACAATTATCCAACTTGAAAATGACGTACTGACTGAAAAGACGAGAATATTCACCTTCTTGTGCCCGATGAACACATGGTTGCAGTATAAACCGGAAGCAGATTAAAAAACAATAAACAAGGATTGAAGTTCCATCAACAAAAAGGGAATCAATCTTGTACCAGTCCATCATCACTTGTCGCAAGCGCATATGTGAATGTCAACGAATATTTGAGCCAAGTGGGAACCAATATTTGAGCCACTA
>OJPF01000481.1_pt1 | contig 23991 bp, 19 predicted proteins | sample 1598441 | NCBI WGS metagenome assembly OJPF01 (sample SAMN03922474, study PRJEB24848) | human gut metagenome | isolation source: stool sample | host: Homo sapiens | place: Germany | collected 2010-11 | reverse complement strand
TGCCGCCGGCCAGCACATCGCGGGTGATGCTGTCCATGGTGCGGCCCGCCTGGCTTGCCAGAACGCGGGTGGCCTGTACCACATTGTTGTCGATGGCCGTCATCTGCAGCACATCGGTGAGCGGAGTCCAGCCGCCGTACTGGTGCAGGTCGCTGGTGATGGTGGTCACATTCAGGGTCTGGCCGTTGGGAGTCACGCCCTCGGTCAGCGGGGTATCGGCCTTGGGCAGGCTGTCGTACTTGCGGAACTCAATGGTCTTGCCGCCGTTCTGGGGTACGGGATAGTAGTCCGCGAACTGGTCATGCACCAGACGGGGCTCTGCCTGGTCGATAAGGCGCTTCTCGTAGAAAGTCTTCATCTCGTTGGTCATGGTGCCGGTGGTGTTCTGCAGGCTGGCAGAAGGGTCGGCAAAGAGCTGGAGGTTCATCTTCAGGTTGTAGCTTTTCATGTCATTTGTCCTTTCTGTTATTCATCGATTCTTGGCTCCCCTACTAGGGGAGCTCCGCGAGGCGCTGACGAAGTCAGACCGACGCGGTGAGAGGTTAGAAACTGATCTTCACCCCGTGCATCGCACGGCGTTCCAGTGCCTCACGCTGGGCGCGGGTCATGCTGGCCACATCGGCCCGGGTGATGGCCGCACCGCCGGGGCTGGTACCGTTTTCCGCCGGGCGGGCCGAACGTTGGCGAATGCGCTCCACAACGCCCTGCTCCACAGTCTGGGCGGTCTGACGCAGAGCGTCGTTGTAGTGGGCCAGACGGTAGGCGTCACCCATCCGCATCCCGGGCAGCTCCATCAGGCGGCGCATCTCGGGGTTCGCCAGCTCCTGCTTGAGCGAAAAATCCGGCATATCCCGGCGAAGCATCGCCTCTTCCGCCGCCCAGCGGGCGTGGAGGGCGCGGACGGTGTTCGCGCCCTCTCTCAGGGCTGGGATGGGCGGCAGCGGCGCAGGGCGTTCGGGCGGTGCAGGACGCTCTTCCGGATCCTGCACTGCCGCCGGTGTCGGCACATCCGAAGCTTCCCGGCCCTCATCCGCCTTCATAGTCCCGGAGGCGATGGCCTGCTGAGCCTGTGCATGGCTGAGGGCAGGAGCGGAGGGGGCGGCGGCATCGCCGCCCTCCGAGGCAAAGAGCTGCAGATCCACCATCGACTGTTCTCCCCGTCCGCTCAAATCGGCGAAGCGGACATTGTCCGGGTAGCGTTCTGCCAGCAGAGCAAAGCCCGCCTTTGCAAATTCGAACGCCCCCTCCACCCACGGTTTCTGAGGTGCTGCCGCCGTCACAGCCAGACGCGGGCCGCCCGGCTCGTCCCACACGCCGCTCTTGGTGCCTTCCTCGCCCGCCAGCAGGGCGCAGAGGGTCTGCATCAGGGTGCTGGCCCCCGCACACACGATGTCCTGCCCGGCGGGGGCATAGCCCGCGTGGCCCGAAGCTTCCAGCCGGCAGGTGGGGCCTGCCGGGCCGTCCAGCTCGGTGTAGTTTACTTTTATCATCTCATTTCTCCTTTCTGCATCTTCATCGCCCTCGCCATTGCAGCCGTGCTCAGCTCCTGTGCCGGGCCGCTGAGCTTGGGGGCTTCGGACTTTTTCTGCACTTCCAGCAGACCCGTCAGCTGGGCCATCTGGGCCTGCATCCGGGCCAGCTGCTGGGCAAGAGTGCCGTTCTGACGCACCCTCTGGCGAACCTTTTCGATGCCCTCAAAATCCATCATTTCCAGCGCCGCCAGCGCGGCGTCGGCGTTGGCCGGGGCGAAAAAGCCCAGCTGATAGCACTCCTTGGCCGTCTCGTTCTGGGAGAGGCGTGAGAAGGTGGACTTTTTCTCCGCACTCACCACGATGTCGAACACCGGCTCATGACTGCCCAACTCCACGCCGCCCACGACTCTTGCAGGTTGGGCGCGGAGCACCTGGCCCGAAAAGCGGACGAACTCGCTCTCGCCGCTCTTGCCGGTGATGCGGAAGATGCGCTCCTCGTCGTAGAACTGCCTCATCAGCTCGATGATAAGGCAGCACTCTTTGGCAAATGCCCTGTAAGCGCTCTTGAGCATATCCCGGCTGAGCTTCGAACCCGCCTCCTGCAAGGCCGCGATGGCCGAAGCTGCCGTCACGCCGCCTGCGGTGCCGCCCTGGGTCATGTCGCGGTTTCCGCTGATCTCCTTCAGCTCCTCGATGCGGCTGTTGCGGTAGCTCAGGCTGTTGCCCTGCAGACCCGCCGTCTGCAACGGCCGGAAGCTGTCGTCGTTCAGGCGCCCCACCACATGGATGATGTCCCGCGACAGGTCAGTCAGCTCTTCCTCATTGACGCCCGCCGTGTCGCTCAGCACATACCGCTGGCGGGACGAGAGCAGGACGTTCTCGTCCATGGCGTGGTTCATCTTGTCGATGGCGGTCTGGCACTCCTTCATCACATCGATGTACCCGAAGCCCGCCGGGCTGTCCTCTTCCATGAACAGCGCGTCGAACACAAAGGGATACTTGCCGTGGTCGTAGAAGCCTCTTTCGGCCAGCGCCGGGTCGTTCTCGCTGGCGTAGAGCACCACGCCATTGCAGAACTTGCAGTAGTGCAGGACGCTCCTGCCCTCGGGGGAAAGTTTTTTGTAGTACCAGTCCACCACGACGCTCTTGTCGCTGGTATCAAGGCCGCCGTCGTGGATGTAATGCGGCACGTCCAGCACGCTGGCAGTGTGTCCGGCCAGCTGGGGCCAGCGGCTTTCCAGCTGAGCCGTGTCGGCCAGACTCAGCGAGAAAAAGTGGGGCGACGCCTGAATATCGTCCACGCCCGGCTCCCAGTAGAGCATCAGCAGGTTCATGGGCCGGATGGCGATCTCGCCCACACCGCCCCGCTGCTCCGAATCCCAGAACACGCCCTTGACGCCGGTCCCCTGCTTGAGCTTGCGCCACCAGGTGTCGCTGTACACCTGCTCATAGTCCGCCTGTTCCAGCACCACGGGCAGCACACTGGAAAGCGCCTGTGCCGCTGCCTCGTCGTCCTCGGCACGGGGCAGGACGTTGGGACTGGGGTAGTTGTCCATCGCGTCGGCATGCTTGTTGGCGATGGAGTTGAACAACCAGCCGCTGGACGGCTGGGGTTTGCCCTCCATCATGGGGTTCTGGTAGTTCTTCCAGTGTCCCATCCGGAACCACAGTTCATTGTCCACCAGGCGCTTGTCCAGCGCGGCCTTGCCCGCCTTGTACCGCTGCAAGATCTGCGCAGCCTCAGCCACCTCTTCCGGCCCGATGGGCAGTTTTGTTGCTTCATCCATAGTATTCGTTTTTCTCCTTCCTGCCCTCTGTTGCAGGGCGCTATCGTTTTTCTCCGCCCCCAGCCTCTCCCAAAGGGAGAGCCTTTACACCCTCAGAAATTTCGCCTTCCGATGCAGCTCCAGCGGGTCATCCAGCACCGGCGGGGCCGATGTATGCCGGGGCGGCGAGATGGGATTTTCCATCAGCACATAGCGGCACTCATCGTAGATGTGGTCTTCCTGCCGGGTGTCGATGTCCTCCACATTGCTCTCGTCGTACACGAGGTTCGGGATGGTGCGGATGAAGTGCTTGCAGGTATTGAACACCTGCAGCATCGGCCTGCCCTCGCCGTCAAAATTCAGCCGGTAGTGCATCTGCATCTTGCCCGCCAGACGGGTGTGGTCGCCGGGCATCCAGTGCAGAAAGTTCGGCCCCCGCTCCATCATGGCGGCGATGCTCTCGCCCCGGCTCTCGTCGAAGATGGCCGGGTCGGCGATGCCCTGAATGACTCTGCCCCGGAGCACCGGGTCGTTCTGCTCGGCCTCCCGGATGCGCCGTGCCTGCTCCACCGGGTCGATGCGCAGACCCTCGTTGGGGCGTCCGGTGCAGCCGTACAGCTCCTTGATGCGGTAGAGCCGCCCTTCCTCGTCCGCCGCGTACCACCCCACCGAGAACGGCTTCGAAAAGCCGAAATCGTAGCCCCGGTAGATTTTCCAGTGCTTCGGGATGGTGAACGGCGCGATGACGTGGGTCCAGCGCTGGTCTTCGTAGTGGTTCGGGTCGTTCCGCCACTCGGTGAACACCTGCCCCGAAAAGCTGTCCCAGCTGCCGTAGAGCAGCGCCTGCTTTTCGGCCTCCGGCATGGCCGCGAGGCTGGCCAGATAGTCCGGGTCATTTTCCAGAAGGGCGGGGTTATCGAAGATGCTGGACGGGATGAACACCCGCGCCCGCCGCAGCACCTTTTCGGTGCCGTCCGGCATCCGCACCGGGTATTCCTCCACGATGGGGGTGCCGGGCGGGGCGGGCGTGATGAACCGCGCCTTCACCCAGCCGTGGCCCACCCCGCCGGGGTTGGTGGTGGCCCGCAGATACACCCGGGTGCCGGGGCCGGTGGGGCGGTTGCGGCTCATCATGTAGCTGTACTCCTCCCACTCGAAGTGGGTCAGCTCGTCGAACCCGATGAAATCGAAGGCTTTGCCCTGATAGTTCGTCCGGTCCTTGGTGTACTGCATCGAGCCGAAGTAAATTTTCGCCCCGCTGGGGAAGACCCACACATGGCTCGTGGCGTTGTACTGCGCCTCCGGAAAGGCCCGGCGGTAATAGCTTTGACTCTTGTCCACGAGGTCGGAAAGCTGCGGATAGGTCTTGCGGAGGATGAGCGCCCGGTAGTGCGGAATGTGTACCTGCCGCAGCGCCTCGATGACGAGGGCGTCGCTCTTACCGCCGCCTGCCGCGCCGCCGTAAAGTGCTTCCGGCTCCGGCCTCCGCATAAATTCCATCTGCCTCGGCTGAGGCCTCCACACAACGCCTGCATTCTTGTTTTCTGTCGTCATACATCCTCCACCGGCGGCAGCAGCACCACGCCGCATTCCCGCCCTTCTGCGTCCACGCCCTGGTCGTTCAGGGTCTTCGACACGCCCGCCAGATCTTTCAGCACGGCAGTCGCTTCTTTCAGTCCCTTCATGATGCCGGGGTCGGTGCTGTTCTCTCTGCGGGCCGCGCGCTGGCGGGCATTCAAATCTTTCACCTCCTGCGCCAGCATGGTGCTCAGGGTGTCGGTGGCTTTCCGGAGACTTTCCTGTCCCTTGGCCGCAGTCTGCTTTTCCTGCCCCATCCTGTGTTCTCACTTCCTTTCGTTCTGTCGCTGGCAAAAGGATACCACGCTTTTCTCCGCCGCAGGAGTACATACTTTTTCCCCTCAGATTTGTATTTTACTGTGCATTTTATCCTATAAGTAATATTTCAAAGCGGCAAAAATCCCCTGCCTGTGTTCTTTTCCACAGACAGGGGATCTTTCACTCAATTTTCTGCGCAAAGTCTCCGGGAGACTCTCTGCGTATTTTTACAGGGTTTCCACCCGGTCAAACAGCTCCTTTGCGGCCTCCACAGCCTCCTTGCTGCCGAAGACCACCCTCACGCCCTTCTCCATCCGGGCCGACAGGTCCGCCGCCTCGGCCTTGAGGGCGGCAGCATCCACACTGCACAGGCTCTTGCGCTCGGCGGCAGTCATCTCGTCGGTGATGCCGCAGAAATATTTGCAGTCGGTAGACGCAGCCTCTTCCCGGGGCTTGCGCGGGGTGTCCAGCTTTGCTGCCGCGCCCACGATGAACTCGTTCATGTCCTTCTCGGTGTAGTCGCGGCCTGCCAGTTCTGTCGGCCCCTTTGCGAAAGTCTCATAGCTTTCTTTCAGGTGCGGGTCGCGGTAGGTGTAGAGATATTCGGTGTCGTCGTTCTGGGTCACCATGCCGGTGCCATACGCGCCGCCCACCTCGCGGATGTTGTGCCACAGATACTCGTAGCTCATCACCCGGGCCAACACCTTCCGCTCCAACCGCCGCTCCATGGGCCAGACCAGCACATCGTAGTTCACGCCGCCGTCGATGATGAAGGCCTCGTTCACCGGAGCTGTCAGCTCCTCAGTGTAGGGCTTTGCCTCGCCGCGCTTTTCTGCCGCGAAGGCACTGCCCGGCAAAAGCTTTTTCAGGGTATCCAGCCCCGCGTCGCTGCCGTGGAGGCTGACGGTCAGGGCGTTCTTTTTCAGCACGCTCTTCCACAGCTCTTCCATCTTTTTGCCCAGAGCGGTCCAGTCGGCCTTTTCCAGCAGCTCACAGATATAGTGGTAGTAGCTCACGCCGTTGCAGCGCTCACTCAGTGCGGATTCCACCGAGAAATGTGCCGCCGCCCGCATGGCGGCGAAGGCGTGGCCCTCCCGCAGGAACTTCTGCTCCATGAGCAGCTTCTGCTGGCTTGCCACCCGCTCCATAGCAGCTTCGGCCTGCGGGCCGCTGAACTTTGCCTCATACAGCCACTCACTGCCCAGCTCCACAGCCTTTTCGAGGCTGCGTTCCAGCATACTCATCCCCACGATGAGCTTTGCGTGGCAGGGCCTGCCTTCCTGCCGTCCCGTCCAGCAGTCCATCCACGCACCACTGCTTCCCAGCCAGGTGTTCCGCAGAGTGTTCAGTTCCTGGGCCGTGTGCTTTTCGGTGTCCAGCTCATCAATGACATCCGTGAGCAGATGCAGGCAGGACATGTCTTCCGGTGCCATGCCGCCCAGATCATAGTAAAGGTACAGGTAGGTATTGCCTGCCGAGGGGTGGTGCAGCAGTTCTGCACCCGCCAGCAGCTCCCTGCTGCCCGGTGTCTGCTTTTTGCCCTCGCCGAGGTCGGCGGCTGTCAGCGGATGGTCCAGCACCAGCTTATCGTCGGTGCGGGCGGCGCGCCCCTCTTCCTCTTTTTTGGGCAGGGTCGGCACCTGGATGATCTCCACCGGCGCAGGCGCGAACAACTCCCGCAGCAGCTCATTGAACCAGCCCTGTTCCAGCTTCTCCCGCAGGGAAGCGAACAGAGCGTTCGTGTGGAGCAGCAGGGCCGGGTCGCCGGTGTGGAGCCATCCGGTAGATGCATTAATGGCGTCCAGCACGCCGTCCGGGATGCTGCCCGGCCGCTCAAGGGAAGCGAACTCGGTGGAGTTGAGGCTTGCCATCAGCAGCTCCTCGGGGATGCCCTTCTCGAGGATGCCGTCCACGGCTTTGCGCACTGCAGCGGCAAACTTGCCCGCCGACTCTTCCGTCGCGCCCCGCAGCACAAGCTCCAAGGTCGGCTGCAGCGTGCTGTCATCGAAGCCCACGTCGATGTCCGCGCCCAGTTTTTCTTCCAGCAGAGCGGCTTTCAGAGGCGCCTGGTTCGTTCCCAGCAGGGCGTCCAGCAGGATCTCCACGCCCAGCTGGCGCTCCCGGTCGCTGAACGCACCGGTGTACCACGCCAGCGCACACTGAGCCTCGTCCGGCTCCGGCCTCTCGGTGTAGTACGGAATATTCCGCTTCGTACCGACCTGCTCGTCCTGCACCGTCAGGCGGGGGCGGCTGGCGCTCTTGGGCATACGGCTCAGATACTGCTCGTCGAGGAAGGCCAGCTTCTCGGCCATGTCCATCTTGCCGTAGAGGGTGATGCAGCAGTTGTCGGCGCTGTAGTGGCGGCGGTAGACCCGCACATACTTCTCATAGGTCAGCGCCGGAATGGACGCCGGGTCGCCGCCGGAGACGAAGCCGTAAGCCGTATCCGGGAACATTGCCCGGCTCAGAGCGTTCTGCAGCTGTGCGTCCGGCGTCGCCAGCGCCCCCTGCATCTCGTTGTAGACGACGCCGCTCACCGTGCCGTCTTCGTCCCGGTGCCAGCCCTCCTGCTCGAACACGCCCTTGTCCACCATGGCCAGCGGGCAGAACACCGCGTTGAGATAGACGTCCATCAGGTTCTTGAAGTCCGTCTCGTTGGGGGTAGCGAAGGGATACACCGTCTTGTCCGGGAAGGTCATGGCGTTCAGGAAGGACGCCATGCTGCTCTTGAGCAGCTGCAAAAACGGCGACTTCACCGGGTACTTCTCGCTGCCTGCCAGCACCGAGTGCTCGAGGATGTGGAACACGCCGGTGTCGTCGGAGGGGAAGGTGCCAAAGCCGATGCCGAAGGCCTTGTTGTCGTCGTCGTTTTCCACCAGCAGGACAGCCGCCCCGCTGACGTCATGGGTCAGCACGGTCAGCGTTCCGTGCTGTTCGGGGCAGTCCTCGCGCTTGACGAGGGTGTAGCCGGGATATTGTTTCATGGTCTTGCTCCTTTATATTTTCTGATTTGAGCTTATTGTACTATGTATTTTTGTAAGGCGCAACTAACGGCGGGGTTCATTCTCTTTTGTCGCCAAAAGAGAATCAGAAAAGCGCCAGCGACCCCTTTCAGACCCCAAAGAAGAAGTCGAAGCACAAAAATGCCAGCCGCTTCGCTAAACGCATTTTTGTGCTTCTCCAATTTGCTGCTGCGCAGCAGATGTTACGTTATCTCATTCAGGAACGACTTCTTTTTTGCACGACACCCTGAACAGCACGAATCCCACGATGAACAGCACGATGAGGGAGCCGACACCCACATTGGCACTGCCGGTGAGCTGGCTTCCCACACTGACGATCATGGTGCCAAGGAAGGACGCGCCCTTGCCGCAGATGTCGAAGAGGCCAAAGTATTCGCCCGACTTTTCCGGCGGGATGATCTTTGCAAAGTGGGAGCGGCTAAGCGCCTGCACGCCGCCCTGGAACATGCCCACGATGACGGCCAGCACCCAGAACTGCCACTGCTGGGTCAGGAAAAACGCAAACACCGCGATGCCCGCGTAGGCCGCGATGCACACCGGGATGAGCTTTGCCGAGGGGTACTTGTTCGACAACCGCCCAAAGATGAGAGCCGACGGGAACGCTACGATCTGGGTCACAAGAAGTGCCAGCAAAAGACCGGTGGTATCCAGACCCAGCGCCGTGCCGTAGGCCGTCGCCATGTCGATAATGGTGTACACGCCGTCGATGTAGCAGAAGAACGCCAGCAAAAACCAGAACACCTGCTTATCCTCCGGCAGATGCCGCAGGGTATGGCCGATGCGGGCAAAACTCTGCCGGACAGCGTGCTTTTCCACCTCCACATAGTGGAGCTGTTTATAACTTTTCAGCAGCGGCAGGGTCGTGAGCAGCCACCACGCCGCCGTCAGCAGGAGTGCCAGGTTCAGCGCCGTCATCTGGCTGATGCCGATGCTCCCCGCCCCCAGCACAAGACCGAGGCAGACCACGAAGGGTACACAGCTGCCGATGTATCCCCACGCATAGCCCCGGCTGGACACTTCGTCCATCCGCTCGGGAGTGGTCACATCCCCGAGCATGGAGTCGTAGAACACCAGGCTGCCCGAAAAGCCCACCTTCGCGATGACGAAGATGACCAGAAACGGCAGCCACGCCGACGCCGCGCCCATGGCGCAGCAGCCCACGATGCCCACGAAAACGCAGAGTATGAAGATAGGCTTCTTGAAGCCCTTCGTATCAGCCACTGTCCCCAAAATGGGGCTCAAAACAGCCGTGATGACGGTCACAGCCGAGCTGGCATAGCCCCAGTAAGCCAGATACTCCACCGAGCTCAGGCCCCCGGCCTCCGCCAGCGCATTGAAGAAAATGGGGATAAGGGTGGCCACCATCAGCACAAAGGCCGAGTTGCCCACGTCGTACAGGATCCAGTTCCGCTCCAAGCTCGTCAGGCGGAATTTGCCGCTCTTTTCCATCCGGTGCTCCTCTCAGTTCTCCCCAAACGTATGCTGATACTCCGCCCCCAGCGGCTTGTTCTCTGCATACTCTTCGATGAGCCTTACCGCCAGCGGCACAGCCGTTTTATACAGCTCTTCGAGCTTCTGGCTGCTCTGGACGCATTTGGAGTTCGGCTGCGGGTTTGCCACAAGGCCGTGCATGAACTCATACTTGCCCGCGACGCGCATCCCGGTCAGCACCACCCAGCGCTTGACGGGGTTCGCCGCCTGCAAAAAATGATGCACCGTTATCATCCCCTTCATCGCCGCCAGCGTCTCGTCCACCGTGACGCCTTCGTAGAAGGGCGCGATGACCTCGGCCCGCTCCCGGCTGGGCTTGATGTGGCTGGCCGTGAAGAACTTTATGGGGTCGAGGCCGTCTTCCCGCATCAGGGCGTTGTCAAACTCCGTCTCGATCTCGCAGTGTCCCACACCGCTCTCCCGGACATAGGCCTCCACATAAGGGTGACAGGTGCTGTCCAGCGCGAAGTGGCAGATAAAGCCCAGCACATAAGCCAGTGCGGCGCTTTTATCCGTTGCATTTTCCACCACGGTGCGGGCGCGGGTGAAAAACACCTCGCCCTTCTGCTCGTGCATGGCGTTGCCCAGACGGTTCACTGGGTTCGACTGCAAGGCCTTGTAATAAAACATCAGGTCCGGCCCGTGGAGACCTATGTCGTAAAGCTCCCGGTGCTGTTCCAGCGTCGCGCGCAGACTGTCCGGCAGCAGGGCCAGAACATCCGCACCAAAGCGGCGGTGTGCGTAGGTAGAAGGCATGATACCGCCCCTTTTCGTTTATTTTTCGTAGCCCTGCGGCAGCTCGTTCTTGAGGCCGCGCTCCATCAGGGACTTGACAGCCTCTGCCGCACTCATGCCCTTGTTAACGATGGCGTTGACGGTCTGGACGATGGGCATTTCCACCTGATACCGCTCGGCCAGTTCCAGCGCAGCGGGCAGGGCGTTCATGCCCTCGACCACCATGCCGACTTCCTTGACGGCATTTTCCGGGGTCTCGCCCTTGCCGATGAGGATACCGGCGCGGTTGTTGCGGCTGTGCATACTGGTGGCGGTCACGATGAGGTCGCCGATACCGGCCAGACCTGCGAAAGTGTGGACATTGCAGCCCATCGCCACGCCCAGACGGGCGATCTCGGCGATGCCGCGGGTGATGAGGGCAGCGCGGGCATTATCGCCGTAGCCGAGGCCGGTGGAGATGCCGACGCCCAGCGCGATGACATTCTTCATGGCACCGCTCAGCTCTACACCCTTGATGTCCTCGTTGGTGTAGACGCGCATGACATTGTTGGTGAAGACCTCCTGCACATAGGCAGCGGCCTCCATATCCTTGCTGGCCGACACGATGGTGGTGGGCAGGTCGATGGCCACTTCCTCGGCGTGGGTGGGGCCGGACAGGGCCACAAGACGCACGCCCTTCGGGCCGCCTTCCTTGCCCAGCTCATCGGCCAGGATTTCGGTCATGGTGTACAGGGTGTCGGGCTCGATACCCTTTGCCACGTCCACGATGATCTGGCCGTCGGCCACATAGGGCCGGGCCTTTGCCGCCGTGGAGCGGACGAACACCGACGGCACTGCGAACAGCAGGATGTCCTTATCTTTGCAGACTTCCTCGATGCTCTTGGTGAACCGCAGCTCGTCGGGGATCTTCATCTGCGGCAGATTGGGGTGCTTGCGGGTGGTGGAAAGGCTGTCGATCTCCTTCTCGATGGCCGACCACACCAGCACATCATTCCCGCTCACAGTCAGCATCCGTGCAAGGGCCATGCCCCAGGTGCCAGCGCCCAGAATACCAATACGTTTCATCACGTTTGTCCTCCGTATCCGCCGCGCTCCCGTCTGGCGGGGCGTGCGGCCTGTTTGTACCTTTACAGGTCTATACAGTTCTATTGTACCCGAAAGCTTCTGCCGCGTCAACTGCTCTGCCGTTCTGCACAAAGTCAGCACCTGTTTTTCATCCATTTCGTCTATACCATGCAATTTTTCGAAACCATTTGCGTTCATTTCCAAATCATGTTATAGTATTCTGGTAGGTTTTGTAGGATTTTCATTTTTTCCTCTTGACTTCGACCCTGCTTTAAGGTATATAATATGTCCACCCACTTGTCCTGTCTGTTTATTCAAATTTTGAAAAAGGAGTATCCATGCTGGAAACACTCTTATCCAATCGCACCGTCAGCGTGCTCTGGGAGGCTCTTCCCCGCATCCTCTCGGCGGGCCTCACCATGACCATCCCCCTCACCCTCGTCTCGTTCACCTTGGCGATGGTGCTGGCGGTGGCTGTGGCGCTGGTGCAGTACGCCCGGGTGCCGGTGCTGAGCCAGCTGGCCCGGTTCTACATCTGGGTCATCCGCGGCACGCCGCTGCTGGTGCAGCTTTTCATCATCTTTTACGGCCTGCCCAGCGTGGGCATCATGCTGGACGCTTTCCCGGCGGCAGTCATCGCCTTCGCCTTCAACGAGGGCGCATACTGCGCCGAGACCATGCGCGGCGCACTCGAGAGTGTGCCGCAGGGCCAGCTGGAAGCCGGCTACTGCGTCGGCATGAGCTGGTGGCAGATCATGCGCCGCATCGTGCTGCCGCAGGCCCTGCGCACCGCCGTGCCTGCCCTCTCCAACTCCCTTATCGGCATGATAAAGGACACCTCTCTGGCCTCCAACATCACGGTAGCGGAGCTGTTCATGGCCGGCCAGCGCGTCGCCGCCCGCACCTACATCTTCCTGCCCATCTACTGTGAGGTGGCCGTGGTGTATCTGCTGTTCTGTACCGTCATTACCAAGCTGCAAGGGCTGCTGGAGCGCCAGCTCAACGCCCACGGCTTCCAGTAAGAAAGGAGTGTGGCTGTTATGGCAATGTTAGAGATACGCGGCGTCCACAAATCCTTCCATACTTACGCAAAGCCCGGCGTCCATCCCGGCATCTTTGGCCGCGCCCCCAAGCCGACCAGCAGTCTGGACGTACTGCGCGGCGTCGATTTGACGGTGGAAAAGGGCGACGTCGTGGCCATCCTCGGCCCTTCCGGCTCAGGCAAGACCACCCTGCTGCGATGTCTCAACTTCCTCGAGACGGCGGACGCAGGCAAGCTCACCTTCGACGGCGAGACATTCGACCTCGCCCACGCCGATCGCGCCAGCATCGCGCGGCTGCGCCGCAAGACGGCTTTCGTCTTCCAGAACTACAACCTCTTCCGCAACAAAACGGCCCTGCAGAACGTCACCGAGGGCCTCATCGTCGCCCGGAGGACGCCCAAAGCGGAGGCTGATGCCGTCGGCATGAAGATGCTGGAAAAAGTCGGCCTCGCCGACCGTGCCGACTACTACCCCCGTCAGCTGTCGGGCGGTCAGCAGCAGCGCGTGGCCATCGCCCGAGCTCTCGCCTCCGGCCCCGAGATCATCTATTTCGACGAACCCACCAGCGCCCTCGACCCGGAATTGACCGGCGAGGTGCTGGCCGTCATGCGGCAGCTGGCACAGGAGGGCATGACCATGCTGGTCGTCACCCATGAGATGGGCTTTGCCCGCAACGTCTCGTCCCGCACTGTCTTCATGGAAAACGGCGTCGTGGTCGAGGAAGCCCCCTCGCAGGAGTTCTTCGCCCATCCCAAAGAGGCAAGGACCCGTGAGTTCCTTCAGAAAATTTCCCATACTGAATAAGAAAGGATCATCACCTATGAAACGCAGAACCTTTATTTCTCTCATGAGCGTCATGGCCGCTGCCGGTGTTCTCTCGCTGGCTGGCTGCTCTTCCAACACTTCTGCCTCCACTGCTTCCAGCACCGCTGCTTCTGCTTCCGCTGCTGCCGCCAACAAGCTGGAGACCATCCAGTCCAACGGCAAGCTGGTCATCGCGCTGGAAGGCGCATGGCAGCCCTGGAGCTTCCACGATGAGAGCGACACCCTCGTGGGCTACGACGTCGAAGTCTCCCGCGCCATTGCCGAGAAGCTGGGCGTCGAGCCCGAGTACGTCGAGAGCGACTGGGACAGCCTGTTTGCCGGTCTGGATGCTGGCCGCTACGACCTCGTCTGCAACGGCGTCGAAGTCACCGAAGAGCGCGCCAAGACCTACGACTTCACCACTCCCTACGGTTACATCCACACCGCCCTCGCCGTCCGCAAGGATAACGACGACATCAAGAGCTTCGAGGACCTCGCCGGCAAGACCACGGCCAACAGCCTCGCTTCCACCTACATGGAGCTGGCCGAGAGCTACGGCGCGACCGTGCAGGGCATCGACACGCTGGAAGAGACCATCCAGCTGCTGACCGCTGGCCGCATCGACGCCACCCTGAACGCCAACGTCTCCTTCTACGACTACCTGAACGTCCATCCGGACGCCGACTTCAAGCTGGTCGCCCAGACCGAAGATGCTTCTCACGTTGCGATCCCTATTGTCAAGAGCGAAGACTCTTCCTTCCTCGACGCCCTCAACAGCGCCATCGACGAGCTGCGCGCCGACGGCACCCTCAAGGAGCTGGGCGAGAAGTATTTCGGTCAGGATATTTCTTCCGAGAATTAACTTTTTGTTTTGATCGTCAGCGAAGCATCAGAAGTGCATCATGGTCTATCCCGTAGGCGAAACCGCAAAGCTTCTGGGAGTCGTCAAAAATATCCGGGAAGAAGATGTTCCCGAGCGCTTCCGTGCCGAACTGCGCGGTGTCCCGGAAAGCAAATAAGAATATTGACAAAGGGGGCAGGTGCCATGCAGCACCTGCCCCCTTTTTGTTATAAATATCTTCCGGTAATACTCTCCGGGTTTTCCTGGATCTCCTCCGGCGTGCCTGTTGCCACGACGCGGCCGCCGCTCTCGCCGCCGCCCGGCCCCATGTCGATGACATAGTCCGCGTTGCGGATGACATCAAGGTCGTGTTCGATGACAACGACCGTTGCGCCGTTGTCCAGCAGGGCTTGGAACACCCGCAGCAGCACCTGCACGTCCAGCGGGTGGAGGCCGATGCTGGGCTCATCGAAAACGAATACCGAGTCGGTCTGGGTGCGGCCGATCTCGCTGGCCAGCTTGAGGCGCTGGGCCTCGCCGCCGGAGAGGCTGGGCGTTTCCTCGCCCAGTGTCAGGTAGCCCAGACCCAGCTGCTGCAATGTCTGCAGGCGCTGGCTCACGGTCTTCATCCCGCCGCAGAACTCAAGGGCGGAATTGACGTCCATATCCATCAGCTGCGGCAAAGAGGCTGTCTGCTCCGCCTCGTTGGTCAGCTTCACGCCGTAAGCCGCCCGCGCGTAGCGGGAACCTCGGCAGTCGGGGCAGACGATGTTCACATCCGGCAGGAACTGCACGTCCAGGCTCACCTCACCGGTGCCGTCGCAGCCGGGGCAGCGCAGACTGCCCGTGTTGTAGGAAAAATCGCTGGCCTTGAAGCCCTTTTGCCTGGCGTCCGGAGATTTGGCATAGAGCTTCCGCAGCTCGTCGTGGACGCCTGCGTAGGTCGCCACGGTAGAGCGCACATTGATGCCGATGGGCGTCGCGTCGATGAGCTTGACGTGCGCGATGCCCTCGGCGCGAATCTCCCGGATATGTGCCGGGAGGGCGCTGCCGTTTATCTTTGCTTCCAGCGCCGGTACGAGGCTTTCCAACACCATCGTCGTTTTGCCGGAACCGGACACGCCCGTTACCACGGTGAGCCGCCCCTTGGGAATGTCCAGCTCCAAAGGCTTGACCGTGTGGATGCTGCCGGTGGAGAGATGGATAGCCCCCTCTGCGAACATCTCTCCTTCCCTGGCACACCGGCGCAATTTCGTCTCAGCTTTTCCGGAGAGGAACGGCCCGATCTGGGACTCCGGCTTTGCCTCCAAATCAGCTATCGTCCCTTCGGCAATGACATGTCCACCCTTGACTCCCGCTTCCGGCCCCATCTCGATCACCCAGTCGGCCTCTTTCAGGATTTGGGTGTCGTGGTCCACCAGAATGACCGAGTTGCCGTCGGACACGAGGTCGTGCATCACACCGGTCAGGCCCACGATGTTCGACGGATGCAGGCCGATGGACGGCTCATCCAGCACATAGAGCACGCCGGTGGTGCGGTTGCGGACGGCCCGGGCCAGCTGCATCCGCTGGCGCTCACCGGTGGAAAGGGTCGAGGCCGAGCGGTCAAGCGTCAGATAACCCAGACCTAAGTCCATCAGCCGCTTGGCAGTACTTTCGAATGCCTCACAGATGCTCTCCGCCATCGGGCGCATCTCTTCCGGCAGGCTGCCCGGCACGCCCTTCACCCACTCCACGAGGGCTTCCAGCGTCATCTGGCAGGCTTCGTCCAGCGAGATGCCCCGCAGCTTCGGCGCACGCGCCGCCGCTGAGAGCCGTGAGCCATGACACTCGGGGCAGACATCTTCCCGCAGGAACTTTTCCACCCGCTTCATGCCCTTGTCATCCTTGACCTTTGCAAGAGCATTTTCTACGGTGTAGACGGCATTGTAATAGGTAAAGTCCAGCTCGCCGGCCTGATTCGAGTTCTTTGCGTGGTAGAAGATATGCTTTTTCTCTGCCGGACCGTGGTAGACGATGTCCTTTTCCTGTTCGGTCAGGTCGCGGAACGGCACATCCGTCCTCACGCCCATCTCCCGGCAGACGTCTGTCATCAGCGACCACATCAGGCTGTTCCACGGGGCCACTGCGCCGCCGTCGATGGTCAGCGAGTCGTCCGGCACCAGCGACGCCATGTCCACCGTCCGGACGCTGCCTGTGCCGCCGCACTTCTGGCAGGCACCTTGAGAGTTGAAAGCCAGCTCCTCCGCCGACGGCGCATAGAAATGCGCACCGCACTTCGGGCAGACCAGCTCCTTGCCCGCCGCAACAGCCAGCGTCGGCGGGATGTAATGCCCGTTCGGGCAGCGGTGGCTTGCGAGGCGGGAGTACATGAGCCGCAGGCTGTTCAGCAATTCCGTGCCGGTGCCGAAGGTGCTGCGGATGCCCGGCACGCCCGGCCGCTGGTGCAGCGCCAGCGCCGCCGGGACATACAGCACCTCTTCCACCGAGGCTTTCGAAGCCTGGGTCATCCGGCGGCGGGTGTAGGTGGACAGCGCCTCCAGATACCGGCGGGAGCCTTCGGCATACAGCACCCCCAGCGCCAGCGAGGATTTACCCGACCCCGACACGCCCGCAATGCCCACGATCTTGTTCAGCGGGATGTCCACGTCGATGTTTTTCAGGTTGTGTACCTTTGCCCCGCGCACGAGCATTTTGTCTATCATTCTGGTTTCCCTTCCCTTTGGCTTTTTTGCGCCAGATGAATTCCATGTTCTCTGTTTTAGTATAGCGTATCCTGATGTGCATTTCCACAATGGTCACCAATAAAATGCTATTTGCACCGGCAGCCACAGAAGAGTATACTATAATCAGTAAGGATCTCAAGTTCCTGTACACATGTATCTGACGAGATAAAAGGAGAACGAACATGGCAGTATTTCCAAAAGAATTTGTATGGGGCGCTGCAACTGCAGCCTATCAAATCGAGGGCGGTGCCGTCGAGGATGGAAAAGGCCGGAGCATCTGGGATGTTTTCTCCCACACACCGGGCCGCACCTATCGGGGCGAGACCGGTGATACCGCCTGCGACAGCTATCACCGCTGGCGGGAAGACATCGAACTGCTGAAGTCGATGCACCTGAAAGCCTATCGCTTCTCTGTGGCGTGGACGCGCATCGCCCCCACCGGCGGCACGGACTGGAACGAAAAAGGCTTTGCCTATTACGATGGTCTTGTGAATACTTTGCTGGAAGCGGGCATCGAGCCGTATATTACGCTGTATCACTGGGATTTGCCGCAGGCGCTGGAAGAAAAGGGCGGCTGGCAGAATGAGGACACCGCCCGGGCGTTTGCAGTCTACACGGCAAAAATGGCAGAACATTTCAAAGGCAGGGTCCACCAGTGGTTCACCTTCAATGAGCCTGCCTGTATCGTGAAAATGGGCTATGGGACAGGTGAGCATGCGCCGGGGCTGAAACTCCCGCTGGAAGGGCAGTTCATCTGCTGGCAGAATATCATCTATGCGCACTGCCTTGCCGCGCAGGAGCTCCGCCATACGGACGCCGAAAACAGAGTGGGCTTCGTCTCCACAGGCCGCATCTGCTACCCCGCATCGGAGGCAAAAGCAGATGTGGACGCCGCCCGGGCTCTGACCTTTGCCTGCCCGGACGAGGACTGGGCCTTCACCCACACGATGTCGCTCGACCCTCTGTGCCTTGGCCGCTGGCCCAGCCCGGACCTCTGTGGGCCGCAGCTTTCCGCCTGCATCGGTGCTGTGCCGCAATACATCAACGACGCCCTGTCTCTGGGCAGACCGGATATGCTCGGGCTGAACATCTACAATGCCGCGCCTGTACAGATGGGAACGAATGGCCCCTGTTATGTGGAGCGCCCTGCGGGATACGCTCACACAGCCATGAACTGGCCGGTAGAGCCGGAAAGCCTGAACTGGGGGCCCCGTTACATCCAGGAGCGGTATGGACTGCCCATGTTCATCGCGGAAAACGGCTTATCCTGCACCGACAAAATCTATCGGGACGGCAAGGTGCATGACGTGGAGCGAATTGATTTTCTGGCGCGCTATCTGGAAAAACTCTCCGAGGGCATTCAGGCCGGTGCCGACGTGCGAGGGTACTTCCATTGGAGCCTGTTGGACAACTACGAGTGGCACAGCGGATACAGAGAGCGTTTTGGTCTGGTGTACGTCGATTACGCTTCCGGGCGGCGCATCCCGAAAGACAGTGCCTTCTGGTATGGCGAAGTTGCGGCGACCAACGGCGGATCCATCTGACCTGTAAAATAAAAGGGCGGCAGTTTCTCCAATACAGAACGAATATTGCAGCCATATCCAAGATACGTCTTACCCATCCTGCAAATTCTTTTATAATAGCACCGCTGCCTGAAAGCGCTGCAACAAATTCCCATATCAAAAGGGAAGCTTTCCGGTATGGGACAACGACAAATCATTTTATTGGGATGCGAAAGAGACGTCCTCCGCCTGCTTCGGCGCTGCCGGATGGCCCGGCTCCGCTTTTGTCAACATCTGCTGGAACTTCCGGGCCGCCGTGTTCAGCGGGCGGTGATGGTCGTAGACGAGGCAGATAGAGCGGGAGGGAATGATCTCCTGCAGATGCAGCTCGACAAGCTCGCCGCGGGCCAGAAGCTCTTTCGTCATCGGTTCCGGCACGAAGGCAAGGCCCAGCTCACTTTTCACCAGCGTGAGCATCTGGTCGGTGGTGGCGGCCTCGGTGTCAGGCCGGAGCACGGCGTCGTGGTCGAGGAAGAACTGCCGGTAGAAGCTCCGGGTCATGCTCTCATCGCTGAGAGAGATGAGCGGATAGCAGCTCAGTTCTTTCAGCGTCAGGCGCTGGCTGGCCAGTGCAGTGAAGGTCTTTCCACCCACCAGCACTTCATAAAACGGTCTCAGTTCCACCATCTTCAGGCCCTGTTCTACTTCCGCCGGGGTGGAGATGATGGCAAAATCCACTTCTCCGTTCTTCACAGCCTGCACCGCCTGGGGCGTAGAGTGGTTCGAGATGCGCAGCCGGATGCCGGGATACTCGATGTGGAACGTCCGCAGCTTCTCGGCCAGATAGATGTTCAGCGCCGTCTCCGTCGCGCTGATGCTGATGGAGCCATGCTCGAGGGTGGCGCTGGCGCTCAGCTCTTCCTCCGCGTCCTGTATCTGCACCGCTGCCGAGGCGATGCGGGAGTAGAGCATCTCGCCCTCCGGCGTCAGGGTGACGCCCCGGTTGGAGCGGGTAAAGAGCACACAGTTCAGCTGGCTTTCCAGCCGGTTCATCGAGTGGGTGATGTTGGGCTGGTTGTTGCCCAGCACCCGCGCCGCTTTCGTAAAGTTCTGATACTTCGCCACATAATAGAAAATTTTGTAGTATTCCCAATCGACGTACATGGGAGCCTCCCCTCTTTCATACCGGAATCACATTTTTACTTCTCCCCCACCAGCGCCACGGCAACATCATTGACATTCGTGCCAGTAGCGCCGGTCATGATAAGGCCGTCCACAGCTTTCAGTGCATGGTAAGCGTCGTTGTTTTGCAGAGTGTCGAACACATTCCAGCCCTTGGCGGTCAGTGCGGAGAGGGTGTCACCATCCACATAGCCGCCGGCAGCATCCGTGGGGCCGTCGGTGCCGTCACTGCCCACCGAGAACACTGCTGCATCCCGCCCGGCCAGCGCCGGAACCGCTGCAAGGGCAAGCTCCTGATTCCGTCCGCCGAGACCCTTGCCGGTCAGGTGGACGACCGTCTCGCCGCCTGCGATGTAGGCCAGCTTTTTCCCCTGCCCCGCGTGGGTCCGGACGATGGAGCCAAGGAAGCTGCCCGCCTCCCGGGCTTCACAGCAGAGCTGGTCGGTCAGCAGGACGGGCTCATAGCCAAGCTCCCGGCAGGCGGCAGCGGCAGCAGTGCAAAGCTCCCGCACACTGCCAGTGATCTGGGTCGTCACATTGTCCAGCATCTTGGGCGTTTCCTGCGCCAGAAGAACTTTTGCCTGTTCCGAGAGCTTCAGGTGATACTTCTCCGCAATGGCAAGCGCCTGTGCGCAAGTAGAGGTGTCCGGCACCGCCGGGCCGCTGGCTATCATATCCAGCGGGTCGCCCAGAATATCGCTCAGCACGATGCTGAATACCTGAGCCGGGGCGCATGCCTGCGCAAACCGCCCGCCCTTGACGCCCGAAAGCCGTTTGCGGATGGTGTTCATCTCCACGATGTCAGCGCCACTGGCAAGGAGCTGGCCGGTGATGTCCTGCAATTCTGTGCCGGGGAGCAGCGGTTTTTCAAACAATGCACTTCCTCCGCCGGAGAGCAGAAACAGCACGGTATCCTCCGCCGCCAGACCGCGCACCAGCTCCAATGCCTTCTCGGTGGCCGCAAAACTGTTCTCGTCCGGCACCGGATGGCCTGCTTCATAACAATTTACTCCCAGAATTTCGCCCCTGACGTGCTTGTATTTGGTCACGACCACGCCGCCGTCCACACGGCCCAGCGCTTCCACCGCCGCGTGTGCCATCTGCCATGCGGCCTTGCCCGCTGCGACCAGCAGCACCCTGCCGCCCTTGGGCGCAAAGGCTTTCAATGCGCGGCGGACAGCTTCGTCCGGCAGGACAGCGTTCAGGCTGGATGCGATGATGGCATCGGCATCCTTTCGCAGAGTCGAGTTCATGAAACAGACCTCCTTGTGTGATATGATTTACAGCAGACCAGCTTCGGTCATGGTTTTTACAAAGCCCTGCCTGGCCGGGCCGTCCAGAATCATTATACAGCAAGACCGACGTTTCGGGAATACTTTCGGCAATGGTTTTGAAATTGCTGTACAGCTCGACATCACAGACTGTACCTTCCTTAGTTGGGTCTTGTATCTGATTTTTATACTCACTCTCTACGAAATACCAAAATCTTATTTACAAACATCCCCCATGCAGCCGCCGAATCACCTTAAATGCGACCTCATGTTCTGTTGTCAGCGGTTTTTTCAAAGCGAAGAAAACAACACCGCTGGTCGGACAGGTGATCTCTGCCTCCACCTCTGCAGTAAACGGGTCAAGGATCACGCCCATTTTCTGACCATACTCCACTTCCTGTCCCGGCTCCACGAAGCGGCGGAAGATCCCGCCCGCCGGGGTGAGTACATTTGCCATCTCGTTTTCCTGCACGACGGTGGACAGATACCCGCTGTGGCAGTGGTATCGCAGTAAACCGACCCGGCTGAGATACCGCAGCACGGCAGCAACGGCTTCCTGTGCGCTCTGCTCGTCAACTTCGTCCGTTTCCTTGGTATAAATGCTGAACGCATTGGTCTCCCAGATCTGCCAATTATAGTTCAGCGTCGTCGTATCAATGGGGGCCGGTTTACGCATGACCACATAAGGCAGGCCGAACAGATTGCCCAGGCTGGCCGTCTGATAGCCGGTGTTCATAATGCGAATGTGCGGAACAAAGTCACCGAGCAGATAGAAGGACGCAAAATGGATATGCCCACACGCAGGACAAGCCCCGGTTGGAGCTGACCGAGAAGATCGAAGCGAACTTCTATTCCCAAGATTTGACCCCGGCAGCACCTCAGCCCCGGCAAAACGAAAAGCCGGCGGCAACAAAAATCTCCGGTAAGGAGATCCTTGAAGCCATCCGGCTGATGGACGCAGACGAACGCAGAGAATTGACGAGAGCCTTGTTCGCCTAAAATTTCTTCTTTTTATGCAAAGGAAAGCAGGCTGTGCAAACCTTGCGCAGAAAAGCCCCTGATTCGGGCAAATGTGCAAACGGTGTGCAGAAAGTGTGCAGCCGCTTTCCTACATAAAGAAAGAACGTCAAATCTTACGATTTGACGTTCAATATCTAGTGCACCTCGCGCACTCATATCCGAACTTTTCTCTGCTTTCACGGCTTCCCCGAAAGCGACCGTCTCTGTACCTTCCTTATAGTTAAAGGTAATGAGGACCTTATCATCTTAGAGATAGATGGCATTGATGAAAGCATCCACCAGTGCCTGCCGCTGCTCCGGCTGGGTCATATCCAGCTTACGGAAACGGAGCAGCCAGAACCGGACGAATTCTTCTTTCATCTTCGGTTTTGCCAGCCGTTCCTCTGCAATGCGGGCTTGCAGTTCTTTTCGCTGATCTTCCAGAGCTTCCAGCCGTTCCTTGGTAGAGCTGGTCAGAATGCCCATCTGGATGGCATTCAGCATATTGGTGATGCCGACTTCCGTTTCCTTCAACTGCTTTTCGTAGATGGGCAGGTCTGTGCTTTCCTGATTTTGCAATTCCATGACTTTGGCAATGATGGCATTCATGGAAGCGTCATCTTCCACCAGCTTCATGGTCTCGTTGACCACTAGATCTTCCAGCCACTGTTTCCGCACGGCCTTTTTATCGCAAGTCTTTTTCTTCTTGGCAGCAGCACACTTGTAATAGGTGTACATCTTCCCGGTGTGGCTGACACCGCTTTCTCCGAACATCAGTGCACCGCACTTGCCGCAGTACAGCTTGGTGGTGAGCAGATAGCTTTCCTCTGCCTTATGACGGGCAGGGGCCTTTTTATTTTTCGCCAGCTTTTCCTGCACCTTGTTGAACAGGTTCGCGTTTGTGCAGCGAAGCGGAGCAATGAAAGCCCCAGTGGGGCTTTTAAGCGACAGAACGGTCTTGCGTAGCAAGATGGAGGGGCCTTGCCCCGACAAGTTCACCTGATACCAGTGCCGGGATCGCATTGGGCTGTACCACATCCCGCAAACGCAATTCGCTGATGTACCGTCGATTACTCAGCATCCGCTGAATTGTGTTATAGGACATCTCTCCGCCCATCGAATTTTTGATGTTGTGCGCCTTCAACCAATCCCGCAAGTCAGTCATGGTCGCACCGTCCGCATACTTCTGGAACGTCTGCTCCACATACGGAGCCAGCAGCGGGTCTGGCTGGTAATGCCGGGTCTCATTGATCATGTAGCCGAACGGAATCGTGCCACCATTATAAATGCCCTTGAGAGCGTTCTCGGTCATGCCGCGCACGACCTTTTCAGACAGGTCAGCCGAGTAGTATTCGGCGTAGCCTTCCAGCACCGATTCCAGAATAATGCCCTCCGGGCCAGCCGAAATGACTTCCGTTGCCGATACCAGTTTCACGCCGTTTCGCTTCAGCTGAGTCTTGTACCGGGCACTGTCGTAGCGGTTTCGGGCAAAGCGGTCGAGCTTCCAGACAATGATGACGTCAAAGATGCCACGCTCACTGTCCTTGATCATCTGCTGGAACTGCGGGCGGTTATCGGTCTTAGCGGAGATAGCACGGTCAATGTAATGCTTCACCACCGTGAAGCCGTTCTTTTCCGCATAGGCGGTGCATTCCCGGATCTGACCTTCAATGGATTCTTCGCGCTGACTATCAGTAGAATAGCGGGCATAGATCACGGCGGTCATGGCAGGCACCTCCATTTATACATCATTGAACGGTGGAGCGTTCTTTCAAAATAGTGTTTCGTATAATGTATATACCACAGTTTTTAACTGAATGCAAGACTTTTTCCCAAATAAAAGCCGCCATCATTCTCAGATCGTCCAGTTCTGGCTTGCCGACTGCAGATCCACCATGTGGGTGTACAGTCCCTTCCGGGCGTACAGCTCTGCCGGGCTGCCCTGCTCGGCCACGATGCCACCCGACAGCACCACCACCTGATCCGCACCGGCTACGGTGCGCATCCGGTGGGCGATGATGAGGACGGTCTTGTTTTTTATGAGCCGGGATAGTGCCTCCTGAATAGCAGTTTCGTTTTCCACATCCAAGCTGGCGGTGGCCTCGTCCAGCAGGATGATAGGCGCATCCTTCAGAAAAGCACGGGCGATGGAAATGCGCTGACGCTCGCCGCCGGAAAGAGCGCAGCCATTCTCGCCGATGTTGGTGTTCCACTTGTCCGGCAGCTTTTCGGCAA
>OJPF01000472.1_pt1 | contig 24170 bp, 14 predicted proteins | sample 1598441 | NCBI WGS metagenome assembly OJPF01 (sample SAMN03922474, study PRJEB24848) | human gut metagenome | isolation source: stool sample | host: Homo sapiens | place: Germany | collected 2010-11 | reverse complement strand
CCGTCGAACTGCGTCTGCGGGATGGGGCGTACGACGTGGTACTCCTTGATGTTGTCCTTTGCATCGGGGTTGTAGATCCTCACCTGGTCGATGAGCCTGCCGAAGCGTTTCAGGTCGAGCCGCCGCTGCCACTCGCCGAAGAGCTCGCGGGCGCGTTCCTCGAGGATGAAATCGAGCGTCATGTCCTCTTCGGTGACCTTCATGGCCTCTTCGTATTCGGGCTTTTCGTGGTTGACGGCGCGTTTGCGCAGCTGGGTTATGTCCTCGGCGGCACCCTTCAGGTCGCGGTTCTCCGTGCTCCGGATACGCGCCTCGGCACGGATCAGGTAAAGTTCGCCCAGCCGGATCACAGGGTAGCTGCGATCCGACAGCTCCGACATGTTGCCCGGCCGGGTGTGGTCGTAGAACTTGGTCATGCCGATGAACGTCCAGCGATCCTGCGGGATGCCGTCGGCGTCGAACATGTCGTTGCGGTCGAATACCGTGAAGGTCTTTTCCATGCGCTTGTGTTCCTCGACGGGCAGTACGTCGGGACAGAGGTAGAGCGCCGTGTCGATGTATTCGCGCCACTGGTTGAGCGGGAAGGCCGAACGGTCGTCGGCCGGGTCGTTGTAATACCATACCCATTGGTGCAGGTCGCTCCAGCGTTTGTCGGCGTCGCGGTCGAACAGATCCATGAAGTAGGTCGAGGGGATCGCCTGGCAGCCGCCGTAGCCCGTCCATTTGAGCATGGTCTGCACGCCCGGGAAACGGTCGATATACATGGCATACCACGACCAGTAGCCGTTGGCCTGGCGGAAGGCGTCGTCCTCGGTGAATTCCGTCGTCCAGATGAATTCGTTGTTGGTCTTGTCGTCGGCCCACAGGTCTTTGAGCGAGGGGCAGAGCTCCAGCCCGTAGTGGCCGATCACCTGCGATGCCATGTCTGCGGCCTCGTCCCACTGTTCGTTGTAAAGGTACATGCGTGCGAGCAGCGCCTTGGCTGCGGGCATGTCGATGCGCCCCGATTCCGTGGTGCGCGTGTCGGGGAAGAGCCCGATGGCCGTCTCGAGTGCGCCGATGATCTCTTCGTAGAACTTCGCGCGGGGCGAACGGCGGGCTTCGGTGCCCTCGGTCTCGTCGGTTGTCATCGGCAGGTAGCTGTCGCCCCACGTCTCGGTGACGATCCACAGGAACAGGGCCCGCATGACATACATCTCCGCTTTGAACTGGCTCTTTTCGTCCTCGTCGGCAAAGGGCGTCTGGTCGATCGTTTCGAAGAACAGGTTGATGTTGAACAGCGCTTTGTAGCAGTGGTTCCACAGCCATGCCACATTGCCGTTGGTGGCGTCGAGCCCGTAGTAGTCGCACAGGCCCACATCGCCCTGGTTCTTGCCGCGCAGGTAGATGTCCGTCCCCAGCTCGGTCATCAGCGGCCACTGTCCGTCGCCGCCGTAGAGGTTGTTGATCTTGGTGTAGCTCTGGTATACCAGCGCCTTGATGCCGTTTTCCTCCTTGAATATCTCGGTCGTCGACCCGTAGGTTTCTTCTTCGAGGAAGCTCTGGCATCCGGTCAGCCCTATCGTAAGTGCCGCCGCAAACAGGATGAATATCTTTTTCATGGTCTGGTTTTCGAATTTTTAAGTTAGAACTGGACATTCGCGCCGAAGATATAGAACGACTCCCACCACGAGATGCCGCCCGTGTTCTGGAACTGGCTGTAACGCCACGGGGTGTTCATGGTCACATAGAAGCGCGTCTTCTTCACCACGCGCCCCATCCATGCCCGGGGCAGGGTGTAGCCGAGCGTGATGTTGCGGATGTTTACGTAGCTGTTCTTGTAGTAGCCCGTGGCGTCGAGGTATTTGATCGATTGTCCTTCGACCGGGCGTGGATGTCGGTCGGAGGGTTTTTCGGGTGTCCAGTAGTCGATCTTGTAGGTGTTCCAGCGTCCGAGCTGGTTCGCCCATTCGCTCGTGCTGCGGCCGTCGTGGGCCAGCGAGCCGAACTCGCCGTATACGTCGACCGAGAAGTCGATGTTCTTCCACTCCGCATTGATCTGCAGGCCGCCGACCCAGTCGGGGCGTGTCGTGCCGAGGATCGTGCGGTCGTTGCCGTCGATCTTGCCGTTGCCGTCCAGGTCGGCGACCTTGACCTCGCCGGGTTTCTGTCCGTAGATCGCAGCCAGGTCGGCTTCGTTTTCCTGCCAGATGCCTACCTGTTTGTAATTATAGTGTACGCCGTTGACCGGATAGCCTACGAACAGGCCGTTGTTGATGTCTTCCTTCATCTTGGGATCCTGCAGGCGTACCAGCTCCTCCTTGTTGCGGTAATACGAGAGGTTCACCCCCAGGTGGAAGTCCTTCGTTTCCACGGGGACGGTCGAGAGGCTTACCTCCCAGCCGCGGTTGCGGGTGTCGCCGATGTTCGTCCACGCCCGGTTGAAGCCCGAAGTATAGGGCAGCACCTTGAGGTAGAGCAGGTCGTAGCTCTTCGAATCGTAATAGTCGATCGTACCGTGGATACGTCCCTTGAGGAACCCGAAGTCGAGGCCGATGTCGAGCATCTTGTTGCGCTCCCACTCCAGGTCGGGCGTCGGGCGGGTTTCGGGCTCCAGCCCCGGGCGGTGCAGCTCACCGCCGTTGAAATTGGCGTATTTGCCGTGCAGCGTACCTGCCGTGGCATAGGCCGCGATCGAGTAGTTGCCCGTCATGCCGTACGAGGCGCGCAGCTTGAGGTTCGAAATCCATTCCACGTCCTTGAGGAAGGGCTCTTCCGAGATGCGCCACGCGATGGCCCCCGAAGGGAAGAAGGCCCATTTGTGCCCCGGCGAGAGCTGCGACGCACCGTCCTCGCGGAACGACGCGGTGATGATGTACCGGTCGTCGTAGGAGTATTGCACGCGCCCGACGACCGAAACCATCTGGCTGCGGACGAAGCCCGAGGACAGGCTTTTCGAGTCGGTCAGGCGCCCCATGTTGTACCACAGGTAGGCGGGCGATTCCTGGTCTTTGCCCGACATGGATGCGTTGACCGTCTGGCGGTTCTGCATTTCATAGACGGCTGTCAGGTCGATATTGTGCCTGTCGAACTGGCGTTTGTAGCTGAGCACGTTGTTCCAGACCCAGTCGGCCTTGCGGTTGTTGTGCATGAAGGCCACGTTGCGCTCGTCGGTATACGATACCGAGCGGTTGTCGTAGTAATAGCCGCGCGACGAGAAGGCGGGGCTGTATGCGAAGTTGGTATTGAACGTGAGCCCCTTCGCCAGGTCGATCTGGGCGAAGAAGCGCAGGAAGAGTTTCCACTCCTCGGTCTTGTCCTTATATACGTCGTCGCTCTCGTTCATGTAGGGGTTCTTCACGAACGGGTCGCCGAAGGGGTAGACGTTGTAGCTGCCGTCCTCGTTGCGGGTCTGCGTGAGCGGGGACATGTGCAGGAACTGGTTGAACATATCCGGCTTGTCGTTCTTGACGATGTAGTATGCGCGGCTCGAAAGTCCTACCTTGAGGAACGGCAGCACCTTGTGCGAGAGGTCTGCGGTCAGGTAAAAGTGGTCGTGCCCCGCGTTTTTGTAGCGGCTGTCTTCGTTCTTGTAGTTGAATGCGATTTTGTAGGCGCTTTTGTCCGTTGCCGCCGAAATGGTCAGCGAGTGGCTTGTCCACAGGCGTTTCTTGTTGAAATACTTTCCCATCCAGTCATTGTCGACCTTGCCCATGTTGGCCAGTTCGATCCCGAAAAACGCCTTTGCGTCGTCGGCTTCGCTGTGCCAGGTGCCTGCCGCGCGGCTCGCCTCGCGCTGAAATGCGATGTATTCGTCGGCGTCCATTACGTCGAGCGACCCCCAGTTGTTGACGCCTGCACCCACGAACCCGTCGTAGGTTACCGTCGTCTTGCCCTGTCTGGCCTGTTTGGTCGTAATCAGGATAACGCCGTTGGCGCCGCGGGCGCCGTAGATGGCCGTCGAGGACGCGTCTTTCAGCACGTCGATCGACTCGATGTCCCCGGGGTTGATCGAGGCCAGCGTTTCGTCGTAGGGAATGCCGTCGAGGACGATCAGCGGGTCGTTGCTGGCATTGCGCGAGCGGGTGCCGCGTATGCGGATCGAACCCCCGTCCATTCGGATCCCGGCGATGCCGGTCAATGCCGTGGTGATGTTGTAGGCGGGGATACGCTCGATACGGTCTGCCGAGATCGAGCTGACGGAACCTGTGATGTCCTTGCGTTTCATCGTCGTATAGCCGGTCACGACGACATCCTCCAGTCCGATCATGTCCTCCGACAGGACTACGTCCACCGAAGTGCGCCCGGCTCCTACCTTGACGGTCTGCGGCAGCATACCGAGGAACGATATTTCCAGCAGGTCACCGTCTTCCACCCCTTCGAGTGCATAGTGTCCCGCGTTGTCGGTCAGCGTGCCGCGGGACGATCCTTTTATTACGACCGAAGCGCCTGCAACGGCTGCCCCGTGCGTGTCCTCGACGATACCGGATACCGTACGCCGAATTCCCCCCCCCTTGTATCCTGGGGGCTGATGGTTACTGTTACGGAACTTTCTGCGGTCGCATTTGCCGCCGCCGGCAACATCAGGGCCGACAGCACCAGGACAAAACCGCCTCTCATAATGCCCGATAGCCTGTGCCGGGGACGCCGGCCGGCCTGGATGATTGGATAGAAACGTTGCATGGTTCAGTAGTTTAGGTTAGTGTGGTTTGGGTTGGACGATTAATATTTGAACATTTTTAATAATGTATGAACATTAATGCCTACTGCAAATTTATACATAGATTTTTAAAATGCAACTTTTTTCGGCTCTTTTTTAATGATAATTTGTCAACGGCCGCCGGATATCCCTTTTCCGGTGGATTCTCGGTATCTCTGTGGATAATACCTGTTTGCCTGCATGTTTTTTGCCGGAACGGGGCGGAGCCGGTTCCGGATCGTTCCCTGATTCCCTCTGCCGGAGGCCGTTGCTGTGCCAGAGCTCCGGCGCCCGATAGTCGCTGTTTGTATGTACATGAAATCTTCCTTTAAGCGCGATGCTGCCGCCTGCCCGACGGATTGCTGCCCGCCCGCTTTCTGCCGTGTGCTGCCTGCCCGGCAGGTTACCGCCGCCTGCTTTCTGCCGCCTGTCCGGCAGGTTGACGCCACTTGCCGGATTGCGTGGCGTGCGGCGTTGTCTGGCATTTCTGGCATTGCGGCACCCGCATTGTTCCCGGCTCCTTCCGTTGCTCCCGGCTTTTTCGCGTTGTTCCCGGCCCCTCCCTCCCCGGGCGGGGACGCCCCGAAAAAGTAACGGCGCAGCCGTTGTCCGGATGCGCCGCCGATGGGGAATATGCCTGCCGCTATTCGGGGAGTTTCCCGGTTCCCCAGCGAGTGTTGGGCTTGGGCCCCAGCCATAGCTCGAGCAGGCCGCCGCGTGCGAATTCTTCGTGCGGGAACCAGAAGTTGTTGAGCACCCGGCCGTTGAGGCGTGCGCGTTGGATATAACAGTTCTTGTCCGAATTGCCGTAGGTGCGGATGACGAACCGGTCGGAACGGTCGGCCGGGTAATAACGCTTGTCGAGCTGGATCGACACCTCGTCGAAGACCGGCGAGGTGATCTCGTATACGGGGCGGGCAGCGGCCGTGCCCCGCGTACTGAACAACCCGATCGACATCAGTGCGCTCACGCCGCCCATTTGTCCCTGGTCTTCGTCGTGCCCGCCATACCCCCGGTCGGGCGTGGTGCCCCCGTAAGCCTGTTCGTTCACCCGGCGAACCCAGTATTGCGTGAGCCAGGGTTTCCCGCCCCAGCTGAATACGTGTGCGTTGGAGCATCCGGGCTGGTTGGCGTAGCTGACGTAGCCTTGTCCGTAGCCGAACACGAAATCCTGCGGCGCGGCCTGCTCGAATGCATAATTGAGCTTCCCGCAGAATTTGTCATAACCGCCCATGAGCGTTGCGAGGGCCGGTAGTTCGTGCGAAACGCCCCAGGTGGCCTGCCAGGCATTGGCCTCGATCCAGCCGGTGCCCCTGAGCGGATCGTCGTGCAGCCATTGGCCCTGCTCGTCCTTGGGGAAGAGCAACTGTTGGTCGGGGCGGTATAGCTTGCGCCATCCGTGGGATCGGTTGCCGAAGTAGGCGGCCTCATCCTCCAGTCCCAAACGCACGGCCATTTGCGCGAGCGCCCAATCCTGGAAGTTCGACTCGATCGTCATCCCGGCGTTTTTCGGCTGGTAGCCGTGTTCGAGGTAAAATTCCCCGATTCCCTGCATGCCGCCCGGCATATGGTTGCGTTGCATCGTCCGGAAAGCGTGCATCGGGTCGCATTTGCGCATCAGCCCTTTGTTATAGGCCGAGACGATGAGTGGCGTGGCCGGACATCCGGACATGATGTAGGTATACCCTCCGGCGCAGGGCCCCCGGGGAATCAGCCCGCCGTTGTCGGCATAGCGGATGAGCGAGGCCGACATTTCGTCGGGCATTTCGGGCCATCCCAGCCCCCACAGGACGTTGAGGTTCCACTGCGTGAGCCAGAAGGCGTCGGAATTATACATGTGATGCACGACGCGGCCTGCCGCATCGCGCGGGAGCGTGCGGGTCTTGACCCGGATGTTGCGCGTGAAGGAGCCGGCGCGCTGGCCGTCCGTCAGGTCGGGGTATTCGCCGTTCACGTCGTCGATCTTGTGGCGGCCCAGCAGGACATGCCACAGGTCGGTGTAGAATTTTGTCCGTTGTTGCTGCGTGCCGCCTTTTACCTCGATGCGTCCCAGCCATTCGTTCCATTCGTCCTGTGCCGCGCGGCGCACGGCGTCGAAGTCCCAGGTCGTGGCGTCATGCGTGAGGTTCTCCCGTGCATTTTCCGTACTGACGTACGATACGGCCGTGCGGACATGGATGCGGTCGCCCGTACGGACGCCGTAATGTGCCGCGACGCCCGATGTGGGGGAGTCCAGGTAACTCAGCGCTTCGCGCGGGTGGCGCCTGGTGATTTCGGAGGAGCCTTCGAGCGAGTCTATTCCGGAATAACGGCGTGTGCCTGCCCATCCGTCGAGCCGGTCGAACGGCCGGTCGAAACGGACGACGAAGTAAACCCTGACGTTCTCGGGGCCGCCCCAGTGGCGGCCGTAGGTGTCGAAGCTGCCCTCGATTTCGTGCTCCCCGACCCGCCGCACGCGGGCGTTGCACATGGTCGTCGACGCCAGATAGCCGCCCAGGTTCAGGAGTATGCCGGCTTCGGCGTCCCGGGTGAAGGTCAGGCGGTAGAACCCCGTGCGGTCAGTAGCCGTCTGCTCGACCCAGATGCCGTAATCCTCCAGGAAGAGGCGGTGGTAACCCGGCTGGGCGATTTCGCCCTCGTGCCGGAAGTGCGATTTCCAGTGCCCTTCGCCGAGGGTGGGATCGACGTTGCCGGTCGTCGGCATGAGTGTAAGCCCGGCCAGCACCCAGTTGTGTATCTGCGGGAAGCCGAGCACCTCGGTCGAATTGTAGTTGTAGCCCCCGCCGTACTGGTTGCGGTTGCGGGTCAGCGGTGCGGCGCCGATCATGCCGAACGGCTGGTTGCCCGTGATGAAGAAGAAATAGCGCCCCTTGGTCGTTTCGATGAACGGGTCGACCTGCGAGACGAAATCGCCTCCGGCCTCGGCGGGCGGGAATGCCTCGATCTCGGAGAGCCCGACATGGGAACCCACGGCGTCGTTGACCTCGAATTTCACCCATCTGACCCGTTTGGGCGCGAATTCCACGACCTTGGGCTCCCCGTTGTCCGGGATCCCGACTACTCCGATACGTGTACCGTCGCTGAAAAAGAGGTCGCCGCCTGCCGTATGCGCATCGCCCGTCGGCCGGTCGTAGAGGACGATGCGCGAGAGGGTGACCTCCTCGTCCCAGTCGAGCCGGATCCAGGGGTAGGGTAATTGCTGCCAGTAGGGCATCTGCGCTGCCGATACCCATTCGCCCGCATTGTCGAGGCGGATGTAGCCGTCGTTGACTTTCGAGGCATCGCCGTCGGCATTGAGCGATGACGATGCCGTGGCGCGGGCCTTCGGGGCGATATTGTAGGTGCCGCCGAGTGCCGGGAACGAGATTCCCGCCACGCAAAACAGGGTTAACAGCTCTTTTTTCATCGCGATGTGCTTACGTTAAGGTTCGTATTGCATGAATATACGAATAATATCGTCTCGCCGGTTCCTGTTCCGGCCCGCAGCCCGGGAATATACCCGTTATTTCATAAAAGCCTTCACGACCATGATCTCGCGCCCCGAGGTGTTGACGATGCGGTAGGAGCCTGCCGCCGCCGAAATTACCAGCGTTTCGGCATAGCTCAGACGGAAGCGGCTGCCGCCCGCGGTTTCGACCTCGGCGCTTTCGCCCTCGACCAGGTTCAGGACATGGCATTTTCCCTGCGTTGCGACCTCCACCGAGGTGTTGAGCTTGTAACGGTGCACGTCGTAGGAGTGGTTGCGGTGCGTGGGCAGGTGCCACAGTTCCCAGTCCGCCCCCTTGTCAAGCAGCGCGGGGTGCGACACCAGCTCCCGTTTCACGGTTTCGCCCTTGCGGTCGAAGCAGAGGTTCTCCATTGCGCGGCGGATGTTCAGCGGGCGCGGTTTCCCGTCGAGGTCGAGCGCCAGCCAGTCGTACATCTTGAATGTGAAGATGTAAGGCGTGGTGCTGATCTCCAGCACGAGGTTGTTGCGTCCCGAGCTGTGGAGCGTGCCCGGCGGTATGAGGAACAGGTCGTGCCGCGCCGACTGTTCGGCGTTGATGTAGCGCGGCACGTCGAGTTCCGTGCCTTTTTCGAAGCTTTCGGTCAGCGCCCGTTCGAACTTCGCAGGGTCGATATCCTCTTTGAACCCGAGGTATACGACCGACCCGGGTGCCGTGTCGAGGATATAGTAAGTCTCCTCCTGAGTCAGTACCTCGCCGAAATTCTTGCGGATATATTCCCGCTGCGGGTGGCACTGGATCGAAAGGTTGCCGCCGTCGAAGTTGTCGAGGTAGTCCATGCGGATCGGGAATTCGTCGCCGTATGCGTCGTAGCACGCGCTGCCGACGACCTGCTCGCCGCCCTGGAACATCACCATGTCGAACGACACTTCGAGCATCTTGCCGTCGCTGCCGAAGATCAGCCCGTTTTCCGGTACGATCAGCTCGAACGACCATGCGTAGTTGGGCACGTCGTGGGGCAGTGCGCCGATGTGTTCGCGGATCCATTGGCCTCCCCACGCCCCGGGTTCGAACCACGGCCGGACGCGGAATCCGTTTGCGGCGAGGTGCTCCAGGCCGCGGCGCAGGTCGGTGCCCTCGGCCCAGGTGATCTCCCCTTCGCGCTGCCCGTCGACGATTATGCCGATGCGGGGCAGCAGCTCCTTCTTGTGGCGGTTCAGTACGACCCAGTCGACGAAATAGAACCGCTTGTACATCTTTTTCGGGGGTTCGGGCTGCGTGGCCCCCAGGTTGGCGATGCTGCCCGCACGCGAGCGGAACTGGATCTCGTTCTTCGGGATGTCGATATAGACCAACTCGCCCTGCCAGCCGGCCAGCGCGGCGCCGGTGCCGACGAGTATGTTCATCTCCGCCTCGGGGTCGGGTGCGATCGCCCGCAGTTTTTCCCCGTCGAAGAACTCCTCCAGCCGCAGCGGGGTGCGGAAGCCGAAGATCGGGTCGTCGCCGCCCAGATAGGGGGCGACCAGGCGTTCGATCTCCTCCTGCGGCCGCAGGGCCGCGTCGACGCTCCACCACACGGGGCGGATGCCCAGCTGCGTGAGCGCACGGTTCAGCTCCTGCCGGAAGAGGTCGAAGCGTACGCCGACATAGCCGTCGACGACAACCTGCTTCTGCCCGGCCAGCCGCCGTGCCAGCGACGTGTAGTCGCAGAAAATCTTATCCGCCCCGAGGTCATGTGTCGGGTAGATGTCGTATTGGTTTTTTCCGGTTTCCGGTTTGCATACCGGAAGTGGGTTCTGTGTTGTTTTCCTTAAAAGAGACATGACTATTGTTTGGTTATATGAATAACGATGCTGCGCCGATCAGGGCGGCATGGTCGGGCCGGGCCGGGAGCCCTATCCTGATCCGGTGGCCGTCGGCTTCGAGCCGGCGTTCCATGGCGGGCCCGAACAGCGGGTAGGCCCGCGAGATATTCCCGCCGAGCACCAGCATGTCGGCGCGGAAGCGTTCCGCCACGGGGGCTGCGAATGCCGCCAGCCGCTCCCCGTATTCGTCGAACAGGCGCCGTGCCGCGGGGTCTTCCGCATGGCGTTCGGCAGCTTCGCGTGCGCCGCTTATCTCCTGCCCGGTCAGCTCCCGGTAGCGGCCGCATACCCAGCGGGTCGAGAAGGCCTCGTCGACGATGCCCCCTTCGAACGGCAGGCAGTATACCCAGCCGTTGGCGGGCACCTCGTCGCCCGAGGTCACCAGCCTGCGGCCGGCCACGAAGCCCGACCCGACGCCCGTGCCGAGCGTCAGCGCCACTACGCGTTCGGCGCCATCCGCGACCCCGCCGAGGCATTCGCCCAGCGCGAAGGCCGCCGCGTCGTTGACATAGCGGAACTCCTCCGTGCCGCACTCCCGCAGCAGCGGGTAGAGCGTCGCCGCGACGTCGAGCCCGTAGATGCGCTCGAACTTCCGCACGCCCCGGATCAGCGAAATGCCCCGCTCGTAGTCGAACGGCCCGGGGAAGGCGAAGCCTGCGCACCGGATGCGTCCGATGCCCGATGCCGCGGCCGTGCGCCGGATGTTCGCGGCCCAGGCCCCGGCGATCGTGCGGGCCCCGGCCGCCGCGTCGACTTTGTCCGTGTGCGGTTCCCCGCACAGTTGCCCCGTGGCGAGGTCTACCACCGCCGAGCAGACATGGCTGCCGCCGATGTCCACGCCCAGGGCGTAGCGATTATGTGCCGATTGTGCCATGACGGTATATTTTTCGTAGTTATTTGTTCAGCCGGGTGTTGGGCTCCGCGGCGAGGTTCACCCGCAGCGTGCCGCCGCCGACCACTTCGGCGAAGGGAAGCTGTACGCTCTGCAAGGGTTTGCCGTCCAGTTCCAGCGAACCGATATAGTAATTCTCCGGCGTGTTGCCCGTCGTTTCGATCACGAACTCCTTGCCCGTGTAGTAATCGGGGTTGAGGCGGATCGTCACCTTGTCGAACAGGGGGCTGCCGATCTGGAACGTCGGGTCGGGGGCGGTGAGCCCCTTCGCGTCGAAGAGCCCCATCGAGGCCATGACGTACCATGCCCCCAGCTGTCCCTGGTCTTCGTCCTGCCCGTAGCCGTAGCCGTGGATCTCCTCCGTGCCGTAGAATTCGTTGCAGATCGTGCGCATCCATTTCTGCGAGAGCCACGGTTTGCCCGAGAAGTTGAACAGCGCCGAGATGTGGAGGTTCGGTTGGTTGCCGTGGTTGTAATAGGCATGGACTCCCGCAAAGGCATTGATCGTCTTACCGCCGCCGAAGACGCTCTCGCGCGAGATGAGGAACGTGCTGTCGAGGCGGTTGTTGAACTCCTCGCGGCCGACCATCTCGACCAGCCGGTCGATGTCGTGGGGCACGTAGTAGGTGTACTGCACGGCATTGCCCTCCTGGAATCCGGCCCATGCCGCATAGGGGTCGAAGTCGGCGATGAATTCACCGCTGCGATCCCGCGGCCGGATGTACTTGGTTTCGGGGTCGAAAAGCAGCTCCCACCCGCCCGAGAGCTTCTTGAGCTGCTCGTAATCGGCCTCATGGCCCAACTGGCGGGCCATCTGTGCGACGGCATAGGCGCTGAACGAGTATTCGAGCGTATGCGATGCCGCGAATCCCGAGCCGTCGGGCGTGGTCTGCATGCCCAGTTCGGGCAGGTAGGGCGAATAGCCCTGACTGACGAATTTCCCCACGTCCAGTTTGCCCGCGCCGGCCGGGCGGCCTTCGCTGCCCAGCTCGTTCTTGCGGGCGGCCTGGTAGCCCAGCGCCACGTCGAAGTTGCGGATGCCGCAGTTGTAGGCCGCGGCAATGGCGAGCCCCGTGAAGTTGGTGCCTACGCCCGAGACGTACTTGCTGCATGCGATGCCGTCGCCGAGCCATCCGGCGTCCTTGTAGACCAGCAGCTGGCTCGCCACCCAGTCGGCATAGTATTCGGGATAGGCGATGCTCCACAGCTGCGTGAGGTTCCAGTAGGCGCCCCAGATCGCATCGGTATTGTAATAGTCGTGCACCGGCCTGCCCGCACCGTCGAGGGCAATTTGTCCGACCGTGCCGTCGTTGGCCGGATAGGCCCCGTTCACGTCGTTGGCCAGGCCGCGTCCCAGCAGGGCGTGGAACAGCCCCGTGTAGAACTTCACGCGGTCATCGTGCAGGCCGCCCTCGACGCGAAGCCGGCCCAGCGCCTCTTCCCACGTGTCGTTCGCCTCGCGGCGCGCCCGGTCGAAATCTTTCCTGGCGGCCTCCTTTTCGAGGTTCAGCCGCGCGTTCTCCACCGACGTGTACGACAGGCCGATCTTCAGCCCCACCTGCTGACGCTCGCGGGTGTCGAAACGCAGGTAGAGCCCTGCTCCGACGCCTGTGCGGCTGCGCTCCCCCGCGAAGGTTTGCTCGCCGCTGAACGCGCCCCAGGCCGCAGGCTCGGCGTCGAGTACGGCGCTGAAATACATTGTCACCGTGGCGCCTTTCTGGTAAATGTCGACATAGGCGGGCTCGGTCACCACCCAGCCCTCGATACGTCCGTCGTCGGTGTAGGTCACCGACGCGTCGCGCACCGGGCCGCTTTCGCCCATGCGCGTCCCGATGTTGAAGATCAGGTTCGCCTCCTCCGTCGCCGGGAAGGTATAGCGGTGGAACCCGACCCGTTCGGTGGCCGTCAGTTCGGCCTTGACGCCGTAATCCTTCAGCAGCACGGAGTAGTAGCCGGGGCGCGCCACCTCGTCCTTCTTGTCGAAGCGTGAACGGTAGCCCGCGTCGGGGTTGTCGAGCGGCCCGGGTACGGTCTGAAGTTCGCCGACCGTCGGAGCCACCACCACGCCGCTGACCTGGAACTCGTGGAAGTTGGCGAAGCCCTCGATCGAGGTGTGGCGTGAGTCGTAGCCCACGGCTTCCCAGCCGTTGGGATTCCCCAGGTGGCCGTCGGTCGTCGGAGCCAGTTTGGCCATGCCGAACGGTACGGCCGCCGGGGTGAAGAAGAACCACCGCGAATGTGCGGTGCCGATGCGCGGGTCGACGTAGTCCGTCAGCGGCTCCTGGGCCGTACATGCCGACAGACAGGCCGTCGCGGAGAAGAGGATCAGTTTGTGCAGGTGTTTTTTCATCGTTGATGTTTGCCGGCGGCCGTTGCGGCCGCCTTTGGGTTATATGGTTTTCTGTTTAATGTGTATACATGAGGTGCGTGGCGTCCGTCTATTTCGCGGCGAACCTGCGCAGGGCGAGGGCGCTGCCTGCCAGGTAGAGCATACAGGCCGAAATGACCAGCAGCGAACCGGTCTGGCTGCCCAGAAGGTCGGTCGTGAAGCCCATCAGGGGCGGGATGACGGCGCCGCCGCAGACCCCCGTGATCATCAGCCCCGAAATCTCGTTGGCTTTTTCCGGATGGCATTTCAGCGCCGTCGAGTAGATCACCGAGAAGATGCTCGAGCAGGCGAAGCCGATCAGTCCGACCAGCGCCAGCATTCCCACGGTACCCTGTACGAAGTAGAGGACGGCCATGGCGGCGATGGCCGCGAAGATGTGGATGCGGAAATAACGCACGTCGTTCATGCGCACCAGCAGGATCGAACCGATCAGCGCACCGACCGTGCGGCAGACGAAGTAAACGCTCGACCCGAGTCCGGCCTGCTCGACGGGGTAACCGCCGCGTTCGATCAGCAGCTTGGGCGCTACGGTATTCATCCCCACGTCGACGCCGACGACGAAGACGATCCCGAGGAAGAGGAGGAGTACCGTGCGGTCTTTCAGCAGGGCGAACGTCGCACCGACAGGCGAGGCCTGCGGCGCTTCGGCCTCTTCGCGGATGGGGGTGCACATGAGCCATGCGGCCGAGAGCAGCGTGATGAGCGCGAAGATCGGGAAGAGGTATTGCCAGTTGCCCAGCGTGCCGGCGGCGAATGCGGCGATGAAGGGGCCGCAGAACGACGAGACGGCCTTGACGACCTGGCCTGCGGTCAGCGAACTGGTCAGCGCGTCCCCCTTGACCACGTTGGTGAGCAGCGGGTTGAGCGATACCTGGAGGATCGTATTGCCGATGCCCAGCAGCACGAATGCCGTCATGCACGTGGCAAGGTTGTAGTGTACGAACGGGATCAGCATACCAATGGCCGTGATGCCGTTGCTGATCTGTACCATGTTCTTGCGGCCGAGGCGGTTCATGGCGAGGGCCGCCGGAATCGAAAGCAGCAGGAACCAGATGAAAACCATCGAGGGGATGAATCCGGCGAGGGTCTCGCTGAGCCCGAAATCTTGCTGGACATAGCTGGTCGAGATACCGACCACGTCGCAGAAGCCCATGACGAAGAAACCGAACAGGACGGGCAGTAATTTGTGGAGTGACTTGTTCATTTGGGTTGTAGTGTTTGTCAGCCGTTGATGAATTCGATCGAGTAGGTGAAGCTGTCGGCGCGGTAATAGCCGATGTTGTATTCCACCGGGATGTCGTTTACGTCGAGCACGAAGCGTTTGCGAACGAGGATCGGCTCCCCTTCGTTGATGTCGAGCTTTTCGGCCAGCTCCGCGTTTGCGCTGCGGGCATATACCATCTCGCGCGAGGTCTTGACGACGATGCCGTAATTCTTCCGGAGGTTTTCGTAGAGCGGGAGCGCCATGTCCTCTTCTCCGGTCATCGGGATCGCGGGGTTGAAATAGGAGATGAAATAGACGAACGGCAGGTTCGGGCGTCCGCGCAGGCGCTCCAGGCACAGCAGCCTGGCTCCTTCCGGGGCGTTGAGAAACTCGGAAGCCTCGGCCGGCGGCGTCTTGCGGCTGATGTGTAGTTCGAAATTCTGCACGACCATGCCCTGTGCGTGCATCTCCTGCGAAAAACTCATCCAGTTGCGGGCGTTGCTCATCACGTTCTGGGGCGCCACGGTCGTCCCGTATCCTTTCTTGCGGATGAGCAGCCCTTCGAACACCAGCCGGTTGATGGCCTGCCGCAGGGTGTTGCGCGAGATGTTCAGTTCTTTGGATAGCTCCACCTCGTTGGGAAGCAGTTTGCCTTTGCGGTACTCTTCCTGCTGGATCATCCGGCGCAGCAGATCCTCGGCCTGCTGGTGCAGCGGTTTCGAAGAGTTCGGGTCGAGTTGTAATTTCATGTCGTTCGGGCTTTTGTGTTATCCCCGGATTATAGCCGTGCCGGGATCGGCGTATAGCATGGCGTGTAGGGCGATTTGCTGCGGGCATCGGCTCAGGCCTTTCCCGGGGGGCTTTCCCCTGAGTCATTCCTGAGGGGAATCTTTACCCTGTTCGACCCGCTATGTTCACTTTTGTGTCTTGTATATGTTCTTATATTTATCAATATGTTCATGCAAATAAACGTAAAATATCCGAATTGTCAAAATCTATGTTCCCGATAATGTCGGTACAGGGCGGATATTTTTTTCAAAAGCCTCGTTCGTTGCCTGTCATTGTCCTGTATTACTGGTGATTGCGTTTTTTTGCGGCCGATAGCCGTTTTTTTTGCCCGGGCCGAGCCTGCCCGCGGTTTTGTCCGTATCCGGATGGTGCCGCGCCCAGCCTGCGCCCGGTCGCTGCAGGATGATAGAGGGGATATTTGTGGATGCAGGGGACGGATTCCGACAAAAAAAAGGATGGACTTGTGTCCATCCTTACCGGGGTTGTGGAGAATACCAGGGTCGAACTGGTGACCTCTTGCATGCCATGCAAGCGCTCTAGCCAACTGAGCTAATCCCCCGTTGTGGGTGCAAAGATAACGGAATTTTTTTTATTTCCAAATAGCGGACGCAAAAAATCAACTGTTGAATTGCCATTGCTACCGTTCGGATAAAGGGTAGGGCCGGAGGCGTCCGCAGCCGTTTTTTCGCCTGCCACGTGGATTATGAGACTGTTGCCGCGTCTTTGCGGGTAGTACCCACGTCCGTATGGGATGCTAATGCGCGGTGAGGTTTCTGCCGCAGCTGCCTTTGCAAGCCCGTGCGGCCTGTGCCGTCTCCCTGCATATTGCTCCGTGCGTATGGCCGAACCGTCTGCCGGGACGCTGATTTCCGGCTTCGAAAGATACCGAGCTCCGTGAAGGTTGCGCCGTCCTGTCTATGGGGTTACGTTGCTTCGTACCCGACGTTGCGCCGCTCCGTTTTTTGGTTGCGCCGCTCCAGCTCTGATGTCGCGCGATTTCGTTTTTTGGGTTGCACCGCTCCATCCCTGACGTTGCGAGGTTCCGTTTTTGGGGTTGCGCCGCTCCATCCCTGATGTTGCGTTGTCCTGTCTTTGGGGCGAGCCGCCCCATCCTTGGTGTTGCGCCGTCCGGGGCTTTCGTGCCGGCAGGCGGGGGGGGCTTGCGGCATACAGGAGGGTGTCGGGCGATCCTTCCTCCGGGTTGCCGTTTGTTTGTCCCGCCCCATGGAAAAAGCCGACGCCTGAAGCGCCGGCTTTCCCATATGCCGGGATGGCTCCCCGGTCAGTGTCGTGTCCGTTATTCGATCTCCCACGTGGCGCCCGAATGCAGCAACTCGTCCACCGAGCGGATCTTGCTCTGTGCCTTGACCTCCTCGACCTGCCGGGCCACCTCGCGGTCGTAAACCGTGGCGTCCTCGACAGCGCGGATCACGCCCAGGGCAACAGGGTATTCGGGATATTTCATCGCCGCCAGCATCGAGTGCAGCGTCGTGTCGCGCTCGTGGGCGTCGTGCGTCAGCACATCGTCCAGCGTGTAGCCGTCCTGGCCGACGGTCACGACCTTGAGCTTCATGTCCTCGAAGACGATTCCCTTCTCCATGTTGGCCCCGAACAGCATTTTCCCGCCGTGGCGCAGCGTGATCGTACGTTCGGCGCGCGTAGCCTTGTCGGCGGCGAATGCGGCGTGGGTCTTGTCGTTGAAAATCACGCAGTTTTGCAGTACTTCGATCACCGACATGCCTTTGTGCATCGCTGCGGCGACCATGCACTCCTTCGAAAGCTGCACCTCCATGTCGACCGAGCGGGCGAAGAACGTGCCTTTGGCGCCGATCACCAGTTCGCCGGGGTTGAACGGCTTTTCGACCGTGCCGTAGGGCGAGGTCTTGGTGATCTTGCCCAGCTTCGAGGTGGGGGAGTACTGCCCCTTGGTGAGGCCGTAGATCTCGTTGTTGAAGAGTATGACGTTCAGGTCGACATTGCGGCGGATGGCGTGTATGAAGTGGTTGCCGCCGATGGCCAGCGAGTCGCCGTCGCCCGTGGTGACCCAGACGCTGAGGCGCGGGTTGGCGACCTTGACGCCCGTGGCCACGGCGTTGGCGCGGCCGTGCACCGAATGGAACCCGTAGGTCTTCATGTAATAGATGAACCGCGACGAGCAGCCGATGCCCGACACGAACGTGAAAAGGTTGTGCGGCGTGTCGGTCGCGTCGGCGATCTCGGGCAGCGCGCGCTGTACGGCGCTGAGGATGGCGTGGTCGCCGCATCCGGGGCACCAGCGTACCTCCTGGTCGCTTTTGAAATCCGCGGGGGTGTATTTGTATTCTGCCATGGCGTTATTTCAATAAGGATTCGAATTTTTGGCAAAGCTCTGCAACCGTGAAGGGCAGGCCCTCGCACTTGTTGTACTGTTCGTAGCGGAACTCCTGCAAACTTTGGCGCAGGTAGTTGGCGAACTGCCCTTCGTTCAGCTCGCAGACGACGATCTTGCGGAATTTCGAGAATATCTCGCGTACGCCGTGCGGCAGCGGGTTGATGTAGTTGAAATGGCACAGCGAAACGCGCTTGCCTTCGGCGCGCATCTGGTCGACGGCGTTTTGCAGGTGTCCGCGCGTACCTCCCCAGCCGACCACCAGCAGGTCGCCTTCCGGGGCGCCCCATACGGCCTGTGCCGGGATGTCGTCGATGGCTTTCGCCACCTTTTCGGCGCGGGTGCGTACCATTTTCTGGTGGTTCGACGGGTCGTGCGAGATACAACCCTTTACGCAGTCCTTTTCAAGGCCGCCGACACGGTGTTCCAGCCCCGCCTTGCCGGGGAATGCCCAGCCGCGGGCCAGGTTTTCGTTGCGCACGTAGGGCATGAAACCGCCTTCGGGGGCCTCGTCCACGATCGGCGGGGTGATGGCCGGGTAGTCCTTCATCGCAGGGATGCGCCACGGCTCCGAGCCGTTGGCGATGAACCCGTCGGTCAGCAGGATCACGGGGGTCATATGCTCCATGGCCAGGCGCCCGGCCTCGAATGCGTAGTGGAAACAGTCGCTGGGCGACGATGCCGCCACGACGATCACGGGGCACTCGCCGTTGCGGCCGTAGAGCGCCTGCGAGAGGTCGCTCTGCTCGGTCTTGGTCGGAAGTCCCGTCGAGGGGCCGCCGCGCTGTACGTCGACCACCACCAGCGGCAGCTCAGTCATCACGGCCAGTCCCAGCGCCTCGCTCTTGAGCGACAGGCCGGGACCCGAGGTGGTCGTCACGGCGAAGTTGCCTGCGAAGGCCGCGCCGATGGCGGTGCAGATGCCCGCGATTTCGTCTTCGGCCTGGACGGTCTTCACCCCGAGGTCTTTGCGCTTGGCCAGCTCTTCGAGGATTACGGTGGCCGGGGTGATCGGGTACGAGCCGCAGAAGAGCGGCAATCCGGCCTTTTCGGCTGCGGCGCACAGTCCCCATGCCGTGGCGACGTTGCCGCTGATCGAGCGGTAGGTGCCCTTTTCGAGCGGTGCGGGCGCTACGGTATAGGTGTTTGCGAACTGGTGCGTATTGGCTGCGTAGTTGTATCCTGCCTGGATGGCCAGCTTGTTGGCTTCGGCTATGGCGGGGTTCTTCTTTGCGAATTTGGTTTCGATGTATTTGAATGCGTAAGCCTCCGGCCGGTCGAACAGGTAGAAGCAGATACCCAGTGCGAACATGTTTTTGCACTTGGTCACGCTCTTGTTGTCGAGGCCGGTCTCCCGGAGCGCGTCGCGCGTCATCGTGGTGATGCCGGGGATTACTACGTTGTACTCGTCGAGTTTCAGCTCGGCGATGGGGTCGAGCGTGGCGAAGCACGCCTTTTTGAGGTGGTCTTCGGTGATCGAATCGCCGTCGATGATGACCGTCGCTCCCGGTTTGAGCCATTTGCGGTTGGCCTTGAGCGCTGCGGGGTTCATCGCTACCAGCACGTCGCAGTAGTCGCCGGGGTTGAGCTCCCGGTGGCTGCCGAAGTGAACCTGGAATCCAGATACGCCCGCCACGGTACCCTGTGGCGCGCGGATTTCGGCAGGGTAGTCGGGGAAGGTCGAGATCCCGTTCCCGAGCAGCGCCGAGGTGTCTGAGAAAAGCGTGCCCGTAAGCTGCATGCCGTCGCCCGAGTCGCCTGAAAAGCGGATCACGACATCCTGCAACTCCCGTACATTGGTTTTGTCCATGTCTTGTTTCGGATTAGTAGGGTTTTGAAAACAATATCACAAATATATAAATTTATTGTCAGATTGTTCACGGCGGATGACTTTTTTGCGGCTCTAATCCGGCGGTTTTTTCTCTTTGTGCCTCCGTATTGCTGATAATCGCGCATTCAGAGGCTTGTTTCGCTGCTTGATCGTTACCGGATTTTGTAATTTTAATTGCGATTTGATAGTAGCGGCGTTATTAAAAAATTTTGCGAATGCTGCTTCCGGATTGTAAGTGCCGCTCCGGTTTTTTCGAGGTTATTCGCCTCCTGACGTTCTCTCTGCCGTTGCTTCCTCCGCTGTTTCTGCCGTTGTTCTTTCTGCTGTTTCGGCTGGTCTTGCATTGTTCCCGTGGCTCTTCCCGCCGCTTTTATGTCGCTTCCTTCGCCGAACTTCCCGTGCCGTCCCATGCGCCCTGTCCCGCCCCGGACAGCATCCGGGCAGCCCCCGTTCCGGGCACGCAACCCGCATTGGGGGTTATACGAAAGGCCGCTGCAAAATTGCGTTGCAGCGGCCTCGTTGCCGTAACGTGTTTGTTATGCCGCATCCGGCCGGGAAATCCTGCGGGGATAGTGGCCCGGAAAATCTTGCGGGGTGCCTGTCCGGCGTATTTTGCATGGGCGCCCGTGATCCCCGCGTGGTTCGGTTGCCGGGGCGGGCAGGCTTGGACGTCTACCGGATACGGTTTCGGACGTAAACGAGTTTCAGCTCCTTATTTTCCGACGGGCGCTCTTCGATCTCGACTATTTTCGAAAGGGATTTTACCAGCAGCGACAGTTTTTTGTACCCGTAATTGCGGGGGTCGAAATCCGGCATCTTCTTGGTGAGTACCCCGCCCACGATTCCGAGGAAGGCCCAGCCGCTGTCGTCGGCGGCGTCTTCGATCGTGTTTGCGAGCAGTGTCTTGAAATCGTCGTCGATCGGACGGATGATCGGCTGGGGCTGTGCCGTATCCGGAGCCGGGGCTACCTTTTTCTCCGCAGCGGCGGGTTCTGCGGGGGCTGCCTCCGCAGCAACGTGTTCCGCGACGGCTGCTTCCGGCATGTCTGTTTCGGGTGCATTGCGCCCCTGATGTTTTTTCGCGGGCTTTTTCGGTGCCGCAGCTTTGGCTGCCGGCGCCGTTGCCGGCGTAACGGCCGTTGTCGGTGCCGGTGCGGGCTGTCCGAGTATCTCAACATAGATGAATTTGTCGCACGATTTGATGAACGGCTTGGGGGTTTTCTTTTCTCCGAAACCGAGCACCTCCCGTCCCGATTCTCGGATGCGGCTTGCCAGGCGGGTGTAGTCGCTGTCGCTCGACACGATGCAGAATCCGTTGACCGACTCTTTGTGCAGGATGTCCATCGCGTCGATTATCAGCGCCGAATCCGTCGCGTTCTTGCCTGTCGTGTAGGCGTATTGCTGGATCGGGGTGATCGAATTCTCGAGCAGCACGCTTTTCCATGCCGCGAATTTCGGGTCTGTGAAATCGCCGTAGATACGCTTGATCGTCGGCGTGCCGTAGTTGGCGATTTCGTCGAGTATGTCCTTGATTTTCCGGTGCGAGATGTTGTCGGCGTCGATCAGCACCGCGAATTTTTTATCGGATAGTTCCATGTCGGGTCTGTTTTATTTCCGAAAGATACGAATTTTTTTGGATTCGGGATGCCGATCCATCTTCTTTCGTGGCTGGCTCCCGGCTCCGGGTTCCGCCCTTCCTGCTTCTGCGGTGCCGTTTTTGCAGTACGGCGTCCGGCAGCGGGTTTGCCTCGACGTTCGTCGTGCGCTGCCGCCGGGACAGTTTCCCGGGAGAGACGGGCGGGCGCCCCGTTCTGAGTCGCTTCGCTGCGGCCTGCTCGCTGCGGCAGCCGCAGGGCATTGCCCGCATTGCATGATAAAGGCGCAAGCAGGCGTGCGCGTTCGTCGTGCCTGCTTCCGCCTCTGTTTCGGGGCTTGTCCGCCCCTGTCCGGGCCCGCTACCGGATCGAGTTCATCCTGATGCTGGCCTTGACCAGCGCGATTGCCCTTATGCGGTTGATTGCCACGTCCTTGTCTGCGTGGTGCGGGTTCTGGCTCACGAGTTTCACATACCCCTCGCGGTCGGATTTCTGAATGTATTTCACCGTCACGTACTCCTCGCCGTCGATGTCGATCGACAGCAGATACATGTCGCCCCAGAAGATGTCGTTGATGTCGCCCAGTTGTTTGTAAAGTACGATGTCGCCGCTTTTGAGCAGCGGGTACATCGAATCCCCAACGATATATATGGCGCCGTCGCATTTGGGCAGGTTGGGAATGTGGATGAAATTCACGGGTTTGGCTTGCGCCTGGTCGGCGAACAGCGGTACCAGCCCCGCCGTGCCCTCGATCGAGTAGAGAGGCACGCTCTGCAACGGCAGCGAATTGTCCGTGCGGTGCATGTAAGCTGTCAGGTCGGGTTCGGCGTTGAACATGTTGCCCTTGCCGCTTTCGAGCCATTCGGGATTTACGTTCAATTCCTGAACCAGGATGTTCCGGTTGCGTGCCGAGAGACCCGCCTTCCCGGTCTCGATCATCGAGAGGGCCGCCTTGCCGATGCCAAGCCGCTGTGCCAGTTGTTCTTGCGTCATCCCCAACTGTTTCCGTATCAGTTTTACCCGTTCGTTCATAACTTTTAATCGGAAAATTTTATATTAAAAAATTGAATGTTTTATTTGGAAATTCAATATTTTAACCTATCTTTGTCCTGCAAAGTTAAACAATTTATTTCTGCCTGCAAATTTATTTGCAAAAATCTTGCTAATTATCAACTATGTATTCGGTTTCACCTGAACTTTACCATGAGGCGGCGGCACGGTTGTCGGACGCCATCGACGGCGGGAACTATTTTTCGGGTTCGCTCGCGTTCCGCTTCGGCGATACGGACTGCCGCCTCACGGCGTCGGTCATCGTCTACCGCGGCCGCGTTTCGCTGCCCGAAGGGGTACGGCACCCCGTTACGGATCTCGTGCCTGTCTGGTGGGAATTCCACACCACGCAAGCCGGGGGCGAAGTGCTCAACGACTTCGATTTCTCCGAGCTGAAGCGCTACGTGTAGTCCGCCCCAACCGTTCCGGCCATCCCTCCGGGCCCGGCGCAGCCGCCGGAACGGCATTTTCTTCCGAACCTCCCGCCGCGGCGCCGCGCATAGGGTTCAAAAATCAAACCAATGTCTGTTAAAACCGACCCGGCCTCTGCGGAAATTCCTTCCGCAGAGGTTTTCGTACCTGCCGCCATCCTCGATCCCGATTTCCCCGGCCTTCGCGCCGCGCCCGGCCAGCCCGCTATACCCGGCCAGCCCGATCCCTCGGGATCTTCCGTTCCCTGCGCCCAATCGGTTCCCTGCGATCAGTCCGTTCCCGGCGATATTTCCGTCGCACCCGACATTTCCGCTGTGCCCGGCCTTCGCGCCGCGCCCGGCCAGCCCCTTTCCTGCGTCCAGTCTGTACTCTCCGGTCAGCCCGATCCTTGCGATCTGCCCGGCACACCGGGCACACCCGGCACACCCGGCCAGCCCGTCGCGCCCGATATTTCCGCCGCGCCCGTCCGGCCTGCTTCCCCCGCCCAAGGTGCTATTGCCGGCCGGCCCGCCGTGCCCGGGTGCGGGGCGGTCTGCACGGATGGAGCCGGGTCGTCCGGGGCTCCCTCCTCCGCTGCGGGTGTGCCCCCTTCGTTCGGCACATTCGCGCTGGCAGTCTATCCCTTCCTCGAGCTGCAACCCTTCCACCGGGCGTATTACCGTGTGCTGGAGGCTTTTGCCGCCGGGCGCATCCGGCGTCTGATCGTCACCATGCCGCCCCAGCACGGCAAGAGCGTCGGCGCAACGACACTGCTTCCGGCCTACGTGCTGGGGCTCGATCCCGACCTGCGCGTTGCGATCGCCTCCTATTCCGGGGCGCTGGCTTCGAAATTCAACCGCCGCGTGCAGCGCATCGTCGAATCGCGCGAATATGCCGCGCTTTTTCCCGCCACGACCATCAAACAGGGTGCGAAACCGCCCGGTTATATCCGTACGGCCGACGAAGTGGAGGTCATCGGCCGCCGCGGCGGGCTGCTCTCCGTCGGGCGCGAAGGGGCGCTCACGGGTAACCGCGTCGACTGCTTCATCCTCGACGACCTCTACAAGGATGCCCTCGAAGCCAATTCGCCCATCGTCCGCGCCAATTGCTGGGAGTGGTATACCTCGGTCGTGCGGACGCGCATGCACAACGCCTCGCGCGAACTGATCGTCTTCACACGCTGGCACGAAGAAGACCTTATCGGCACGCTCGCCGCGCGTGAACCCGTCGTCGAGTTCACCCGCTGGGCGCAGCTCGACGGGCTGTCCCCCGACACATGGCTGCATCTGAATTTCGAGGCGCTGAAAACCTCGCCGCCTACCGAGGTCGACCCCCGTGTCCCTGGCGAGGCGTTGTGGGAAGGGCAGCAGGGGCGTGCGTTGCTCGAAGCCAAACGGCGGCTCGACCCGCTGCAATTCGAAAGTATGTACCAGGGGCATCCCTCGTCCCGCGAGGGTTTGCTCTACGGGCTGAACTTCGCCGAGTACGACCAGCTGCCGCACGAGATTGTCCGCCGCGCCAACTATACCGATACGGCCGATACGGGCGACGACTACCTCTGCTCGCTCTCGTATGCGGTCGATGCCGACGGGGTGGTCTACATCCTGTCTCTTATACACATCTGACGCTGCCGACGATATGCAGTGTGTAGA
>OJPF01000463.1_pt1 | contig 24781 bp, 18 predicted proteins | sample 1598441 | NCBI WGS metagenome assembly OJPF01 (sample SAMN03922474, study PRJEB24848) | human gut metagenome | isolation source: stool sample | host: Homo sapiens | place: Germany | collected 2010-11 | reverse complement strand
CTGCATATCGTCGGCAGCGTCAGATGTGTATAAGAGACAGCACCACGCCCACCAGGTTGGAGCGTCCTGTGTACAGGGCGCTCTGGGAAGGATCCTCCTTGATGCGGAGGCAGGGTTCGGCTACGCCCGGGGAATAGGCAAGCGTCAAATCCCGTTGCGAAAAGCAGGGCTTGCAGGGCAGCGTTTCCACCTTGCCGGGGCGGGGCTGGGAATGGTACTGCAAGGCATCTAATCTAATGTCGGAACTCATGATCGTAATGAAAAAACGGAAAATCGAGCCTTGCTTGCACCACATAATAGCCATGTATTCAAGTAAATAATCAATTAATCGCGTCACACGCCGCAGCCGGAAAGCGCCCTTTTACATTGAAAGAGCTCTCCGGATGTGGTAATAAGCAGCCGGATTATCAATTGCCTCCTGACCATGGAAACCACTCCCCCACTGCCTTCCGGATTTAATATCAACGGCTACCTTATCCAGTCACTGAAGCAGACGGATGCCCTCTGCCATGTCTATTACGCGTCGGACGCCAACCACGTGCAATACCTGGTCCGTGAATTCTGTCCGCAGGGCCTTGCCGTGCGCGATCCGGAAAGCGGAAAACTGCGTTATCCGGAAACTACGGACATCGAACAGGAAGTCCTTCCGCTGAAAAACGATTTTGAAGCCCAGTTCCGCACCGGCTCCCTGGGGGAAATCCCCGCCCTGGGCACCCTGTACCTGGTTTATGCCCTGCCCGGCGTTCATCCCGCTGTGGAGCAGTCCCCGCTTCCGGCTACTCCCGTGGAGCCCCTCCAGCGCGACCAGAGAACCCTGGCCACTCCCGCAGCAGGAGCGGCCCCCGTCCATGCGGTACCCCTTCCCCAGCCCCGGAAAAAGAAAAGCTCCGCCGGCATCTGGATCCTTATCCTGATTCTGCTGGGAGGCGCCTGCGGCGCCTATTACTACACGCAGAAGCCTGCGGAGGCCCCCGCCGCCCCGCAGGAACCGTCCAGTACGCAGCCCAAAAAAGAGAAAAAGGAAGCACCCAAACCGGAAAAGAAAGCCGCCCTGCCTGCTGCGGAAGTGGAAGACCCCTTTGAACAGGAAAGCGCCGCCGCGGAGGCCCCCCCGGCTGGAGCAGCGGAACAGCCGGAAGAAACGCCGTCCGCCAGTGCCCCTGAGGAACAGGACGAAGACGGCTCCGCCACTCCCGCGGAAGAACCTGCTCCCGAACCTGAACAGCCTGCCGGAGAGGCGGACGCTCCGGCAGACGACGCCACGTCTGCGGAACAGCCGGAACCGGAAACTCCCACCAAACAGAAGGATGCTCCGGCCCTGGCGGCACAAGCTGCCGTCAAACCCGCCTCCCCCGGCCGTCCGCGCGGAAAAGCCGCCAGGCAGACCACCAATATGGGGGACGTCAACGCCTACGTGAAAAAATTCGCCAAGGCCATGACGCTGAACCAGTGGAGGAAGCAGTACGCCAACCTGTACACGAGCTGGTTCGGCAACTCCGAGGAAGTGGCCAAGGGCTGGATCACCACCTTCGGCCCTCTGGGCTTCCGCGCCCGCGGCCTGGACGCCTCCTGGCCGGACACGAACTTCCGCGGCTTTTTCCCAAAAACCCTGCTGGACCCCAACGGGGAACCCGTGGCGAACCTCTACATGGTCACCCAGGTGATTGAAGGCTCCCCTGCTGAAAAACACGTGAAGGAGGGCGACCTGATCCTGGGCATTGACGGCCAGCCCTTCAAGACGGCCCAAAGCCTGGATGTGCTTTACGGTCCCTACCAGCACCAGGACAGGCGCGGCCTGGACATGCACGCGGGCCTGCTGGTGGACAAGGCGGAAGGCGCCGGAAAAATCACCCTGAACCTCATTCCTGCGGAAAATGTGGAGAAAATCCAGGGCATCCAGCCGCTCTGGAAGGAAGTCTTCCGGGAGGAACGGGCCAAAAAGCCCGTCTCCCTCTCCATTCCGGTGAAGGGAGGCCAGCAGGTGCGCCTTCATGTGGATGACGGCGGCAACGGCATCGGCAGCGACGGCTTCGAATGGTCGGACCTGAGGCTGGAAGGCCCCGGCGGCCCCGTTCCGCTGACCAAGCTCAAGCCCCTGCAATACAGCGTGGGCTACGGCGCGGCCAAATATGACCCCGAGCGCAAGGTGTGGCTGGCTCACGCCGTCTCCTCCCTGGTCTTTGACATTCCCAAGGGAGACTGGAAGCTGAAAGGCACCGGAACGCCCGGAGGGGCGGCCTCCGTAGGTGTGGCTGTCCATGTGGGCGGTTCCGCCACCCTGCCGGACTCCGTGAAGAAATACGTGAAAAACCTCACGTTCAAGATTCCCCAGCTGGGAAGCTACGCTCTCGGCTTCCCGAAAAACTGCGCCAAGAGCAAGGCCGTGGTCCACATGATGAGCGAATGGCTGGCGGCCCAGCAGCGCGAGGACGGCTCCTGGGAACGCCCGGGCGGCTACTGCGGCAACCACTACGACACGGGCTGGGCCGGGCTGGCCCTGATGGCCACGGGCAACCCGAAATATGATCCCGTCATTAAAAAGGCGGCTCAGTACATCGCCTTCTCCGGCTCCCAGTGCTGGTGGGCCGTCCCCCAGGCCTCCGCGGGCATCTTCCTGTGCGAATACTGGCTGCGCTACCGGGACAACTCCGTTCTGCCGGCCATCCGCAACGGCGTGCAGCGCATGAAAAACGAGGTTCTTTACGGGGACTTCGTCACCGGCCACGGCATCCACCCCGGCTATGCGGGCACGGGCGTCAGCATCGGCGGCTCCCACATGTGCCTATTCCTGGCGCTGGCCAGCAAAACCCCGGCGCGCACGGAAGACGACGTGCTGGACAAGATGATGGACCACGCCCAGTCCATCTGCCCCACCGGCATGGGCCCGTACGGCCGCATGACGGAGGCCTTCACCTTTGAACCCAACCGCGAATGCGGGGGCACCTACTCCGGCCGCCACGGCCCGTACTACATCGCCTCCCTCATCTGCGGGGGACCGGAACTCTACACTAAAAACAGCCGCATCATGTACGGGGAAGGCCCCATCGGCGGCTGCGACCAGGGCCACTCCTCCGAGACGCTCTCCATCATGTGGGCCCTTCCCGCCTACTGGCGCACGAACCCGGAAGTCTACTACAAGAACATGGAGGCGTTCCGCTGGAAGCTGACGCTCCTGCGTCCGTTTGACGGCGGCATGATGCAAAACCCCAACCGCCTGGAACTGATGACGGCAGACCCGGTCATCGGCACCTACATCCGCACCAGCGTCTGGATCACGGCGCTGTGCGCGGAACGCCAGAACCTGGCGATCACGGGCAAGCCGGAATTCCAGGCCAAATCCTTCCGGAAGGTTCCCCCCATCATTGACACGGAATCCCGCTTCCTGAACACCTATGTGCGCAACTGGTCCATGGTCAGCGCCGCGCTGGGCGCCAAGGCTCCCGGCTCCCTGAAATCCGCCATCCGGGAACTGAAAAACATCCCCGTGGAACAGGGCTGCCGCTTCAAGCTCATGAGCGTCGTCAACGCCCGGGCCCTTCCCGTCGCCAAAGCCATCATGGCCATTCCCGGCCTGGACCAGCTCACCAAGGCCACCTGTGCGGAAATGATCCTGGGCATGGACGTGCGCATCTTCTTTGAACCCAAGCGGAAGGACGACAAGCCCCAGCCCGGGGAATACTCCCTGAACGTGGACGTCCAGCAGCCGCTGGGGGGCCGCGCCCTGGGCCTTCACCGCGACAAGGAACTGGAAGGAAAGGCCAATTCCGCCTACAAGTACGACTTTGCCGGCACCGTCCAATTCAGTGACGCCACCACCTTCTCCCCCATGGAAACCATTTCCTGGACCCCCGACTCCAAATTCGGCGGCCAGTGGAACGTGTACTCCTACAAGAAGGAGCTCAGCGGCCCCACCCAGCCGGGCGTGCAGAAAATGAGCGCCAAAATCAAATGGCGCGTGAACGACCTGGACGTGGAATATGACCGCCCCATCGCCGTAGGCGGCTTTGAAGTGGGCTGCGGGGAAAAAGCCCACCCGGTCACTAACTGCAACCACCTGTGGGTGCCGGGCATCCTGATCCGCGACCACGGCAACTGGGGTTGCTCCTTCCACCTGCCGGACGGCACCTACATCTCCGCCGCCTCCCAGGGCAACCAGATAGAGGTGTACGATGAAACCGACAAGAAGAAGGAGAAAACCTGGGTCTCCCCGAACGACTCCTGCCTGACGCAAGGCTCCCGCTGCCTGTTCCGCGTTTCCACGGACTGGCACGGCCTGGAATGCCGCGTGCGAGAACTGAAGCTGCTGGGCAGCGCCACGGAGGAAGTCACGGACTACAAGCTGAAAGCCTCCACCGGAGGCCATGTGGACACCGCCAAGCTGCTGGACCGGGACGCCACCACCATCGAGGAACTGGACGCCTCCCCCACGGAAGACGATCCCCTGGTGCTGGAACTCTCCCTGAAAAACGCCGCCTCCCTGCGCGCCGTGGACATCAAGATTGAAAAGGGGTACAACCGCCTCGTCATTGAAGCCAACAAGGGCGGCAAGTGGATTCCCATCCACTGGGGTTCCCTGGGAGCCGCTACCGCCGGCGTCAGCGACGCGCAGAAAGCCATGTACGCCAATGAGCCGGAGGTGCTGCGCATGCTCCAGCTCCCCGGCAACGGCTTTATCAAGTGCATGAGGACGTTTGAGCCTATCACCACCAACAGGCTGCGCGTCAAGCTCTTCCAGAAGGGGGGCAAAGTCCGCCTGGCGGAACTGCACGTGTACAAGGCGGATTCCGCCAGAAACGTTGCGCGTTAACATTGGGCAGCCTTCCACAACCAACTTGCAATGACAAACCAATCCTTGCCATAAAGAAATCTTCACAGGGGCATCCATTCCTTATGCCCCTGTGAAGAAAAGGGGCTCTACCTCTCCAGCGAGGAAAAGCCCCCTTACACGATATTCGGGCTGCAGGCCCGGTTCTTGGCCATTGACGCCTCTTCCTCCTGTCCCACCCCTCCCTGTTATGTCCATCAGAACAACGCTTCTTCTTCTTTCCCCCATCGCTTCCCTTGCCGGGCCGCCTGCCCTGGCGGCAACCCCGTGGGTCTCCGGCAAAGACTGGGAACTTGTTTTTGAAGACGACTTTGACGGCCCCTCCCTGAATGCCCGCAACTGGAGCCGTATCGATTACGTAAACCATAACGCCCCGGATTGGCGCAAATACCAATCCCAGGACGAAAGCCTTGTGGAATTCCGGGAACAGGACGGCAATTCCGCCATGACCCTGTGGGGAAAATACGGAGACTACACCACCCAGACCAATCAGACCGCCCCAGCCCAGACCTATGCCTGCGGAGGAGTGTACTCTCTGAAAACCTTCCAATTCCAATACGGCTACGTAGAAGTTCGCGCCAGATTCGATTGCGTGCAGGGCGTCTGGCCTGCTATCTGGATGATGCCCAAATCCGACAGCATCGGATGGCCGGCAGGAGGGGAAATTGACATCATGGAACATTTGAATTACGAAGGACGTGTCTACCAGACGATCCACTGGTCTGAAAACGGCGTTCCAAACCAAGACAAATCCCAGGGGGTCACCCCCGGCTGGAGCGACGGCGCTGAAAAAACAAACTGGCACACCTACGGAATGGAATGGACGGAAGAAGGCATCACCTTTTATGTGGACGGAAAGGAAACCGGCTCCTTTAAAAAGCCCAATAATGCAAACTGGCCTTTTGACAAAGACGGAAACGAATTTTACCTGATCATCGACCAGCAGATCGGAGGCAACTGGGTAGAAAATGCAGGGGTCAATAAAGGAATTGACCAGAATACGCTGGCCAACTCCGGAGCCGCGTTCGACATCGATTACGTTAAAGTCTATTCATCAAGCAAATACAACCACCTCGTGCCGGAACCGGCTACAGCCGCGCTGAGCCTGGTTGGAACGGCCATCCTGTTGACTCGCCGCAAAAGGAGCAGACTTTAAACACTCCCTTCCTCCCCTGTCACGGGGATAAAGCTCCCGGCTTCATTCCCGGCGCACTTTCGGCATAAGGCCGTCATCGGCATTCGCGTCAATACTTCTGAACCGGAGAGGAAGGCAACTCTTCACCCGCCTCCCCTTCCGCCAGGCGGCACAAGGCCTCCGCGCGGCGCAGGCAGGAATCCCACAGTCCTGCCTTTTCCGGGAACGGGAAGCACAGGGAATCGCTCAGCTTCTCCACCCGCTTGAAGGAATCATCCCGGTCATAGGCGTCCAGGCCTTCCAGGCGGGAAGCCACGCCGTCCAGCCAGGAGAGGGGGTCATGGCAAATCAGGGGAAGATCGCACCCGGCCTTCAGGGAAAGCAGGGCGGCTTCATCCGGAGCATGCCGCGCCGCAATCGCCCCCATGCACAAATCATCCGTAAACACCACTCCCCGGAAGCCGAGCCTGTCCCGCAGAAGCCCCCTGATCACCCGTTCGGACAGGGTGGCGGGATAATCGGGATCAATCTGCGGCAGCATGATATGGGCGGACATGATGGAAGGAAGCTCCGGACACAGGGCCAGAAAGGGCAGCAGGTCCGTCTTGAACAACTCACGTTCATCCAGGTCAACCACGGGAAGGCTGAAATGGGGGTCCGCCTGGGCGCGCCCCATGCCGGGAAAATGCTTGCCGCAGCTTTGCACGCCGCCCCGGCGCAAGTTGGAGGAATAAACGCCTCCGCGCGAAATCACGTCCTGGGGATTGTCTCCCCAGCAGCGGCCGGGCAGCGCATTGGCCGCGGACGGGTCATGGCAAATATCCAGTACCGGGGCAAAATTCAGGTTCACCCCCAGGTACCGGAGCGCCATCGCCGTCACCGCGCCCAGTTCCACAATGCCGTTAAAACCGCCGCTCCGCGCCAGAGAAGCGGGAGAAGGCAAATTCAGGCCCAGGGAAGCGGTGCGCACCACCCTGCCCCCCTCTTGGTCCACGGCAATGACGGGATGGTGGCGGCAGAGCTTCCGCAACGTTTCCGTCAGGCTGCGCACCTGCTCCACGGAATCCACATTCCGGGAAAACAGAATGAAGCCGGCCGGCTGCAAACGCAGGATGGCCGCCTCCTCTTCCGCGCCCACTTCATGGCCGCTAATGCCGATCAGGGCGGGGAGCATGAACGGAAAAAAATTATTTGCCCAGCAGGGACGTCCTGGTGTACAGGGGATAAACGGGAATGCCGCGTTCCTCAATCGCCTGGCGGCCGCCTTCCTCGCGGTCCAGCAGCACCAGGGCGGCGGCTACCTTGCCCCCTTCCGCCTCAATGGCGTCAATCGCCTTCAGGGTGGAGCCGCCCGTCGTAATGACGTCATCCACCACCACCACGGTATCCCCGGCCTGGAAATTGCCCTCAATGCGGCGTCCCCGGCCATGGTCCTTCGGCTCCTTGCGCACGGTAAACACCTGGAGCTTCTTTTCAGCCCCTTCCAGAGCGCTGGTCATGCCGACGGCCAGGGAAATGGGGTCTGCGCCCATGGTCATTCCGCCAATGGCCGCCACCTCCGGGAAACGGGGCAGAATCTCCTCCTGCACCAGCTTCCAGCCCAGCGCGCCAACCAGCGTGGCCCCCACGGGGTCCAGGGCGGTCATGCGGCAGTCCACATACAGGTCTGACACCTTGCCGGAAGCCAGCGTAAAGGTTCCCGTGCGCACGGATTTTTCCAGAAGAATGCTTTTCAGAAGGTCGTATTGTTCACTCATGGAGATATGGATGGATGAGGTGGTTGCGCCGTGTATAACAGATACCCCCGGAATAAGCAACGGATAACAGCATGCAAATCTTGACAAAAGGGCGGACAGGCTCCATAACCTGCCTGTCATTCTCCCGTTCCCATGAAACCCGGCATACTGGCATTAGCTTCTATCAGTTCCATTCTCGTTTCCTGCAATCCATATGGAAGGCCCCCCCTGTTTGATAAAATCGCCGGGAAAATCCAGGGCGCGTCCGGCCAGGACAGCTACCTGTCCGGCGTGGGCGCCACCTCCGGCGTGAACACGGACCTGCCGCCGGAAGCCCGCCTGGGCCAGGGATACTGGGACCTGCCTTCGGGCATCCAGGGAGAAAAGCACATCATCATTGACCTCAAGCAGCAGAAAGTCTTCTACTATGTAGGGGCCACGCTGGTGGGCGTCTCTCCCATGTCCTCCGGCAAGGAAGGCTTCGGCACGCCCAAGGGAACCTACAAGATTATCCAGAAGGACGCCAACTACAAATCCGGCACGTACGGCGTTCTGCGCAGCAAATCCACCGGTGCCGTCGTCAACGGGGACTATAACGCCAGGGCCGGCGGCGCGCCCGCAGGAACCTACTTCGACCCCGCCCCCATGCCCTACTGGATGCGGATTACGGGCGGCTACGGCATGCACGTGGGCTTTGTCACCGGATACCCGGTCAGCCACGGTTGCGTGCGTCTCCCGGCAGACATGGCCAAGACGTTCTTTGAACACACACCTCTCGGAACCAAGGTCACCATCCGCTAGCCCTTCCCGGCGGCTCCCTGCTCGCAGGGAGAAAAAAGGCCTTCTTCCGGCTTCCTTGAAACGAGGTTTTCCCCTCCTTCCAGACGGGTGCCCGCGCTATGCGGACGCCATGGCACAGCTTCCGCACTCCGGAATTGACAAAAGGCTACGGACCTCCTTAAATAAATGAGTCTTTGATCTTTTGATTCGTCATGACAGTTCCTCAAACCCCTGCCCTTCCGTCCCATTTCAACATAGGCGGCTATAGAATCACGGCGCTTGTAGAAAGCGGTCCGGATTATAACCTGTACCAGGCCATCTCCCCGGAAGGCCAGGCCGTCCTGATACGTGAATTCTGCCCCCAGGGCCTCGTCACCCGTGACCTGGCTACCGGGGAATTGTCCGCAGCCCCGGAAAACCGGGCTCAATTCTCCCAGGCGCAGGAAGCCTTTGAAACCCAGTACTCCGCCAATGCGGAAGGCAAGCTGAGGGGCTTCGGCACCGTGCTCTTCCTTTACCCGCTGGCACAGCCGCAGGCTCAAGCTCCGGCACAGCCCCAGCCGGCCGTTGCCCACGCCCAGGCCCTGCGCCCGGCCAAAAAGCCGCAGCAGCCCCAGCTCCGGAAGCCGGTAATCGGCGCCGTCACGCCCGGCGCGCCGCTGCCCAAGGTAAAGCGTTCCGGCGGTTTCCCCGTCATCACGGTCATCATCACCGGGATGCTCGTCCTCTTCGGCTTCCTGGGATACCAGATCCTCAAGGACAAAAAGGAACCCGTCGCCAAAACCGTGGCGCCTCCGGTGGTGGTTCCGCCCAAGCCCAAACCCAAGCCCGCTCCGCCCAAGCCGGAACCCGTGGTGGTTGCCCCGGAACCGGAACCCATCGTCGCGGCGCCTGAACCGGAACCTGAGCCTGAACCGGAACCGGTCGCGCCCGATCTTTCCCCCTCCCCGGAAGTCATCGCCATGGAAAAGGCCCTGCGGGAGGAAGCCATGGCCTCCAAGGGCAAATTTTCTGAAAAGCTTCTGGCTAAATACCCCCTTTACGCGGAAGCCTACGTGCGCGACTACGTGAAAAAGCGCGGCGGCACCTTCTCCCCGGACTTTGAAAAATGGCTGAAAAACACGAAGAACAACCGTGAAGTCTTCGCCATGTTCTTCCCGCCGGACCCCAGCGTCGCCACCAATGTGGCCTTCATGATTGACGAACTGGGGCTGGAAATGACGGAAAAATACAACCAGCTCGTCCTGGCCTTTGCGGTGGGACGCCGCGAATTCGGCATGGGCGCCTTCGACCTCACCCAGCAGGGCCGCTACATTGACGCCCTGGGCAAGCTGAACGGCTTGAGGTCCTCCGGCGTCATGCCTCCGCCCGCGGACCTGTACTGCGCCGGCAAGCCCCCCGTGAACTGGTACGGAAACGCTCCGCGCACGGTGGATGAAGAATGCTACAAAAAGGTGGAAGCCTACCTGGACCGCAAGAAAATCACGCCCAAGCAGGCATGGATCAACAAATACCCCACGGTCTCGGAAATAGGGGACACCGCCATTACGGAAGGCAACCTGGCCGGCTTCCTGCACGAATACCTGTACCGCCACGGCCAGCTGAGGCGCAAGAGGGACCCGTTCCCCACCCCGGTGGAATTCTTCACCTACCTGGTGGACAAATATGAAAACTGCAGCAAGCTGCGGGACGTGGACCACAAGCGCGTGGAATGGACCGGCGTGTCACTGGAAGGAACGCCCTGGCCGGCCATGATGGCCCTCTCGGAAACGCGCCCCCTGCGGGAATGCGACAGCGTGTGGGAACGCTACATGGGCCAGCGCGGCCCGACGCGCCTGTGGCTGTACGGCCCCTACCGCATGGATGACGACAAGGAGCCGCCCATCCTGTTCAGCTTTGACCCTGATCCGGAATGGTCCCGGGAATCCAATGAACGCAAGCTTCATGAAGGCGGCGTTTGCGGCACCATGTCCCTCATCTCCCGCAACTCCCAGATTGCCCGCGGCATCCCCGCCGCCCCTGCCGGACAGCCCGGCCACGGCAACCTGATGACCACCAACTTCAACGGCAACGGCTGCTGGCTGAGCGTGGGCCAGAGCGTAGACACCCTGAAAGCCACCACGGGATTCTGGTACTTCCGGGACTCCAAGGCGCCGCGCACCGGGAATGCGGAATACCAGTCCGGACTGGCCCTGTCCATGAACATCGACTACGAGAAATTCATCGACAGCCGCTTCGCCATGAATATCTACAAGCTCGCGGGCGCGAACTCTTCCACGGAAGAGGCTCAAGACCCCTCCGGCACGCTGCCCAGGGAATTCACGCAGACCGCCATGAGAACCGTTCTCAAGGCCAACCCATTCTACACGGAAGCCTGGTACACGCTCTTCAAGCAGGCTCCCCAGGACCTCATGGGGGCCACCAAGATGGTGGATGAAGTGCGGGAAGCCCTTCCGGACGGCATGGGCATCAGAAAACTCTGGAAGACGCGCAAATACGTCTCCTCCGTAGGCCGCGGGGACAAAAACGGCAAGGAAATGCTGGCCAACCACGCCAAGGAATACGTCAACGTGCTCTGTTCCGTGATTCTGGAAAACGCCCTGAAACAGGAACATGACTACAAAACCTTCCAGTGGGCGGACCTCATGTCCTGGCTCAAATCCGAGACCAAGCGCAACTCCTACCCGGAACCGCAGGCCGCCTACCAGATAGCGTACGCCAAGGCCCAGGGCACGGACAGGCTCAAGAGGACCGTGGACAGGGGCTTCAAGAAAGCCCTCAACTTCTACCGGGATGAAAACAACACCCTGAACGCGCCCAAGGACGTGGACCAGCAGGAAATGTCCTTCTCCCTGGACGCCCTGTGCCTGGCCCTTCCCAAGGAAGAGCTGCTGCCCTGGATGAAAAACATGGTGGACACCTGCCCGGACGGCTTCAAATACAAGCCCAAGAACAAGAAGGAAACGAAAATCCACCCCTTCTACAGCACCCTGACGAAGAACTACATGTCCCTGGCGGACGGCACGGAAAAATCCCGCGTCAAATCGGAAATGAAAGAGGCTTCCAACAGGATTCTGGAGCTCTCCCAGAACAAGAAGGGCGACGGGGAAGGAACCTCCGGACGCCGCCGGAGACGCTGATTCCCGCCGCACCCCGTGCATCTTTACGTCCACATCCCCTTCTGCCACCGCATCTGCCCGTACTGCGCCTTCTTCAAGCACACGCCGGCCTCCACGGACATGAAGCTCTTCATCCGTGCGCTGGGGCGGGAGGCGGAATCCCGCGCCGCCGCCCTGTCCACGGACCGCGGGGGGGAAACGGCCACGCTCTACTTTGGGGGGGGAACGCCTTCCATGCTCTCGGACACGCACCTGGGACGCCTCATGGAAACCCTGGATCGGCTCGTGCCCGTAGACAGGCTGGACGAATTCTCCTTTGAGGCCAACCCCGCCACCTTTACGGAAAAAAAAGTGCGCTTCTGGCGCAGCCTGGGCATGAACCGCGTCTCCCTGGGCGTGCAATCCCTGGACCCCGGCATTCTGCATCTGCTGGGACGCGAACACACCCCGGAACAGGCCCTGCACTCCGTGGAAATGCTGAAAAACGCGGGAATGCCCCATATCAACATGGACCTCATGTTCGCCATTCCGGGGCAAACCCTCTCCACCTGGGAAGCCACCCTCAGGGAAGCCGTCCGTGCCGGAACGGACCATGTCTCCGCCTACAACCTCACCTATGAGGAAGACACGGAATTCTTCCGGAGCCTGCTGCGGGGGGAAAAAAGGCAGGATCCGGACGAAGACGCAGCCTACTTTGAACTGGCGGAACACATGCTGGAAGCGGCAGGCATGCAACACTATGAAACCTCCAACTACGCCCGGGAGGGCTGCCGCTCCCCCCACAACATGGCGTACTGGAAGGGTGAGGACTACGTGGGCATAGGCCCTGGCGCAGTCAGCACCATCAACGGCATACGGTACTCCAACACGCGGGACACGGACGCCTACATACGCAGCACGCTGGAAAACGGCCTCCCCCTCTCCGAACAGGAACCCGTCACCGCGGAAGACTACCGCCTGGAACGCATTGCCCTGATGCTCCGGACGAATGAAGGGCTGCCATTGAAATATATCCTTCCGGAATCCCGCCCCCTGCTGGAACAATACCGGGAACTGGGCCTGGCGGACATTTCCCCGGAACAAAGGCTCATCCTGAAAGGCCGCGGCCGACTGCTCGTGGACGCCATTGCGGCGGAACTGTGCTGACGGGGGGGGATTTTTCTTCTCAAAAGGCTGCGGTTCCCGGCATCCATGGAAGCCGGATGTTGAAATAATCAGGCATGAGCCATATTATTCTTGGCATTTCAATATCCAGAGGATATTCTGTCCTATAGACAATGGTGTCTGCGTATTCGGATTTTAACTTCTAATCCCGGCTCTTCGGGAATGCATTTAAGAATAATCAGATCACTTGTCTTTTGATCATATGAACACAAAAATGTACGTAGGGAATTTGTCCTTCAATTCCACCGAACAGGACCTGAGGGATTTGTTTGGTTCCCATGGCGAAGTGACTGAAGTATTCATTCCAACCGACCGTGAATCCGGAAGGCCCAGAGGTTTCGCATTCGTCACCATGGATTCCACCGATTCCATGAACGATGCCATTTCCGCCCTGAACGGAAATGAGTTTCAGGGTCGCCCCCTGGTTGTCAATGAAGCCAAACCGCAGGCCAACACAGGCGGCGGCGGTGGAGGCGGTTACCGTGGCAATGGCGGCGGCGGCAGACGCGACAACAACGGCTATGGCCGCAACCGCCGCTAACAGCGGTAAAATTGCGGGAAGAACATTCGCTTCTTCCTGATCGTAAGGCCCGGCGCTTTCATGCTCCTGGCCTTATTATTTTACAAGGCTTCCCGGGAAAGGCCATTCTCCGGGAAGCCTCTTTTTATGGCTGCATGGAGTCCCGGAGCGCTGCCTGCCCCGTGCGGCCTTTCATCAAGCCAGCCGCTTCACCGGACTATTCCTCACAACGGGAATGTCCTCCCCCCCCCGTTCAATCTATCTGGAACTGGCGCGCCATTTTTTTCAGCCACCAGTCCCGGTGCCGCATTTCATCCCTGCTGCGTTCCAGTTCCCGGAGCTCGCTGCCGCGCAGCCCTCCCTTCATGTACCGTTCATCCAGCTTGCGCGCCTCCACCCGCGTATCCTTCCGCAGGGCCTTGTAAAACTGGGCTCCCGTTACCAGTCCGCTGGCGGCTCCCCCCTGGCCCACCAGGTTCATGTAAAGCTTCCTCAGCCTGTTGTAATCCTCCACCACCCGGTTGTATTTCAAAGCGGCGTACTGGTAGCGTTCCTTCCAGTCCTCCGGACCGGGATTCACCAGGCGGTCCTCCACGGAGCCGGGTTCCGGCGCGGGAGCCGGGGGAGCCTGCCCGCGGGAAGGCAGCGGCGTAAGCGGCGGAGGCTGGGGAACGGGGCGACGGCTCGTCCCGGGAATGCCATTGCCCGTCATGGAAAGGGGGGAACGTTCCGTCAGCAGGCTGTCCATGCGCATCTGCTCCAGCGTTTCCAGCAAATGGGCACGCTCCTTTTGCAGGGAAGCATTCGCATCGCGTTCTTCTGAAAGCGACTCTTTCAGCGTCCGCATGCCGCCGGACATTTCCGAATAAATCAGCGCATACGCCCCGATGCACCCCAGCAGAAAGCCCAGGCCCAGCATGATTCCCCTCTCCCGCCACGGTCCGGGACTGCGTTCCGAAGCCGGTTCCGGAACGTCCGGCTCCGGCTCATGGGAAACAGTCAGGTAGTGTTCCAGCGGGCCCTCGTCAGGCATGGGCTTGATTCAGGGTTGGGACGTGAAAATGCCGGTTCAGCCCTGTTCCGGGCGGATGCTGTCCGCGCCGAAGTACGGCACGAGCGCTTCCGGAATGCGGATGGAGCCGTCTGGCTGCTGGCAGGTTTCCAGCAGGGCTACGTACAGGCGCGGCAGAGCCGTGCCGGAACCGTTCAGGGTGTGGCAGAACTGGTTCTTGCCGTCCGCGTCCTTGTAGCGCAGGCGCATGCGGCGCGCCTGGTAGTCCGTAAAGCAGGAGCAGGAGGAAACCTCCAGATACTGCCCCTGGCCCGGAGCCCATACTTCAATGTCATACGTCTTGGCGGAGGAAAAGCCGAGGTCGCCCGTGCAAAGTTCAATCACGCGGTAGTGAAGCTCCAGCTTCTGAAGAATGGATTCCGCATGGCTGCGGAGCACTTCCAGCTCCCGGAAGGAGTCTTCCGGCTTCAGAATCTGGACCAGCTCCACCTTGTCAAATTGGTGGACGCGGATCATGCCGCGGTTGATGCGTCCGGCGCTCCCGGCTTCCCGGCGGAAGCAGGGCGTGTACGCGGCCATCTTGATGGGCAGCTCGCTTTCCTGTAAAATGGTGTCCCGGTACAGGTTGGTCACGGGCACTTCCGCCGTGGGAATCAGGAACATCTGCTGGTCTTCCGTGCCGTACATGTCTTCCTCAAATTTGGGGAGCTGCCCAGTGCCTTCCATGCACTCCCGCTTGACCACAAAGGGAACGCCCACTTCCTGATAGCCGTTCTCCCCGGTCTGCGTGTCCAGCAGGAAGTTGATCAGGGCGCGTTCCAGGCGCGCGCCCGCCCCACGGTATACCACAAAGCCGGAGCCCGTGATCCGCGCGCCGTCTTCAAAGGAAATCATGCCCAGGTTCGCGGCCAGCTCCACATGGTCCTTCGGGTTCTCAATGGCGGGTTTCTCTCCCCACAGCTTGACCTCCGGGTTGGCCGTTTCATCCGCGCCCACGGGGCATTCCGGATGCGGCAGGTTGGGAATGTTCATCAGCAGGGAGGTGAGCTGGGCGGAATTCTCTTCCGCCAGGCGGTCCAGCTCCCGGATGCGGTCCCCGATTTCGCGCACGCGCGCTTCAATGGAGGAGGTGTCCTCCCCCTTCTTCTTGAGCATGCCGATCTGCTTGGAGGTGGCATTGCGCTCGGACTGCAAGGCCTGCTTTTCCGTTTCGGCATTGCGGCGCGCTTCATCGCACGCCAGAACGTCATCAACAAGCTTCCACGCGTCGCCGCTGCGGGGCTTCAAACGCGCTTTCACTTCTTCCGGATTTTCTCGTATTACACGGATGTCGAGCATAACGCGCACAGCTTGCACTCCATCCCTCCGCCACGCAAGCCAAATGAACGGACTTTCATGGAAAAACTGCACCTGCAATAACGTGCCTTTTGCTCCGGCGCGGCGCGGTTACTGCGGAAAAACACGCCGGGAGCGCCGCATGCCATGGAACGCTCCCAAAAGCTTTTTGATGATAGCTGGAGAGACAGCGGAAGATTTGCTGAACAGTTTCCGGAAACCACTGTTTTTATGCGTTTTCCCTGGATGCGGGAGTATTGCAAGAAGGGGCAAAAGGGAATTTTTCCCCGTTTTCAGCAAGTTAATTCCCTTTCATCCTCATTTGTTCTTGAAGAGTTCGAACGGCAGAGGGTAGTGTAGGAACACTATGCAACAAACCGCACGCGCAGCTGTCCTGACAGCTCCCAAAACATTTGAAATCCGTGAGTACCCCATTCCCTCCATCGGGGATGATGAAATGCTGATCAAGGTGGAAGCCTGCGGCGTTTGCGGCACGGACGGCCACGAGTACAACCGGGACCCCTTCGGCCTCTGCCCTGTGGTGCTGGGCCATGAAGGCACGGGGGAAATCGTGGCCATGGGCAGGAATATCACGAAGGACACGGCGGGCAATCCCCTGGCCCTGGGGGACAAGATCGTCACCTGCATCATTCCCTGCGGCACCTGTGACGCCTGCCTGAATACCCCGGCCCGCACCAACCTGTGCGAGAACGTGGGCGTGTACGGCCTGATGCCTGACGATGACGTGCATTTGAACGGCTACTTCGGGGAGTACCTGGTCATCCGCAAGGGTTCCACGTTCTTCAACGTTTCCGGCATGACGCTGGACCAGCGCATTCTGGTGGAACCCGCCGCCGTGGTGGTCCATTCCCTGGAACGCGCCAAGTCCACCGGACTGCTCAAGTTCAATTCCGTGGTGCTTGTGCAGGGCTGCGGCCCCATCGGCCTGCTCCAGATCGCCGCGCTGCGCACGCTGGGCATTGAAACCATCATCGCCGTGGACGGCAATGATTCCCGCCTGGAACTGGCCAGGGAAATGGGCGCCTCCCGAACCTACAATTTCACCCATTACGCGGACCTGGACGGCCTCCTTGACGCGGTGAAGAAGGATAACGGCGGCCGCCTGGCGGATTTCGTCTTCCAGTGCACGGGCGTGGGCAAGGCCGGGGCTAACGCCTGGAAGTTCGTCAAGCGCGGCGGCGGCCTGTGTGAAGTGGGCTTTTTCATGGACGGCGGGGAGAGCGTCATCAACCACCATTACGACCTCTGCAACAAGGAAGTGACCGCCGTGGGCTCCTGGGTGTATTCCCCGCAGGATTACCCGACCACGTTCGACTTCCTGAAGCGCGCCTACGGCATCGGCCTGCCGCTGACCAAGCTGATTTCCCACCGCTTCAAGCTGGATGAAATCACGGAAGCCCTGGAAACGAACGTCCAGATGAAGGGCATCAAGATTGCCGTCATCTGCGACTAAGTGGAAACTCTTTTTCTTACCTCAACGCCGTTCCTCCGGGAGCGGCGTTTTTTTACGCCGCCTTTCCAGAGGGGAACGTCACTCATCCAATCCAGGGTAGATATCCTTCCAGTCCAAAAAACGCTCCGTATTGGGAGGAACGGTCATGATAGCCGCGACTTTTCTTTTCAATTGCACCAATGCGTCAGGGTCAAGAACCATGGGTTCGCTCACTTTAAGGTACGCCCCTTCCAGATGCACCTGTCTCTCCAGCGTCAAATATTTCTTGATGACGCCGTCGGAATCCAGGGCGGCATCAATGACGAAATGCAGCAGGAAGCCGGACTCCTGAAGGAAAAAATCAAATTCATAAATCCAGGAAAAACAGCAATTCTCGTCGTCTTCCTCCTTATCATCATTCAGCTCCCTTCTGGGGATTCCGGAATCATACAGACGGTTCAGTTCCTGCAAGAGGGACAGGATATGTTCACGTCTCAACACGGTTACCTGGCACCCCTGCTTTCCCAGCATTCCCTGCCGACAATCGATGACTAATTCACGGCACTGTCCTTCCATGGCAAGAAGCACTTCCACGGCCTGCTCCCGTTGCCGGTCCATGGGTTCCCGCGAATACATGAGCCGGGTCTTCTACAGATTCACTTTCCCCACCGTTCCGTGATGCCGCCGTAGGAGTCTATGCGGCGGTCGCGGAAGAAGGGCCAGATGCGGCGGTGGTCTTCCAGCGCGTCCAGGTCCAGCTCCGCGTACAGGATGGCTTCATCGCTGACGGGGGCCTTGGCGACGATTTGGCCGTAGTAGTCCGCCACGAAGGACTGCCCCCAGAATTCGCTTTCCCCTTCCGTCCCCACGCGGTTGACGGCGCAGACGTAGCAGCCGTTCGCCACGGCGTGGCCGCGCTGCACGGTTTCCCACGCGCAGTGCTGCTGTTCCCCCAGCAGGTTTTTTTCCTCCGGCAGCCAGCCGATGGCCGTGGGGTAAAAGATGATTTCCGCCCCCTGCATGGCCGTCAGGCGCGCTGCTTCCGGGTACCACTGGTCCCAGCAGATGAGCACGCCGATGCGCCCGAATTTGGTCTCAAACGCCTTGTAGCCCAGGTCGCCGGGGGTGAAGTAGAATTTTTCCTCAAAGCCCGGGTCCTGCGGTATGTGCATCTTGCGGTACATGCCCAGGAACGTTCCGTCCGCGTCCACCACCCACGCGGTGTTGTGGTACAGCCCGGTGGCGCGTTTTTCAAAACCGGAGGCCACGATCACCACGCCCAGCTCCGCGGCCAGCTTGCAGTGGGCTTCCGTCAGTTCGCCGGGGATGGATTCCGCCAGGTTGAACAAGTCGCATTCCTCCGTCCTACAGAAATATTCCGTGGTAAAGAGTTCCTGGGTGCAGACGATCTGCGCCCCGTTGGCGGCGGCTTCACGGATGGCGGCTTCCGTCTTTTCCTTGTTTACGGAGGGCCGGGCGTCTGCGGACAGTTGAATGAGTGCGATTTTCGGCATGCCCTTTCCTTACCCCGTTTCCCCTCCCATTCCAAGCAGGGAAAATGAATGCGGCGCGATTATTTGATGGAAAAGGGCATGAAAAGTGTTATGTACATGCAATATGGAACCCACCACCCCATCTCTGCCTGACGACGACGTAGCCGCCATTGACCGGCTCGGCGCCATTTACAAGGAGCTTTCCGCGGAATTGAGCAAGATCATCATCGGCCAGCAGCGCGTCGTGGAGCTGCTGAGCATCGCCCTGTTCTCCCGCGGGCACGCGCTCCTGATGGGCGTTCCCGGCCTGGCGAAGACGCTGCTGATCAGCTCCGTGGCAAAAACGCTGGACCTCAGTTTCAACCGCATCCAGTTCACGCCGGACCTGATGCCCGCGGACATCACCGGTACGGACATCATCCAGGATGATTCCGCCGGCGGCAAGCGGCAGTTTGAGTTCATCAAGGGCCCGGTCTTCGCCAACATCGTGCTGGCGGACGAAATCAACCGCGCGCCCGCCAAGACCCAGTCCGCCCTGCTGGAAGCCATGCAGGAGCGCCGCGTCACCGTCATGGGCCGCACCTTCACCCTTCTGCCTCCCTTCTTCGTGCTCGCCACCCAGAACCCCATTGAGCAGGAAGGCACCTATCCCCTGCCGGAAGCCCAGCTTGACCGCTTCATGTTCCTGATTGAAGTGGATTACCCCACGGAGGAGGAGGAAATGCGCATCGCCCGTGAGACCACCGGAAACCGCAGCGAGGAGCTCAAGCACGTCCTTTCCGGAGAGGAGATCATTTTTTACCAGGACCTGGTGCGCCGCGTGCCCGTTCCGGAACATATTTACGAGTACGCCGTGAAGCTGGTGCGCGCCACCCGCCCCTCCCTGGAGACTTCTCCGGAATGGGTGAAGCAGTACGTGGCCTGGGGCGCGGGCCCCCGCGCCGTCCAGTTCCTCATTCTGGGGGCCAAGACCCGCGCCGCCCTCCAGGGCAGCTACATCGTCCGCAAGGAGGACATTGACGCCATTGTGGAGCCCGTGCTGATGCACCGCGTGGTCACGAACTTCGCTGCGGAGTCCCAGGGCATCACGCCCCGCAAGGCCGTGGCGCGCCTGGCGGCGGAAGTCTGACCGTCCCGGCGTAATCCATCCCCTTTTCCTGCCCTCCCATGAAGTACCTGAACCACGACCTGCTCAGCCGCCTGGGGAATCTTCCCCTGGAAGCGCGCCACAGCATGACGGGGAACGTATCCGGCCGCCACAGAAGCGCCAACCGCGGCTCCTCCGTGGAGTTCGCGGAGTACCGCAAGTACGTTTCCGGGGATGATACGCGCCGGCTGGACTGGAAGGCGTATGCCCGGTCTGACAGGTATTACATCAAGGAGTTTGAGGCGGATACCAACCTGCGCGCCTACATCGTCCTGGACCTTTCCGGCTCCATGAATTACCACCCGGAGCAGGTGGAGTCCAAGTACCTGCGCGCGTGCAGGCTGGCGGCCAACCTGGCTTACATCGCCATCCGGCAGGGGGACGCCGTGGGGCTGAGCTTTTCCCGGCAGACGAAGGACGGCGCCACGCTGCATATCCCCGCCTCCCGCCGCCCAGCCCACCTGAACGTTCTCATCAGCCAGATGGATACGCAGTACCCCAAGGGGGAAACCGTGCTGGCGGAGACTCTGCATGAACTGGCGGAACGCGTCAGCCGCCGTGCCCTGGTGCTGATTTTTTCCGACCTGTTCACGGATACGGAGGAACTTAAAAACGCCCTCCGGCACCTCCACTTCCGCAAGCATGACGTGGCCGTGTTCCATCTGGTGGACCAGTTGGAAATAGACTTCGACTTTGACCGCCCCATCCGCTTTGTGGACATGGAGGGCGGCGGCTCCCTGATTACGGAACCGGACCTCATCGCGGACGAGTACCGCGCCATCGTGGCCGGCTACCTGGAGGAAACGCGCCGCATCTGCACGGACATTAACGCGGACTACCGCCTGGTCAGGACCGGGGACGCCCTGGAGGACGTGCTGACCGGGTTCCTGATGGGGCGGCAGAAGAAGAAAGCGGGCAGATAAGCGCCCGGCTGTCTCACGGAACGGTTGATTGCGCCGCGGAACGGGTGCAGGATTTCCCGCGCGCCTTCCGTGCCGCCGTAAGCGGCAGTTTTCATTTTTTTTCTTCTCTTCCATCGTGGACGCACCCGTTAAAATGATCGTGGGCCTGGGCAATCCGGGCAGGACTTATGAAGATACCCGCCACAACGCGGGTTTCATGGTGGTGGACCGCCTGGCTGCCGGGTGGGGCGCCGTGTTCAAGACGGACAGGCAGCGCAAGTGCGAGCTGGCGGCCGGTCCCGGCGTCCTGCTGGTGAAGCCCGCCACCTTCATGAATGAATCCGGCCTGTGCGTGGGGCCCATGATGCGCTTCTTCAAGCTGGACCCGCGCAACGTGTTCGTCATCCATGATGAGGTGGATTTTCCGCTGGGCGTGATGAAGCTGCGGGAAAAAGGCTCCGCAGGCGGCCACAACGGCATCAAGTCGCTCATCGCCCACATGGGCACGCAGGAGTTCCCGCGCCTCCGCTTCGGCATCGGCCTGCCACGCGGCAAGGGGGAGATGATCGGCCACGTGCTGGGCAAATTCCGCCCGGAGGAACGCGAGCTTCTGGACGTAATGCTGGGAAAGGCGGCGGACGCCGTGCTGTACACCATGGAACACGGCATCACGAAGGCAGGCAACATTTTCAACGCCGTGCAGGACCATTAGCCGCCCGGACCGCCGCAAGCCCTTGCGGCATTAAAATATAAACGCACGGGGAACGGACGCGCTTTTTCCTTAAAGCCGGCGCGTCCTGCGGACGCAGGATGATTCAGTAGCCTGCGGGGTTCCGGGAGATTCCCGGGACGCATGCCTTCTTTTTTCGCTCGCCAACAGTGTACGGTATTGCTAAACAAACGGGAATCCGCTAGGATTTTTGCACGTTTTTTCTCCTCCCAGGACAAATCCTGCTTCATCTTCATGGCTGAATTAAGTTCACAAGCTCCGCGCAGGCACATGCAGCCCAACAAAAGGCGCCAACCCAAGGCCAAGCCCAGGAAGCGATTCTGGAGCTTCGTCCGGAAGCTGGCGCTGTGGTGCCTGGTTCTGGCCGCCATCGGGGGGGCCGTGGGCTACTTTGGCTTCATGATGGCCTGGAAACGCTATGACAACTGGGCGGCGGAGTTTGACCTGGAACGCATCAACGACCTGGAAAAGCCCAGCATCATTTACGACCGGAACGGGGAGGAAATAGGCCGCATTTATGTGGAAAACCGCAGCTACGTCACGCTGGACAAGATTTCGCCCGCCATGGTCAACGCGCTGATCGCCCAGGAGGATTCCCGCTTCCGGGAGCATCCGGGCTATGACTTCCTGGGGATTTTGCGGGCAGGCAGGGAATACATCCACAACAGCGGGGACGCCAACCAGGGAGCCTCTTCCATCACCCAGCAGCTTGCCAGAAACGCGTACGACCTGAAGAACCGGGCCAAGGCCAGGAATGAAGGCAGCTTTGGCCGCAAATTCGTGGAAATAGCGCTGGCGCGCCGCATTACGGAACGGTACAGCAAGGACCAGGTGCTGGAGTTTTACCTGAACCGCGTTTACTTCGGCAGCGGGTTCTACGGCATCCGCGCCGCCTCTCTGGGCTACTTCGGCAAGGAACCTGCGGACCTCACTACGCGGGAGGCCGCCTCCATCGCCGCCCTGATTAAAAACCCGAACGGCCTTTCCCCCCTCAATAATCCGGAAAGCAACCTGAAATGGCGCAACCATGTGCTCAACCGCATGGCACGGGAAAAGTACATTACGCCGGATGAAGCGGAACGCCTCTCCGCCATGGACCTGGGGCTCAACCCCAGGCCGCTGAAACGCGGCGTCTCCCACATTTACGACCGCATTTCCGCAGAGATTACCGCCTATCTGGGGGAGGACCGCGTGAATGCCGCCGGCCTCAAGATTTACACCACCCTTGACAGGAAGCTTCAGGAGGCCACCGGGAAATCCCTGGAACAGGCCCTAGAAAACATTGAAAAACGCCCCGGCTACCGCCACCAGAAGGCCGCGGACTACCACGGAGCCTCCGGGGACAAGCCGCGCTACCTGGAAGGAGCCCTGCTGGTGGTGGACAACCAGTCCGGCGCCGTCCTGGCCTACCACGGAGGCAGGGACTACACCAAGCGCCAGTATGACGCCATCAAGGACGGCGCCCGCCCCACCGGCACCGCCATCCTGCCCTTCCTGTACGCTACGGCCTTTGACACGGGCAAAAGCCCCGTCACCCGCATTCTGGACGACGCCATTGACAACCGCCTGACGGGCATCGGCGGCTCGGAAGGCATCCTGGGGGAATGGGGCGCGGAAAGCTCCAAAAACCGCTATGAAGGCATGATTACCGCCCACCGCGGCCTGTCCGCCTCCAAGATTGCCGCCTCCCTGCGCATGGGGATGGACATGGGCACATCCCCCTTCGTGAAAAAGCTCACGGACTTCGGCATCCGCAAGCCCGTGCGTGAAGCGGGCAGCACGGAGGTGAACCCCGTTTACCGCCCCAAGATTTTCGTGGGCACGGAACCAGCCTCCCTGAAGGAAATGACGCTGGCCTACACCGCCATCCCGAACGGCGGCTCCCGCCCGCAGGATATTTATTACCTGGACAGGATAGAGGATGAGGACGGCCAGTTGATCTGGGAATCCAACCAGGCCATTGAAACCCGGAACAACGCCCAGGTGCGGAAGGGGGCCACCTCCACGGCCACGGCCTTCCAGCTCCACAACATCCTGAATTCCTCCCTGAAAAACGGCTCCGCCCAGCGCGTGGCCCCGCATCTGCCGAAAGACTTCAAGGGGGGCGTGAAAACGGGGACTACGTATGACTTTGCGGACAACTGGCTGTTCGGCTATGACAGCCGCATCACCTGCGGCATCTGGGTAGGCTTCCTGGAAGGGAAAAAACCCATTTACAACGGGGCCTTCTCGTCGGACACCTGCGCCTCCGTCCTGGGCGCCGCCGTCACGGAGGCGGAACGCCTCTTCCCCGCCGGGGAACTGGCCCCGCCCCCCAGCGTGGAACGGGTGGAAATCTGCCTGACCACCGGGAAGAGAGCCACGCACAGTTGCTATGACATTGACCCGGTGGACAAGAAATACCGCCGCCACACCATGTTTGAATACCTCCGCAAGGGGGATTCCAGCCTTCCCTTCTGCGACCTCCACGGGGAGGACATCTCCGCCCCCGTCTCACCCTTCACGGCGCAGAACCGCATCCTGCCCCTGCCGCCCATCCTGCCCACCAAGGCCATCCTCCAGGGGGACGACCCCTACCACACGGAGCTGAACCAGGGCCCCGCCAACCGCAACTATGAACTGCTGGGCGCGGGTGAAAACGTGCCGGAAGCCCAGGCCCTTTCCGCAGACCCCGTTTCTCCGGACCATACGGACACGAGCATCACGCTGCCCGCTCCCAAGCCCATCACCATCCCCGTTCCGGAATTCATCCACCTGTAACTCCCTTTTCTTCCATGCCCTCCCCCTCCCAGGATACGGTAGCCTGCACATGCCCGTCATGCGGAAACCCCTTTGCCGTGAAAACGTCTTTTCTGGGAAGCCAGGTGCAATGCCCCATCTGCGCCGCTCCGGTCACCGCCCGGCAGGAAGAGAAAGTCAAGGATGAAACGGAAGAACAGGCCGCCGTCCCCTGCCGCTGCAACGTATGCAACAATTCCTTTGCCGTCAATCCCTCCTGCATAGGGAACAAGGTGAAATGCCCCGTCTGCCATTCCACCGTCACGGCCACCCGGCAGGAGGAAGAGCCAGCAACGGCCCCGGAACGGATGCCTGAAGCTCCGGAAAAAGCGCCTGAAATCCCGGACGGGACGCCTGAACCAGCAGCCTCCGTCCGGCACGGCGGCGCGCAGGAGGAAAGCCCCTCCGCTCCCCCGTCCGCATCTTCCCACAAATCTCTTACGCCTCAGAAAAAGACGGATAAACGGAGCATTGCCGTTACCAGGCCTTCCATCCCCATCCCTGCGGAACCCACCACCAAAATCCGCAAGCGGAAGGAAAAGGGGGACGCCGCCCCTGCCATCACAGCCGCCCGCAGCGCCTCCCTGGCGCATGAAGAGCCGGAATACCAGCCTGTCTCTTATACACATCTGACGCTGCCGACGATATGCAG